>Ga0208767_1002965_pt1 | contig 12534 bp, 18 predicted proteins | sample VirMetDEL_Mar_21_FD_184514 | JGI IMG/M metagenome (GOLD analysis project Ga0208767, IMG submission 184514) | Aqueous microbial communities from the Delaware River and Bay under freshwater to marine salinity gradient to study organic matter... | ecosystem: Environmental > Aquatic > Marine >... | reverse complement strand
CCATAGGATGTCCTTCTTTCATAGCACCAGTAGAGTAAGCGTACTCCATGAAGAAGTCCTTGATGTCACTCTCGTACTCACCTACATACTGTAGTTCATCGACAGCATCTTCTACTTGCTCGGCAGTGGGAATGCTTCTTCCGTGGTACTCCATTGCCGCTTCGATACCTGCAACATATCTTGTGTCAGGGGTTTCATCAACCAAGTCCATGAGGTCAGCAAGTCGCTCAAGGTCAGGCCACTCACCGAAGTCCGAAGAGAACCTACCAATCTCACCGTCGTAGTCTTGGATGTGCCACTCGTCACCACAGTGTGGTCGAGAGCATACTGATTTGACTACGCCAACCTCGATGGCTTCTCTTAGTTCGTCTGCGTTCATCCATTTGAATGTCAGTCTGCCATCATTGTAACAGCCCAAGCATCCCATTGCTATTCTTTCTTCTCGTATTTGTTTTGTTTCCTGTGTCATATTTATTCTCTCCTTTCTTCTTTCTCTAATCTTTCTGCCTCGTTAAGCCAAAACCGACATACCCAATGTAGTCTTTGCACTTCTTTGAGTAAATGTTCAATTGCTTCTGTTTGCTTATTATTTTTTACTAAGGCATCTACTACCTTTTTTGTTCCTTTGTATGTCATTCTTCTTCACCTTCCGTTGTCATCATGGTGTATGTTTCTTTCATGTCATTGAGTAGCATAATCATTTGAACAGCGTGTCTTTCAACATCGCTCAAGTGAATCGTTCTCCAAATGTAAGGTGACTTACTATACGGTTGATACTGTCCTATCGTAAGTAGCAAGTCTAACTGTTTGTTGTCGCTGAATATATCACGGTGGTCATCCCATAACTTATCATCGGGGTCGCTGATAACATCCTTGTGTATGAAAACTCTATCGAAACGCTTGTCATCTCGTAGGAAGTGGACAAAGTTGTTAGAGTCAAGTGCATCAATCATTTCCTTGAGTTGTTGTATGTCCAACATCTCTTGTGTAATGCTTGACTTACCATATCGTGCTTCGTCTAACTGTTTCTCAATGTGTAAGAAAGCATGACTAGTTGGTGCTTTTATTGTTCTGGGTTGTGTTGGTTTTGCATTACGCATTTTCTCATGAGCCTTTTCTATTTCAAGAGGACATGATGTAACAGTAGTCATACCCGCTAGTCCTTTACTTGTTACTGCTTCGTGTTCTGTGCTTCCGCATTTACATTGCTTACTCATTGTTCATTCCTCCTCGTCGTGAAAGTATTGCTTGCCACCTGCACTGCGGTACATCTCTTCGATGTAGTACATGTAGTCACCACCATCGTTTAGTTCCTCACGCCATTGTTCACCAGTATCTTCGTCGGTGTATGTGTAGTGAATGACTGTATCTTCTCGTTGCATAATCTTGATGAACCAACCCATGCTTTCGGTGCGAGATACAACCTCGTCTTTGAGTCTACCGAGTTCAACATAGTGTTGGTTGGCATAGGTCTTGGTACCGATGTTAGAGTCAAGTAGTTCTCTTAGTTTCTTGTGCGCTTTCATGCAATCAACGACGAGTTGCTTGGTTGCTACATCCTTGAACTTGAACAGTCCGTGTAGTCCGTTCTCCTCATTGACAAACTCCGCCTCGAAGAATAAGTCTGCGAGTTCAATAGGTATTCCGTAGGCTGCGAACTGTGACATCAACATAGAGTTGTTGTGGTAGTCTTTGTTCTTGTACCAGTGAGAGTCAGTACCTTGATTGACATCAGTGTACTCCCAAAGGTTTCCTGAGTAGACACCCATGATGAGCATGTTGCCCTCACTTCTTCCTCCCTCTTGTCCGAGAAACCTAATCTCGCTATCTTCTTCTTCTTGCTCACTTGCGTTTTTCTTTTCTTGTTCGGGTTTCATGTTTATTTCTCCTGTTTTTTCTGGGTTAGCAAACCAAGGTGAAGCAACACTTCTTAAGGCCTTTATAAAGGAAGCCTAGAGAAAGGGCTACTGAGCCTTTGTTCACTTTGTTCAATAGATATTCTAGTCACAATACAATAGGTAGTTTGTATAGTATGTTCATAGTAAGTCTAAATATATATAATATAAATATAGAGATATATACTATACAATGTACTAATGCTTTGTATTGTATTCTGACTAGAGTATACATTGAACAGATTGTACAAAGCCGCAGTGCCACGGTTTGTAAGGAAGGGAGAGTCCAACTAACATGATATTGAGCATCATGCTCACCCCCACATTACCTCAATGCAGGTATGGGTATTCGTCGGACTCCCCCTGTGAGTAGAGGGTTGCTAACATGTTCGTACTAACATGTTCGTAAGAAAGGAATGTCAATCAGGGCGTGGCAAGGAGTTGCACCCTGCTCTTTCCCCAAAGTGATGCACCACTTTAGGGTTGTGTCATGTAGAGAGAACCGGCTTCTCTAATCTGTCGCCATGATATGTTCAGCATCACTGCTGAACTAGTTATACTATTGCGTATAACTATTGCCGGAAACGCATTGCTGCGTAGGAATCCCTTAGATGTAAAGGATTGATGAATAGGATAAGGAAGAGCCGTGGGTAGTGGGTGGGGAGGTCTGGTTGCATGGCTCGCTGTGGCGTAGGTGCAGATTTTCTGGAAAGAAAATAAGGAAGCAACCCACAGGTGGAGTGGGGCACAATTGTTTGATGAACACCGCATGCCCCACTCCGTGAGTGGTTGGGGCGGGGCAGGTGAAAATTATGAAAAAGACTGCCCCACCCCTGATGATATATGATGAGTGGGAAGTCACGGAGTGAGGTTGTTTTTGCCTGTCTCATAAGAAGTCGCTCTCGACTGTATGAGTTTCACTCACTCCGTGATGTGATGTTGTACCGCACATATTTGCCTACCCGGTGCGGTTCGGGTACGGTTGGGGGTTTACTCAAGAATGCTTTTTCTTGAGGTCGTTGTAGTTCGAGATGTTGTTCATGGCTTCAGCCTTGCGAGCGTTCTTCATGTCCGGGGTTGTTTCCCACCATGAGGATGTCCACTTGGCTCGGCAGTAACCACGCACAGCAGATTTGATGTCTGGGAACGGCTCGGAAAGAGTAACAACTTTGTTCTTACCTCGACCTTCGATTGTCACGAAGCCGACAGCAGTACCGAGTTTCTGGGCTAGGCTAAGAGCATCAGCAGATGCCTGTTGTTTAGCCTCATTTTTCAACTTCCTACGGGCAGCCGCAAGGCAGTGAAATAGAGCCGGAACTCTCTTACCTGCATTGGCACCTTTGCCACCTACGACATGGGTTAGACCTAGAACATTCTTGATGCCTGCGTTGTTAGGTTCGGCAGGCATAGAGTCTGTAACTTTCTTGGGGCCGTGTTGTCTGGCTCTACCGATAGAGTTGGTAAGACCTTGCTCGATTTCAGCACGGGTAAAGGTGTTCATAGTGTTCTCTTTACCGTATCCTACTGTCCATTCAACAGCGCCATCATTCAGGAACTCATCACGCTTGATAGGTAAGTCAATCTTGGCTTTCCTACTACGCATGAAACCTGTTAGGGTGGCGTTCATATCATTCATTTGTATTGCATAACTTGGGGTTTGTGTATTCATTTCTTTCACGATTCCTGCTCACCATGCCACGCCCCCCATACCACACCACTCCGAGGAGGGGAGGGGGGAGGGGGGAGTAGCAAAGTTTGCTGAGACATCACTTCTTAAGGCCTTTATAAAGGAACTCTCTATTTGGTGGACTGAGAGCCTGCTCTCGTAGTCCTGTATCAGTTTAGATGTATGGGTTTAGACGAGTGCGTAAGAAGATGAATGTATGTACAGTTCCACCCATATGAGTGGGTGAGTGCGTAGCACACCCCACCGACCAACACACCACCACCCACCCACACAGGCAACCACACAGGCGAACACAGGGGGGCGGCTCACATAGGGATGTGTAATACAGCCGTGCGACTCACACACCTGCGAGTGTTACACACGGCTCGCTCACATTCGTATGCGTACGCCTATGGCTTTCGATTCTCAGGCGAATGCCTAGCGTGATGTACGCCCGCCCCTCATGTACGACAGGCGTACGCCTCACATGCGATGCGTGGGTCTGGCTTCCAGTTTAGATGGCTAGTTTAGACAGCCCAGTACCCCGGTCTATAGAACAGGGCACCGCAGTTTAGACGGTCAGTTTAGACGGAGGAATGCAGTTTAGATGGCAGTTTAGACTTCTTTAACCACACACGGCGCTCCAGAAAAAAAATTTTCAGAAAACTTTTTGGTATACCAAACAAACCGCTGGTTTTTTACCCTCGGTCCCTATCGGATGGTACATGGGCGCATTCGATAATGCATGGAATGTTCTGAAAGCAAGAACTGAAAGAGACCAGTCTGGTAGTATGAAAGACCCCGGAAGAAGGGGTAAATACAACCAGCCCACAACCGTCGGTACTATGGTAAATAGAACACCTTTAGTCGGTGCCGATAATCCTCGTGAAATGGCTGATGAAAAATCCTCTAAGAGACATGACCCCGGCGCTCAGAGGAAACGAGAACAGTTCTTAGGTCAGCGACAAATTAGAGAAGATATGCAGCCCGAACAAGATATAATGGAATATAGTCCAGAAGACCTCGCTGCTATGAGGGAGCATGCATTAATGCAGATGCAGATGTACGATAATCAGTAACTTTGAAGGGATTAGGCATGAGCGCATTCAACAAGGCTTGGCGACTTCTCAAAGAAGATGGTCCTTACATCACTTGGCAGACCCCTGAAAAGAGGATGGGCTATATAGATGGGAAAGGTCCTTACGATGCTAATTCTATCTACGCTTATTTGAAACAGTACAATATGTATGACAGTCGGATTGAAAGCGTGTCAGGAGAATGATACACATGGGCGCATTTGAACAGGCTTGGCAAATTCTCAAAGAGATGTATCCCGAAATGGGTCCTACGGATGAACAAATAGTTCAGCGTTTACAAAGGGGACCTAGAAAACCTCTAAGTCAAATGCTAGACTACGCTATACCAACAGATGAGCAAAGAAGGCAAAGGTTGTTTGATTCTCTTACTCCCGAAGAACAAGCAATGTTAATGGAACGAGCAAAGCGAGAAAATATCCAACCTGACCAATAAGTTTAATTTTTACACTGCTCTAGGCTTCGTCATGAGTGGCGTTGAATTACTTGGATACTTTTTGGTAGCCCTTCTAGTGGGTTATGTTTGGGCTTGGTACATGATTATTGATGAAGAGACTACTGACTTCAAAGTCTTTAGTAGCGATGAGGAAATAGAGGAGTTTCACAAGTCCTGCTTTCACGGTATGAGGAAGGGGATTGAATGAAGGTAACCGTCTATGAGGTCGGCCCTCGTGACGGTTTACAATATCTTGAGCATATCATCGACACAGACGACAAAAAGAATCTCATTAACGCACTCTATAGAGCAGGGATAGAGAATATCGAAGAGGTAAGTTTTGCTCATCCTAAGCGTTTGCCTCAGATGGCTGATGCTGAAAAGACCTTTACTGGTTTTGGTGCTGGACTTGTGATGAACAAGCGGGGTTATGACAGGGCAGTAAAGGCGGGTGTGGAGAAGATAAACATCGTTTTCAGCCCTTGTGAGACTTTCAATGTCAACAATATGGGTAAGACACGGCAAGAAATTGTTTTGATGTACAAGACTTTCATGGACAAGGTGCCCAAAGAAAATGTCAGAGTTTACATCAGTATGGCTTTTGGTAGTCCTCATAGTGGTATTGTGAAGCCACAAACTATGCTTTCTTGTCTTAGGGATGCCAAGATGTTTGGTAATACTGTCGTGCTTTCTGACACTGTTGGTGTAGCGAGTCATCAAGAGATTGCGCTTTGGGCTGAGATGGCGCTCGACGAAGGTCTTGTACCAGCCCTTCATTTGCATCACAAAGGTGACGAATCCAGAGCAGTGTCCTTAGTAAGGAGTGGCTTACTTAATGGTATCAAGGAATTTGACAGTAGTATCAACGGACTTGGCGGTTGCCCGTTTGCTGAGGGCAGTGGGGCTAACTTGAGTACCCAGACCTTGGTGCGCCATCTAAACGCATGGGGTTTTGATTGTGGTTTGCAGGAAGAAGACCTTGCTGACGCTGCTCGTATTGCTCGTGCGCTTACCAATGTTCTTTTATCCTAGTTTGCTCTAGCCCGACTATGGCGGGGGCTTTCGATATCGCTTGGGTTTTCTTGAAAGCCTTAGATACACAAGATTTGAGGCAGGCTGCTCGAACTGGAGGCCTGCGTGAAACTCCTGAAAGGAAGCAGGCTTACAGGGATGTAGGTATGCCTTACAATGCGCCACCTATGCTACAAACAATCCGTGACGCTAGACTTGGCTTGGCAGAAATAACACCTGCATCGCAAACTGGTAGTCAAAGAGATGCAGAAAGGTTAATGGAAAGTCAGAAACCAACTTTTGCTTTTAAAGACCCAGCGCTTGATAGAACAAAGCCTTTGGGTACAAGACGGAGGTCTAAAGAGTATTATGGCGGATGGAACCAAAAGGACGAAGGTATGGGTCAATTTTCTGAATTACACCACCCCGGACTTGACCAAGGTGATATATTACATCCCGATATAATGACTGACCCAGAATTTGAACCACTGATGGAAGGTCCTACTGATGAACCATTTATGATAGACGATGTACTTGAAGGTCAACCCGCACCTCCCACTCAAGAAATGCCTTCTTCTGAACCATTTGATATTGTTAACAGAAGAGTAGCAGCACGAGAAGAAGCGGCTCGAAGAGAAGCAGAATCAGAAAGGGCTAGACAGGAACTGACCGCTCAGCGTCGTCAGGAAATGATGAGCAGAAAACAACCTACTCAACCTGTCACACCAAAAATAAGCCAGTCTGCACAAAACGCTGCTATGCAAGCAATACTTGCACGACAAAAAGAATTAGGACTTAGGTGAACAACTATGAGAGCATTCGAACAAGCATGGTTACTGCTAAAAGCCAGAGAAGATGAACAACTCATGGGAATGGGTGGCACCTATTCTGGTGGTATGACGGTTAACCCTCGTGTGAGGTCTATGGCAGGTGCTACTCCAGAGGAATTGACTATGGCTAGTTTACTCGAAGAGGGTGATGCTTCATTTCCTATCAGTGGAAAGCCTACTAGAAGAAATATAGAAAGAGTGCTTCCAAGTGATGTGCCGCAACTCACAAGAGAACAACAGCAGGCCGAAGCAGCAAGAATGCAAGCGGAAGGGTTGTCAGATGAACTCATAGCACAGCGTCAAGCACAGGCTATGCTTGCTGATACAAGTGTTGCTGACCCAGATACGGGTAAACCTAGGGCACTGCGTGAAACATACTTAGCAGAGGGCTTCCAAAGTCCGGGTGAGAGAAGAGCAGATGTTGCAGGTCTTACAGGCGCTGCAAAAAGGCAACTTGGCGGCGGTCAGCGAGGTCTTATAATGGATACTTCAAGTATGACACCGAGCCAGAAGCAAAATGTGATTGACCCAGAAACTGGCGAACTCGGTATGCGCCGTAAGGTAAGAGTCAAGCGAGGAGATGTAGAAGGTATCACGACTATGGGAAGGGGTCGAGGTAGAAAGGGTGCTTTCAAACCAAGAAGTTACGAAGCACTTGGCGAAAATCCAGACAAGCGTGAGTTCAAAACGCCTGAACAAAAGCAAATTGACAGAGATAGAGCAATGGCTGAAAGACTAGGCATTGACTTTGTTGAGCCAGAAGAGTCTACATTAGTTAGAGAGCCACGAAAATTCAAAGAAGGACTCAAGCCGGGCAGTGATGCTTATGAGGCTAGGCATCAACAGTTAGAAGACCAAGAAGAATTATTACACCAAATGTATAGTCAACCAGTTATCGACCCAGACACTGGTAAACTCGTGCCTAACCCACACTTGGGTATGGCGGAGAGGATAATGCAAGAGATTACAGAAAATCCTGAGCCTCCAACATTCAATCCAAAAGCAAGTATGCAGGGCGCTGACCAATTCCAAGGTGACAGACCTGTGTTCAGACCAAGCACTGGTCAGTTCTTAGGTCCTCAGTTTGACGAAATGGGACAACCTAAAATGACTTCCAGAGGCGCACCTTCGATGACAGGTATTTCTCCTATGGATATTGAAGAGATGGGTCGTCAGGCCATGGTAGATGGAGAGATTGACCCACGAATCATATCGAGATACAATGACGCTTTAGACGCAGCGCCAGTGACTGCTGATGAAAAGAGAGCAGTTCGTGCTCGTCAGTCAGCAGAAGATGCGGGCATGGCTTATCTACAAGAAAGAGGATTACCTACAACTTCTAGTACTCCCGCAGAACCAGTATTCCGAACAGATATCGATAGATTGAAGGAAAGGCGGGCAGAGTTGGAAGAAAAAGCCCGTAAACAACGAACAGGCTATGGGCTTTAAGTGACACCAAAGTTCAAGTATGGTATCACTAACCCGTAACCATGTTCTGGGACCTCATAGTAGGTTTGTGCTTACTCGGACTTTGCTTGGCAACTTACACATTGGCTAAGCGCTTAGAGACAGCACAATCTGAAATTAAAGACCTGTCTTCAATGGTCAGGGTTCTGAGATACAATGCTATGGAGAGTTTGAAAAATGATAAAACAGACTAAGGGTAAGCGACCTAGCCCGAAGTGCAAATATTGCAGTCACCACCCGACTAAGCGCTTGTATATCAAAAAAGATAACGCTTTCAAAGGATTCGCTTGGTTTTGCGTCAAATGTGACAAAACAATGAAGTAAGTTATTTATATCAGTTTTTCAACGCAGGTTTGGCGGTGGTGGATTTTTCGGGCGTGTTCACTTTCATTCACCCCTTTTAAATTTCCAACCAACCTCTTGTGTGTTTTCTTCCATCACCGCCACCTTTTTTTATTACAGTTAGCGTAGCGTGTGCATGACACCCTTTGAGCAGGCTTGGCGTTTGCTCAAAATGCCCATGGTTGACACTGATGTACCCGGTCTGAGAATGGCTTACGGAGACGACACTGATGAAAAGGTCATAGGGTTGCAGCCAGCATTTCCCAATACACCTGATGAATACTATCAAAGGAACATTGTGCAGATGACACCTAACGAATATTTTGATATTATTCAAGACCATGCTGAAAAACAAGGGGGTATAGACAGAGTTCACTTTACAGCACCTCCTATACCGGGCAGAGAAGCAAAATTTAGATGGGACAACATGAAGTATCTTGGCCTAATGCCACGAGACGAGGCTGAAAAATATAAACACATAAGGAGCCACAGTCAAAGAAACATTGCTCGAATTGCTGACGGAATAAAATCTGGCATGCCAATAGGTATGCCTTATTTGGGATATACGGCAAGTGGGGAATATGACGGCTTACAAGATGGCGGCCACCGTATGGAAGCCCTACGACAATTAGGCTACGGTGATACTCCTGTTCCAGTTTTTAGATTTGCGGATGAAGAATAATCTTTTATTCTCAGACTACTTAGCCCGCACATGGTGGAGTTCGAGTTTTGTGACTGCTGTACTCCTGCTGAAATTAGTTTTGAGTTTCTCAAGTCTAAATCTAAGCCTTTTCATGGCTACAATAAAAAGAAACATGCTCGTACGGGCGGTTTGAGCGCAAAAGGTCGTGCTGCGGCTAAGCGTAAAACAGGTGCGAACTTGAAAAGACCAGTCACCAAAAAACCCAGTAAACTAAAACCCGGCGGCAAAGCAGCAAAGCGTCGTAAGTCTTTCTGCGCTCGTATGAGTGGAGTCAAAGGTCCGACCAGCAAAGGTGGTAAAATGACACCGAAAGGTGCGGCACTAAAGAGGTGGAATTGCTAATGTCGGCGTGGTGGGACCTTCTAAAAGAAGATACTGAGCAAATTATTTTGCGTGAAATAGAAAAGGAAGGTGGTGCTTTAGGTATGAAAAACCTTAGAGAAGTAGTACCCGATGAAGACAAACTAGAGTCTACACTTGATGATATGATTAGTCAGGGTAAGATATTTGTTCACGAAGATGGTGACATTTATACTCACGAGCCCGAAGACCAAATGGAAAAGGGTTGCGTTTGTGGACACTGTGTTGGTATAGATAACGCATTTGATTTCTTAGAAAAGAAGTTGTGCCCAGCAGGTAAAGCGGCAGCCAAGCGTAAATTCAAAGTTTATCCATCAGCCTATGCAAACGGCTGGGCGGTGCAATACTGTAAGGGTAAGTTCCGTGGTAAAAAGAAGGGGAAGAAGAAATGAGTTACGCATTCAACCAGTCTTGGGATATGTTGTCCAAATTAGACGAAGACAAGTCACGGAAGCGGAGAATCTTACTTCCGAGGCATGTTGGAGAGCGTTTATATCCCGACCAAAGTTTCTCAAGAAGTAACTTAAAGCCTAAAATGAAACTTAGAGAAAAAATTGATATGAGTGAGCCAAAAAAACTTACTTTCACAGAAGATTATAAGAACTTGATGCGAAATTTGACTAATCAAAGTGCGAAGGGTAATGACAACACACAGATTTCTGCTGGCGGTAATGTAAACACTAACCCACCTCAAGAACAAAGTGCTATGGATTTGGCTATGGAGGAAATTAGAGCAGCGCAGGCGCAGCGAGAAGCACAAGCAAAACAGTTTCAAGAAATGATGAGTGGGTCTTTTGCTAACGCTTTTCCACAAAATATATCTCAAGAAATGGCTGATATGATTGCTGCTTTCAAACTTCAAGGAATGTCTAACCAACAGGCAACAGAATTAGCAAGACAACAGTTAGGTGAATAAAATGAATCACGCTTCTATGGAAAGGGCTTGGGCTTTACTCAAGGGTAAAGAAGATGCTCCTAACTATAGAAAGGCCACTGGTGACAAAAAGTGTGGTAATTGCAAAGCATGGGATTCATCAAAAACTGACGACCCCATGACTGGTTATTGTGAATGGTATGATTTTACTTGTCGTGCTGACCATGTATGTGATGCTTGGGCAGGTGAGTGAATGCCAGAATGCACCTGTCACGATGTTCTTATTGTTAAGGACCTTAACAGGTGGTTCAAAGAGAAGTGGGTCGATGTTTCTCGTAAAGACAAAGATGGTAAGCACCCTCCTTGTGGTAGGTCAAAGGCTAAGAAAGGAAGTAAGGGTTATCCAAAGTGTAGACCAAGTGTAAAGGTTTCAAGCAAAACTCCAAAGACTTCTGGCTCTATGTCAGAAGGTGAGAAGCGAGCAGCAACTAAGCGTAAGCGAAGTAAGAAACAAGGCGTTGGTGGCAAGCCGACTATCGTTAAGATGGTATTAGTCAAGTCACCAGTGAGTCCAGAGGCTAAGCGACATAAGTTGGAGTATGATAAGAAGTACGAATCTACTCCTGAGCGTGTTAAGTATCGTGAAGAGTTAAACCGTGAGCGTAGAAAAAGGGGCATTTACGGTCACGGCGGGCCTGATATGAGTCATACCAAAGACCATACTTTGGTTGCAGAAAGCCCTCATGCAAACAGGGCTAGGCACTTTAAGGAAAGGGGAACACTTAAAGGATAAGTAAATGAGCCGCCTGTCTGTAGCATTGACCGTGGAAGATTTTTGGGACACGCTACTTTATCATATGACTTTGGTCGCTATTGATAATGTTGTTAAGATGGAAGAAAACCTCAACAAATCAGCGACCCCGGAGGCATTATCGCTTTTGATGGAGGCGGCTGACAATTATCACTTCCTGCGACAGGCTTATCATGACAGATGCGGTGGCGAGATACATGTCGAGTACCTATGCGATTGATTCCGCATGGGGTATGTTACACTCTGATGACAAGATTGAGAAGGTTCTTCCGCTTATAATTCCTGTTGCAATGGCAGCATATGGCGGCTATCAAGGTTACAAGAATGTCAGAGACAATCAGATTACTGACCCTGTTTTAGGAATGAAGGTAAGGGAAGGAGGAGACTCTTTGGGAAGTAATTTGGCAGAATTTGGTACAGGTGTAGCGCAAGGGTTTGTTCCGGGTAGTTTACTAGGCGCAGGTGCCAGAAGAGCAGGTGGTAAAGTAGCAGCCAAGCATAGTGCCAAGAATGTCGCTGCAAGACGAGCGCAAGAAGAAGCAAGGGTAAGGGCTGCTCGTGAATTAGCAGATATACAATCAAGACGAGCAATGTCACAAGGTATTGGTCCTTCCACTTTGAGGGGCGTTGACGATAAATTATATCAAGAAGCCTTGGGAAGTAGTTATGCTACAAGTATGGGCAATCAGGCTTTCAGGGCTGCTGGTGGAGGACCGGCTACTAGTCGATTAGCAGGTGGACTTACCGCTATGGGTAAGCCCGGTATGAAAAGAGGATTGGCTGGTGCTGCGGCTTTGGGTGCAGCGGGTGTAGTTGCGGATAAAGCACCCGGACTTCTTGCAGGAGCATTAGGTGCTTACGGTATGAGTAAGTTACCACAAGCACCGACCACAGGTTTTGGTGCACAATCACAAATGGGTGCAGTAGGCGCTGCACCAACACAAGGAACTCAAGTCAGCGGAAATGCAGACCCATATGCTTTGAGAGAGATATACAAACCTCAAGCGGGAAGTGCCTTTGAAGGGCAAAAAGAATTCGGTGGACT
>Ga0208767_1002963_pt1 | contig 12537 bp, 12 predicted proteins | sample VirMetDEL_Mar_21_FD_184514 | JGI IMG/M metagenome (GOLD analysis project Ga0208767, IMG submission 184514) | Aqueous microbial communities from the Delaware River and Bay under freshwater to marine salinity gradient to study organic matter... | ecosystem: Environmental > Aquatic > Marine >... | reverse complement strand
GTCTGACCTGACCGCACAAATCCCTGACTTTATTGCGCTGGCTGAAGCCTCTATGAGCCGCGAGCTGGAGACACGCAGTCAGGAAAAGCGGGTAACTGCAAACACTGTGTCGGGCAATGAGTATCTGGCGCTGCCAACTGACCTAAGAGAGGTCAGAGAAATAAAGCTAAACACCGCACCGCTGACTGTGCTGAGATACTACAGCCCTGTCGCGCTGGACGAGCAGTACGCATCAGAGGGTGGCGGCAAGCCAAAGGGCTACAGCATTGTGGGCGACGAGATGAAACTTCGCCCTGTGCCTGACGCCGCCTATGAAGTGGAGATTATCTACATTGGCTCAATTGAGGCGCTGTCTGCGACAAACCTGACAAACACAATCCTGAGCCGGTCGCCTGATGCCTACCTTTACGGCGCACTCGCTGAGGCTTATGCTTACCTTCTTGATGAGACTAGGGCGTCTCAGTATATGGCTCGATTTGATAAGGCTTTGGCACAGATCAAGGTTGACAATCAACGCGCCCATTATGGAACTGGTAGCCTTCAAATCAGTAGTATTTATCAACGCCAATCGCAAGCAGCGGGGACTTAAATTATGTCTGCAATGAGTGACTATCTTGAGAACGAAATTCTCGACCACATCCTTGGAACCGGCGCATACACAATGCCGACCACTGTCTACGTTGGCTTGTCCACTGGATCGTTTAACGACGACAACAGCGGCACTGAGCTGACCGGCAACAACTATGCCCGCGAAAGCATCAGTTTCGGTGCAGCCACCTCTGGCACTGCATCAAACGATGCGGCTGTTGAGTTTAACGCTGCAACCGGCTCTTGGGGTACGGTTAGCCACTTTGGCATTTTTGATGCTTTGACTTCGGGCAACCTGTTAATCCACGGTGCGCTGACTGCGGGCAAACTCATCGAGACAGGCGACATCTTGAAAATCGCAATTGGTGATATGGACATCACCGCAGCCTAGAGGCGGATAGATGGCAACCGTTGCACCACTAGACAGGATTACCGGCACCCTCGACGCCCTGTCGTTTACCGTTGACACGGTTGGCGATAAGGTCGCTTGGACTGCTGTCGCCCTAGACCATATGGATGGCTGGGGCAATCTTGATAGCTGGAACTACGGAACGCTGGACGCCCTCAGCCTTGAGGTAAAGGTTACAGCCGGTAGCGCCGCCACCTCAACTACCGCATCCGCGTCAGCAGCAAAACTAAAGAGCGTCGCAGCGTCCGTTTCTGCCGCCGTGACAGCGTCTGGCGCTGTTGCGCGAACAAGACCAGCCGCAGCAAGCGTGACCGCCGTCAATACAGCCTCAAGCGCGTTTGCACGCGTCAGGCCGTTTGAGGCTCTGGTGAGCGCCGTCGGCACGGCCACTTCCGGCTTTAATCGCGTGCGCCCAATGGCTGCGACAGCGTCTATCTCAGCAAGCGCAACCTCAAGCTCTAACTTTGTGACGCTAGGCGCAGGAACCGCCAGCATAGCGGTGACGCAGGCGACAAGCGTGGTGGCTATTTTTGCTGGCGCTGCCAATCAGCAAGTGACGGTGACTGGTGACGCAAAAATGAGTATACTCGGCGAGGAATGGTCGGCGGTTACTCCGACCACACCTTCTTGGGCGGCAGCGGCAGCAGGCGCTCCGAGCATTTGGTCACCCGCCCCAACAGGCGCAACTGGGAACTGGTTAGGACAATGATAAAATTTGGCGAATGGCTGCCAGACCAGCCAGCATTTATGAACGCAGGCGTCGTCACGGCAGAGAATGTGATACCGGCGTTTAATGGTTATCGCCCGCTAAACCAGTTTATCAGTTTTAGCAATGCGGCTAGTGGCACTATACGAGGCATTTACGCTGCAAAAGATAACTCAGGAAACGTCAAGCTATTTGCTGGAGATGACGCAAAACTTTATTCGTTTAATGCCTCAACAAACAATCTTGATGACGTTAGCAAGGCCGGATCACCGGCATATGATTTGACTGGCGCAGAGAAGTGGAAGTTTGTGCAATTTGGCGAGTACGTCATTGCGTCAGGCGGCATTGGCGAAGAACTGCAAAAGTGGCAGCTAGGAACGGATACTGCATTTTCTAATCTTGGCGGCACACCGCCAAAGGCTGACTTCCTTGCCGTTGTGCGTGATTTCGTGTGGACGGCTAATGTTGACGCTGGCTCAGGCCGGATACCATACCGATGCCAGTGGTCGGGCTTCAACGATATTACTAGCTGGACTGCGGGAACCGACCAAAGTGATTTTCAAGAACTTCCGGATGCCGGAGCTATCACTGGAATGGTGGGCGGTGAATATTGCACAATCTTGTGCGAGAAGGCTATTTTCCGAGCCACATACACAGGCCCGCCGTTGATCTGGCAGTTTGATAAAGTCGAAAGCCAGCGCGGCTGTAGCATACCCGGTTCGGTGTGCAACTACGGCTCAAACGTGTTTTACTATTCGGACAACGGATTCCACCTGTTCGATGGGCAGAAAAGCACACCCATTGGAAATGAGAAAATAGACAAATTCTTTGCCAAGGACTTTAACTCAGCATACAAAAACAAAATGACTGCGGCGGTTGATCCTCTTAACCAGATTGCAGTTTGGTCTTACACTAGCGTCGCCAGCACGACAGGCCGCCCTGACCGTTTGCTAATTTTCAACTACGCGCTAGGCCGCTGGTCTATTGGCAACGTGGACGCCGACTTTATTGCGCCGTTCTTCAGCGCCGGTTACACGGTCGAGGACTTGGACAATTTATCCGCCACGCTGGACGGCCTCAGCACTGTCCTCGACAGTCAGCTATTTAGGGGCGGCGAGTTTTTCTTTGGTGGTGCGGTTGGTGAAAAACTGTTTACGTTTACTGGCGATCCGCTTCAGGCGACAATTATCACTGGCGAAGCCACACTCAGTATGGGCAAGCACAGTATTGTGACGCGCGTGTATCCTTATCACGAGGATGGGTCTGTTGAGTTATTTGTCGGCATGCGCGGAACGCCTACAGATACAGTCGCGTTTTCTGTTGGCGGGACAACTAACGCCAGCGGGTTTGTGCCGTTTAGGGCTGCGGATAGGTATCAGCGCGTCAAGATGCTACTCAGTGGCAATTGGTCTTTTGCTCACGGCATTGATGTTGAGGCTAGAGAGGTTGGCCGCCGATGACTGTTGAGCAGCGCAAGTCAAACCTTAGGACGCTAAACCCTGTCACTGCGACGACGCGAGAGGTGTCCGAGGTTTTAAACCGCACAATAAACGGTGGGTTGAACAGCGTTGGCTATGCGGTCTTGGCAAGCGGAACTACGACAACGACAGTAAGTGACCCGCGCTATGGCGTTGACAGTATCGTCTTTTTTACCGGATACAACGAGACTTTAGAACACAGTTACCCATTTGTTAAAAGCACTAGCACCAATGGGTCTATGATAATTGAGCATAAGAACCACGGACATGATGTAGATGTTGCCTACCTTATTATTGGATGAGAACCGAATTAAATCGAAGTTTGAGGAAAACCGCAAGTATATTGCGGATGCGCTGGAATATTCTGGCGGCACGCACTCAATCGACGATGTTTACCAAGCCTGCGCCGTTGGCGAGGCACAGTTACATCCGTTGGAAAAGTCGTGTATTATAACCGAAGTTGTTGACTACCCCAGCCTAACCGTGTGCCGCATTTGGCTTGCAGGCGGTGACTTAGATGAGCTGGTTGAGGCTGAGAAGTCTATTGCAGTTTGGGCTAAGGCTCAGGGCTGCGACGCGATGGAGATCAATGGCCGCAAGGGCTGGCAAAGACAACTGAAAGATTACACCGCAACGTCGGTGGTTTTGACAAAGGAATTGTAGGATGAGCAAAGGCGGCGGTGGAGACACCAGACAAATCACCCAGACGACTAGCGCACCGGAATACGCGCAACCGTTCTTAGAGTATGGCTTGTCTGAGGCTAAAAACCTATACGGCAACCAGCCTCAATTTTACCCCGGTCAGACCACTATAGGCTTTTCGCCTGAATCCGAAATGGCACTTGCTGGAACCCGCCAGATGGCAATTGACGGATCGCCGTTTATCGGTGCGACGCAAGACGTTGTGATGCAGAACCTGATGGGTACTAATCCACTAATGAGCGCCGCGTTTAGACCTGTCATCGAGCAAATGGACGCAAGAGCCTCTAAGGCTGGCCGTTATGGATCAGGGTACGAGCAAGCTGCGCTGGCTGGTGCGTTAGCGCCTATGGCGCTGCAAGCGCAGCAGGCGGCTATCGGGCAAGCCCCGCAAGCGCGTCAGTTTGGTTTTGCTGACCTAAACACACTTGCCGGTGTGGGTGGTGCGCGTGAGGCTCAGTCTCAGGCAGAGTTGGCGTCAGATATTGAACGCTTCAATATGGAGCAACAGCAGCCCCTCACGTCTCTCGCAAATTATATGGCAACCGTTCAGGGTGGTACTGTCGGAGGGCAAAGCACACAGCCTATCTTCCGCAATCAGGCTGGCAACGTACTCAGTGGCGCATTAGGCGGCGCAGAGCTTGCCCAAATGGTACCCGGTATGGGTGGCGGTATGGGCGCTGGACTTGGCGCTTTGGCTGGGCTTTTAGGTTAGGGGGTTAGGGCATGAGCGTTTACGACAGATTCAACCGACTGCTTCAGGGCAGAGCGCCTATGCCGCAGGCAAACATTACGCGCCAATATCAAACGCCTCAGGGAATGACCCCGCCAATGGCTTTGCCTCGACCTACCCCGCCTCAGTCGCCAATGCTGGCAAACCAACAGCTATCGCCGCTGATGCAGGAAGTTGTGCGCCGCGCTCAGGCGTCTCGCATGACGCCAAGAGCTGGTCAGGTTGGCCTGCCCACCCCTGCAACAGCAGCGGCTGGTCAGCCCGCGCCTGAGATGACATTCGGCCAAAAGCTAATGCAGCCACGCACGCAGGGCATGTTGGGTGCCGCCGCCGCTGGCTTTGAGGCATCAGGCTACCAAGACCGTCCGGTTTCATTAGGTCAGGTTCTGGGGCGTATGGGTACTGCTGGCATGAAGTCTTACGCCGCCGCTGAGGATCGCATTGCGGCTCAGAAGGCTGCGGGTCAAAAGTCAGTTATTGACCGTCTCTTGGCTGAGGCTCAGTTTGCTAAGGCTACACGTCCTGACACAACCAGCCTTCTGAAGAACTTGGCTGCTGCGGGGATTGATCCAAATAGCCCAGAGGGGCAGAAAATCATAATGGATGCGCTTACAAAGCCCGGCACGACAATTATGACAGGTGGTGAGGGCGAGTTTCTAAGGGAAGGCATAAAAGCCGGTTTTGCCACAATTAAAGAAGCGCAGACAGACATCAAAACAGACTCCACATTAGCGCCAAGGGTCATGCAGATTATTGACTTGATAGAGGGCGGCGCTGAAACAGGCAGAATACAGAGTGCCACGATGGGATTGCGTCAACTTGGCAAGGAGCTGGGATTCTTGTCAGATGAGCAAGTAAGTAATTTGCGCGATCAAGAAGTTTTGAGAAGCGCAATGTCTTATATGGTTCCGAGGATGCGTGTCACAGGATCAGGCGCGTCATCTGACAGGGATATGGCCTTCTTCGCTCAGGCAGCCCCTATGATGACTAACACGCCAGAAGGTAACTTGATAATAGCCAAGATGTTTAAGCAGCTAATGGATTACAACAAAAAGCGCCTGACCTTGATGGGCAAAACCCTAAAGAAAGACAAAAATCTTCTTGGTTTTGAAGAAGCGGCAGACGCAGAGCTTGGCGCGTTTTACCAAAGAGCAAAAACCCAAGACGACCTTGACGCGCTTGTTGAAAGCGGAGCCATAAAAGAAGGCGATGTTTTTTATAATGGTCTTGCTGGTGAGTTCCAGATTTTAGGGAGAGATTAATGGCTTCAAAATACACGCTCTCACCTAAAAAGAAGCTTCAGTCTGGCACTGGCCGCACTGGTATGGACATTGCGTCTGACATTGGCCGTGCGGCTGCTCAGGGCATGACGTTTGGCCTCTCAGACGAGATATACGGCGCTTATAAAGCCTTTACGTCTGACAAGTCATACGAAGATGCGGCCAATGAGATACGCGAAGGTTTGGCTAGGTTTAAAGAGACAGACCCAGTCAAAGCATACGGCTTTGAGATATTAGGTTCTTTGTTGACAGGCGGTGCGGGGGCTGCGGCTGCAAAGCTAGGCACAAAAGCTGCTGGAACAATCGGCGGCGGCATTTACGGAGCCGCAACCGGAGAGACCCCAGAGCAAAGAATTGTTGGCGGCGCTATAGGCGCACCGCTTGGACTGGCAACTGCGGCTGCCGGTCAAGCGATAAGCCCCAAGATAACAGAGGGCGCACGCGCCTTGATGAAAAAGGGCTACCCCCTGACACCCGGTCAGGCTTTGGGCGGTGTAACCAAATCCATTGAAGAAAAAATATCTTTGCCGTTTGCTCAGGAAATGATCCAAGGCCAGCAGAAAAACGTAATGAAGGCGTTTAACCGCGATATGGTCGAAACTGCCGTCGCGCCAATTGGCGCTAAGTTGCCAAAAAACCTAGAGGGCGAAGACTTGGTTGAGGCGGCCTCTGAGGCTGTTAGTGACGCTTATGGTAAGGTTGTGCCAAAGTTATCAATTGATGCCTCAGGGCTGTCAAATAAGGCGGCAGAAATAGCCGCAAAAAGGCAGTTAAACCCTGCCGACGCAAAAGAGTTCAACGCCATAATAAAAGACTTGGTGCAGAGAAATGTGTCGGGTGGAGAGCTGTCGAAGGCAACTCTAAAAGACGTTGAGACAGATTTAACATCTGAGGTGTTTTCGACTGCCAACAAGGGCGGCAAAGAAGGCAGAATTGGTAGGGCGGTAAAAGAGTTTAGAGATGCTTTAAGAGCTGAAATATCTGCTCAAAACCCAGACGTGCCGGACTTGCAAAACATCAACAAAGCCTTTAGCCAGATGCGCCCAATTGAAAAAGCCAAGGAAAGCGCACTATCAAAGGCAGGTATGTTTGGGCCAACCCAACTTTTACGGCAAATGAAAAAGAAGGCACCGACCGACCCAATCAAGGCGGCAGCTAGGCAGGCGCGTGAGGTCATTGGCCCAAGCGTTCCGTCAAGTGGAACAGCGGAAAGGCAGGCTTTGTCAGACCTTATACGCGATCCACTCGGCACCGGACTTGGCGTGCCAGCGTCAATATTATTAAGTGGGTTATACAGAAACGCTCCGGGTCGTAAGCTGGCAAGGGGCATGATTAAGGCACCGGGCGCGGCACTCAGATACGGAGCGCCAGCAGCAGGCGGCCTACTATCTCAGCAGGTGCCTTCACCCATCAGCTCCGCACAAGCTGGCGGCAACATCGTCGGATATGAGACTGTGACGGATCGTATGGGCAACCCTGTGACGTTTGCCAAGACATCCGACGGACGTGCGGTGCGCGTGCGCTGATTATATGTTATAACTAAGGCTACGGCTTAGGAGAATAAGAGATGCCTTTAACAAAAATTTCGCAATACAGTCAGACGGCAAGTTCAAATTCGGATATCAACTCAATCGACCTGGGCGAAGGCACTATGGTGCCAAGTGACGTTAATAACGCTCTGCGGCAAATCCTAGCGCATCTAGCCGACATGAACGCTGGCACGTCTGCCATCCAAGACACCTTCACGCTCTCTGATCCGGCTGACGACACTAAGAGAGTGCGCGTCGATGCGGTTGGCATTACCACTGGCAATACCCGCGTCCTGACAGCGCCAGACGCTGATGTGACTATTGCAGGTCTTGAGGCTGCACAGGAGTTCACCAAGACGCAGAACTTCAACGCGACAACGCTCACAGATGCCGCAAGCATTAGCTGGGATGCCTCAGCCAATCAGGTGACTAGCGTTACCTTGACAGACAACCGCACACTGGCCGCGCCTACTAATATGGTTGACGGCGGCGTATACACGCTGATGGCGATACAAGACGGCACAGGCTCACGCACACTGAGCTACAACGCTGTCTTTAAGTTTTCTGCCGCTACTGCGCCAACGCTGACCACAACCGCAGCGGCGAAAGATATCTTGGTATTTTACAGTGACGGCACCAATATGTACGAAATTGGTCGCAGCCTAAACGTAAGCTAAAGGCGGTATTATGAGTAATTTACTATCAATCGGCGGCGCGGGAAATCCGGCTGGCACAGGCTTTTATGACCACCTACTTGACCAGTCGTTGAAGTTCGATGATGGCAAAACCCAGTATCTAACTAGAACTCCAGCAAGTGCTAGTAATCAAAAAACTTGGACTTGGAGTAGTTGGGTCAAGCTGGGTAGAATTTCGGGAGACATGGGTTGGCTTTGGGGCGCGCAGGGTCAAACTGCAATTTATATTTCAGACGGTACAAATACTTCACTGCGAGTTAATGGGGTTGGCGGTGGTGATACAGCAACAACACTAAGATTGCGTGACCCTTCAGCTTGGTATCACTTTGTCGTGGCTGTTGATACTACAGATTCAACCGCTGGAGACAGACTAAAAATATATGTTAATGGTGTAAGACAAACGGCTTTTGATTTTAACACAAACCCAACATTAAACGCAGATACAAATGTAAATAGTACAAACACACATATAATCGGATACCGTTCTTTTAGTTCAGACCAAGCATTTGATGGCTACCTAGCTGAAGTAAACTTTATAGATGGGGCTGCATTAACTCCATCCAGCTTTGGTGAGACTAAGGACGGTATCTGGATACCAAAAGATACATCGGGCCTGACATTCGGAACCAATGGTTTTCACCTGACATTTAAAGATGATGTGGTTTCTGAGGGGTTCAATACTGTTACCTATACTGGCACCGCTGGTACGCAAAGCATCAGCGGGTTGGGCTTTGAGCCTGATTTTGTTTGGATTAAAAATAGGGGTGATTCCAGAATCAATGTTCTTCAAGATTCAGTTCGTGGTTCTTTTAAATATATACATAGCAATAGCACCTCTGGGGAAAATACAACTTCTGGAAATGATTGGTTTAGGTCATTTGATGGAGATGGATTTACTGTTTCTTCTGCTACCACAGGTGGAAGTGCAACACCAGAATGGAACGCTTCCGGCAATACCTACGTTGGCTGGTGCTGGGAAGCTGGCGGCACACCTACAGCCGACAACAGTGCTGGTGCAGGGGCTACCCCAACAGCGGGTTCAGTTAAGATAGATGGCAGCAATCTTGGTTCTGCGTTGGCTGGCACTATCCCTGCAACTAAAATATCGGCTAACACGGCTAGAGGTTTTTCGATTGTAGGTTATGAGGCAACAGGTTCGGCTGGCACTATTGCACACGGCTTATCTGCTGCGCCTGAATTTATTATTGTCAAACATCGTGACCAATCGGGCACATCTTGGCCTGTTTATTATGGCGATAATACAGATGCAATGTATCTTAATAGTAATGGTGCAACATCTGATGATGCCAACGCTTGGAACGACACTACACCTACGTCTACTGTTTTTTCTGTAGGTGCAAACGGTGGCGATACAAATAATAGTTCTGGTGGCTCAACTATAGCGTACTGTTTTCATTCGGTGTCTGGCTACAGTAAGTTTGGTTCATACAGCGGCACAGGTTCGTCTGGTAATGCTATTACAGGTTTAGGCTTTAAGCCAGCTTTTCTGATGATCAAGCGCACTGACAACACTGGTGCTTGGGCAATGTTTGATAATATGCGGGGAAACGGTCCCGGTCCCGGTAATAATGGTGGAACATCAGTCGTTGAGTATTTACAAGCAGACAAAAGTAACGCTGAAGGAACATCGTCTACAGTTTCTATGTCTTTTGATAGTGATGGCTTTACCGTTGGCACAAGTAATACTGACAGCAACGCATCCGGCGGCACATACATCTATATGGCCTTTGCCGATACCAGAGAAGCAGCCTTCTTCAAAGATGTAACCACCAACGGCAATCACTGGACACCTTCGGGATTAGATTATCGGGACAGTGTGCCTGATGTGCCCACCAATAACTTTGCTACGCTTAATGGCCTTGATAACGATTCAATGACATTATCCAACGGTAACCTGACAGGTATATCACCTGCAAATGCACACAATGGCGTTGGATGCACATTTGGTGTTACTGGTGGAAAGTGGTATTGGGAAGTTTTGACGGGAACTGGAAATAACTACTTTTTTGGAATGGCTAAATCTACATTCCAGTTTATTTCACAGTACACAAATGATGCTTATAATTTTAGTGACATTTGGGCAATTGCTACAGATGGACAAAAATTTGGTAATGGCTCTGGGGAATCGTCTTATGGTTCTTCATTTTCAAGTGGTGACATATTACAACTTGCTTTTGACTTAGATAACGGAAAGTTTTATGCGGGTAAAAACGGCACTTATTTTAACTCAGGAGACCCTGCTGGTGGCACAAATGCGGCATTTACCAATGTTCCAACTGGTGAATCTATGCAGCCATTTTACGGCAGTTCGACTTCTGGCGCTAGTCATACGTTTAACTTTGGACAAGACAGTAGCTTTGATGGCCTTAAAGCTACATCCAACGCCAACGCTGATGCCAACGGTCACGGCTCATTTGCCTACGCACCGCCAAGTGGGTTTCTTTCGATCTGTTCTCAAAATTTGCCAGACGTAGCTATTATTGATGGCACTGAGAATTTTAATACGGTGTTGTATACTGGTAATGGGTCATCACGCTCTATAACAGGGGTTGGGTTTAGACCAGATTGGATATGGTTCAAAGCAAGAAGTGGAGCAATCGCTCATTTGTTGTATGATTCAGTGCGTGGTGCGACAAAATACCTACAATCAAATTCAGATTCTGCTGAAGGAACAGAATCAAATTCACAAACATCTTTTGACTCTGATGGATTTAGTTTAGGTACTGATAGCACAACAGGCGTTAATCAAAATAGCACAACCTACGTTGCTTGGAACTGGAAAATAAATGGGGGTTCTACAAGTAATGTTTCGGCTGGCGGTAGCAGCAACATTAGGCTTATTGGTGGTGGAACAGCAGACCAAGCGGCTGTTCAAGTAAACACAGCAGCCGGAATTAGCATTGTTAGTTTTGAGAATACTGTTAGAGCAGCAGATGGTTTTTGTACTTTTCCACACGGATTAGGCTCCGCACCAGATATGGTTTGGTTAAAATCAAGAACCAGTAGCAACTATTGGGCTATATATCATTCTGCTTTAGGTTTAAAACTTGGTTTTCTAGGTAATTCTCTAGGGACTAACGCTTTCATAAGCTCTACATTTTGGAACGCAGTAAGTTCTAGCACAGTAAAATTTCAATCTAATGGAAATTTAGCAGCAACCGATGAAGATATAATTGCATATTGTTTTAAAAACATTGAAGGGTACTCAAAGGCTGGCAGCTACGTTGGAAACGGAAGCACAGATGGCACGTTTGTACACACAGGATTCGCTGTCTCGTGGGTTCTGATAAAATGGTCTAACGGCAGCCAAGATTGGACTGTATTTGACAATAAAAGACCGGGCTTTAACGAAACAGATAAATATTTACATCCAAGTGCAGCGGCAGCCGAAGGTGATTATGATACTCTTGAGGTAGACTTATTATCAAATGGATTTAAGTGTCGTGGCCCATATAATCACATCAACACTTCCGGTGGTAATTATATTTACCTCGCCTTTGCCGAATCCCCATTCAAATTTGCTAATGCACGATAGGAGAAACTAAGATGCCGTGGAAGTATAGCGGAAGAATAATCAGAGCCGGTAAGGCGTGGACAGACAGTGACCAAATCCAGCATCCGGCTAACTGGACGTTGTGGGATGACACAACCAAAGCAGCCAAGGGGCTAGTCTGGGAAGATGACCCAGCCAGCTTCGATGGGCGGTTCTATTGGTCGGCTGGTGTGGCTAAAGCATTAGATGATGTAAACGAGGTTGACGAGAACGGCGACCCGCTAATGCAAGACGGCGAACAGGTCGTAACGCTTGGCCTCAAGTCACAAGCCATTGCCACAGTTAAGGCACAGGCCGGTGGCTTACTTGCGCCGACAGACTGGATGGTCGTGCGCTCTGCCGAGAACGGCACCGACATCCCTGCGGATGTTCTGGCCTATCGCGCCGCCGTTAGACTGGCCTCGGAGACCATTGAGACAGCAATCACTAATGCTGCTGGCCTTGCCGCGTTTATCGCGCTATATGACGCTCCTGTGGACTCTGACGGCAATCCTACTGGTAACGCACCCATCAACAACTGGCCGGACGCTATCTGATGCAAGAAGAAAACAAAGTCATTATTGACGTAGTTGCTGGAACAGGCACTGCCGCAGCCTATATGGCGATGGTGCCTGACGTTGTGGCTTTGTTTACTGGCGTGTGGATTCTGATTCGTATCTACGAAACAGAGACCGTGAGGCGCATTATCAAGCGCATCCAAGGCAATGTTTAAGGCAATCGTACTAGCCTGTGCGATAGCAAACCCTGCCGACTGTATTGAATTTCACGACACTCGCGGCCCATACGATACCCGCGCTGCCTGTGAACGCAGGGCTATGGAAATGGGGCGTGACGTTGGCGAGATGA
>Ga0208767_1002960_pt1 | contig 12542 bp, 19 predicted proteins | sample VirMetDEL_Mar_21_FD_184514 | JGI IMG/M metagenome (GOLD analysis project Ga0208767, IMG submission 184514) | Aqueous microbial communities from the Delaware River and Bay under freshwater to marine salinity gradient to study organic matter... | ecosystem: Environmental > Aquatic > Marine >... | reverse complement strand
AAGAACTACTTAAAAAAATAAAAGCTTTATATGAAAAATCTTTACTCTTAGAAACCTCAAACGAAGTAGATAAGAAAGAGATTCTAGCAGATATAAAATATATGGCTTTACTAATTTCTAGAGGTATACATTGATTAAAATTGTAGGAATTATTGGTATTACTTGTGTTGGGCTGCTACCCTTTATTTATCCAGCTAAATCATCTACTTCTAATAAAGATATAGTTTGTTTAGCTACTAATATTTATCATGAAGCTAGGGGCGAGAGCACTGTCGGTAAAATAGCGGTAGGTCTTGTAGTTTTAAATAGAGTAGAAAACAGAAAATGGCCTGATTCTATATGTGAAGTAGTATATGAAGGACCAAAAAGAGAAAGCTGGGAAACTAAACAAAATCTATCTTTATCAGATAATGATAGAATTTACTACCCAGTAAAAAATAAATGTCAATTTAGTTGGTATTGTGATGGATTATCTGACGATATTAATTATACTACCCATGAATGGGCAGTATCCTTACAAGTATCAGAAAAACTATTATCTACAGATAAATTCAAAGGACTTCTTGAAGGAGCTACTCATTATCATACTATTAATGTTAGCCCAACTTGGAGATTAAAAATGACTCTTATCACTAGAATTGATAATCACTTATTTTACAGGCAGGATTGAAATGGCAAAAATAGATAGAAAAAATAATAAAGTTTGGATGATTCCAGAAGATGAAGATAGAAAGTCAGCATCTTTTCATTTTGTTCATCCAAAGACTCGATCTGAAATCAGAGAGGGTAAAAAATTAAGAATGAGAAAGTATCACCCAGGTAGGCGTCAACACGTTTGGTTTGTTGAGTCAAGAATGCCTCCTCACAGCAAATAATATCTTCTCCCATCGTTAAAAATATTGTATTATATAAAAATGATGAGAAAACAAGATAAAACAATTATGTGCAATAACTCATCGTGTACAAGGCGTCTGTCTTGTGCACGATTTTTGTCTGTGCCAAGAACTTTTCAAGATTATATGTTCTGGACAGAGAAAGAGTGTAATCACTATATTTCTATTTATAAAAGGACAAATAATGAACGATAATGTGGTAGACTTTCCAGGAGCCACTGTTGGCAAAATTAATCCCAATGCTATTATTCAACACTTAGTAGAATCAGAGCCTGAGATTGAAAGCATCTTGGCTGTTGGTTTTCTGAAAAATGGTGCATTTTTCTTAACTACTTCAGAAGGAGAGATTAAGGAAAATATGTGGATTATAGAAAATGCCAAGATGAATTTCAGAGATTTTATGGTAGAAGATGACTGATAAATATGAAAGACTCATTTCTAATGCTTATAAAGCCCTAGAAAACTGTCAGTCAGATTGGGGAAAGAGTTACTGGGAAACAGTTATTAAGTCCCTTTTAAGATTGTCTCAGCGTCTTAATTAAACAACTTTATAGTTGCTAACTGGTTAAATTTCTGGTATTATATAAAAATAATGATGATTAACAACAAAGAGGAAAAAATGAACTACGAAAATATGTCTCGCGAAGAACTGATGGCTGCTCTTGCAAAGGCGGAAACCGCCGCAAAGAAGAGCGTTGTTGTCAAGGTTAGCCCGAAGGGTGCTGTTCAGTTGAATGGTATTCGCAAGTTCCCTGTAACTTTTTACAAGGACGAGTGGGCAACAATCTTCTCGATGAAGGATCAGATCGAGTCCTTTATCGTAGATCATGATGGTGAGCTGGCTTCAAAGGCTGCGTAACGTGGCTGACCAGTACATCATCCGGCAGTCTCTTAAGCCCCAGGTTTGGGAGATTGCAAAGTTTGGTGATGACTACGAGCCTTCAGCAGTATATAAAGTCTCTGAACGCTCTGGTCATTATCACTGTGACTGCCCCGGTTATTGGCGTCAGAAAAACAAAGATGAGCATAAGCATATTAAGCTTGTCCAGTTTTGGCGAGAAAACTTAGAAGAAGAACATGGTTTTTCTTTGTGGTTTGAAGGACCGGACATTGAATACAGTCGAATGTATTCCTAGCATTTCTGAAATTAAAATAATTTTTGATTTGCATGGCAGTTAAATTTCTTGTAATATAGAAAAACATTGAGCGAGCGAACAAGTTTCAACCGCTCAATGTAAACAAATCCTTTCCGATACGGTGCCATCGCACCGAAAGTATATGGTTAGTAGGTGGACTAGATACCACCGTGCCGAGTAAAGGTAGCGTCTTTGGAAGTTCTGACTCAGATGAAACTTCTTGCAGTTTGAATGTTCTACAATAGAAAAACATTCACTTTTCTCTTGCCATGAACCTATACTTTGTGGTATTATAAGAGATAATCCTTTCTGACAGACTGTCAGACGCTGGGCACAGTATCGCGTTAGAGTGCGGGTTAGAGTTTACCTGGGGATCTAATCTAAATAGGTTAGACATAATCCTTCCCGAAAAACTCACTTTATCCTTGCAAACTTGTTCTGAGTTTGCTAAAATGTATAAAGATGTCAGGCTCCGAGACATTAAAACTGGAGACTCAGTGGGAACATTTCTGTTTCGCGATTGAGATCGGTTGGAATGACTATGTCGTTCGGAGCGACAAAGTCTGGTAAGAAAATCGTCGGGATTTTCACGAATTTGAGCGGATAGTAGGCGGGGCTCACTTTCACTTTAAACTTGCTTAATGCTTAAAAGTTTGATAAGATATAAAAAGATTGAGAGAGATTGAGTCAGACGACTACTGATTCTCGATCGGGGTCAAAGGAACGACCCAAAGAGGTTCCACTCCTAGCAACTCAGGAGTATTGGAGTTGACAGAGCGGAAAAACTGTAAACCGAACCTCGCTTGGCTAGCGAAACATAAATAAGTCCCCCACAACTATCCGATGAGTGGGCATCAAAGAGTCGGAGGGCAGGAAAAGGTTCTACAAACCCGTATTGCCGCGTTAAAGCACTCTTAGTGTAGAAGGAGTTTAATCTACACCATGCAGAGCATTACATGTAAAGAATCGCTCCGTCAAATCAAGAAAGACGTAAAATAGACTTGTGCAGGTTATCGCACAGCCGAAAGAAGTAAAGTGCCTAGTCAGCATAGTGCAGAAGAGACGTTCCAGTCTCGTAAAGAGCATATGTTCGCTCATGAGTGTCCCCCTGGGGAGGACGATAAAGCGTCCCCAGCCTTATTCTAAACGTGATGCGTTTTCATGTCCGCCGCTAAAATATAGATATGAAAGAGATTTTTTTCTTGCTGAGTGCTTAAAAATTTGGTAAGATATATAAAGAAATCGGGGAGTAACACCTAGTTCGCCAAGGCTTGTAGTCAGTCAAGCACCGCTTAATAAAGCCTTAAACTACGTTCCTTCGGGTCCGACTAAACGCTTCGGCGGTTTAAGGTTCCACAGCCGAGTTATTCTGTAGGCGATATTGAAAAAAGAGATAACGATGTTTTCAGTATCTAGTGGTAAAGCTTTCTAGTCTCCGCCGTTGGAGGTTGCAGTAGACACACATTGTAATTACGGACTGATGTGTGCTTCAGGTAGAAAGTAGGTAAGGTTCTAGTTGGTAAACCGCAAGGGATATAGTAGAAAGTAGAACCACTGTCTATGGCGGGTTTGGGGGCCGTAGACCCAATTTGGAGTCAGTCACCTCCTTTCCATTCGATTTGACTCATAAAATGCTGTTGAGGGGACAGCGGGGTAATCGCAAGATTACTACTCAAGACTTAAACAAGGACTCGTAGTCCCTTCCTTTGAGAGTCTTGAGTGCAACTTTCTTCTTGATAGTTGCCCAAAAATTTGATATTATATATAAAGAATAAAAGAACGGGGATCATCCTCCTTTACCTGACAGTTCACACTGTAAAGGTTTAAGTCCAAAAAGGTTAATGATCCAACGGAGTCACGGAATGAGGCTCACCCTGTTCTACTTTTATTGGAGTCTGACTCCAGATGGTTGTATATCGACTTCGGACGCAACTTGGGATGGCCGCCATAAATAAGCCCGCGAGAGGTCACGGTTAATCTCTCACCTATTTAGTCTACTCACCAAGATTGGCGCTGTTTTTGTATGTGTCAGCGACTGGGTGCCCAAGCAGTAGACAAGATAAGCGGTGGTAGGTAGGCTTATTATGTTGGCAAGGCTCATACGGAGGCGTGACTTAGGTTGCGAGTGGTGATGAGTCATAACGCAGGCGGGTGAGGGGCTGTGCGTGGCTTAGAAATACTGAGCAGATACCTATGTGCACTAGGTCGAAATGCTGCTATAGAGGAGTTGTAAGACGTAGCCACTCCCGCCTTTATTTGAGTCTTTGTGTAGCTTGAGCAGTGATGTTCGCTCTAAAGACTAGGGTAGGGTTTCTAACTCTAAGTTTACCAGTTGCTTGGGGTAAGTAGAGAAACCATCGTTTATAGCGGGTAAGGGGGCTATAGACACTAATTATAAGCTAGAGCAATATATGCTCTAGCTTTTTTTATATCTAAAATAGAGGAGGTTACTCCCATGTGGGGCTATCATTTAACAGTTGATTGTCGTGCTTGCGACATAAAAAAGATTACAAGCGCAGAAAATATATATAATTTTACTAAAGAGTTAGTTGACAGAATCGACATGGTGGCCTATGGAGAGCCTCAAATTGTAATGTTCGGATCTGATGATAAAGCGGGCTTCACGCTTGTTCAGCTTATAGAGACTTCAAATATCTGTGCTCATTTTTGTAATGATACAGGAGATGCGTACATAGATGTTTTTAGCTGCAAGCCTTTTGATCAAGATGAAGTGATGAAAGTAATTAGTAAATACTTTCATCCTAGTAACCAAACAGTACATTATAGAGAGCGACAAGCTTAATTATAAACCAAGACAAGCAATTGTCTTGGTTTTTTTGTTTGCCCTATATACATGACTTTGCTATAATATAAAAGTGAGCGGTCACATGGGTAATACTTAGCTATGGAACCATAGTATATAGACGATGCGTTCTAACATTTTATATCATACCTGTCCCTGACTGTCTCACATTTATTAGCATGGCAAAAAAATCTGATATTATATCTAATCTAGTTACTAACTTAAAAAACGTTGGTGGGTTCACCAACGTTTTTCCGCATTTTAAATTTATTGATCAGATAAACGATTTTCCTACTATCTGTATTCATATAGCAGAAGATGATCGTAATCATTTAGAATCAACTACTCTTGGCGGAGATTTAATAGTAAGTATAAGAGGGTACGTATATAAAGAAGATTCAATTGGCGCCTGTGACACTTTAATTCATGATATAGAAACAGTAATTTCTCAAATTTCCTATCCAGGATATCAAGAAGATATTAGAGTTATTTCTGTAGATTCTGATGAAGGATTATATGAACCTCATGGTATTGTAGACATGAGATTATCTATTATGTACTAATGCTAGTAAAAAATAATTGGATAAGTTCCAATATTAAACATAAATTAATAGATAAAAAATCTTTATTTAAAGTAAAGATAAAACCATATAGATTTATTTCTAATAATTTTTCAGAAGCTGTGACAGAAGCTATTTTAGATATAAAAAAATATGATAATTTATATCTAGGATTAAGTGGTGGAATAGACTCAGAGTTTATTGCAAGATCATTTGTTAAGGATAAAGTTAATTTTACTCCAATTATAGGAGTCAGTACTTTTAATAAAAACGAAGTAAAATATGCTTATGCTATTTGTAAAGAGTTAAATATAAAGCCTGTTATAATTTATATTAGTGAACAAGAGATGTTAAACTGTTTTTATGATAAAATAATAAAAATATTTAATGGAAATGGTATTCATACTATAGTTAACATTATTTTATCTAACTATGTTATTAAGGAAAAAGGTATTTTTGTATCTGGACATAATATAATAGGTGGTAACAAAAATAATAAATCTTTTGTGGGAATTGGTGAATATGAGTTTTACTCAGATTTAGTATATAATGAAACTTTTGAATTACCTTTCTTTTTTTATACTCCTTATTTAACATTTGAAATGGTAAAAGCTATTGGATATCAAAACGAATTAAATACTAAATATTCTTTATATTCTACTCACGTTGATAGGCTGTTTCGTAAAGAAAAACTAGAGTACTCATATGAGCCTTCTAGTTTAATATTTAAATTTTTACTTCAGTATAATAAAAGATATAAAACTAATGTTGGATTATATATTTTAGATGACCAACCAAAAGAATTTATTTTAGAGAGTCTTTTAAATTTCGAAAAGGAAACTGAATTTTGTTAGACTTTAGATTTAGCTTTTCAAAAGATAAGCCTATTGCAAATCAAGTATTATATCATAGTAAAGAGTTTTCTTTGATTAGTATACTAAAACTATATACAAATAATATTTATTTTGGCGTTTCTGGTCTATATTTTTGTAATAATAAAATAATAGAGAAATGGAGATGCAAGGATAGAGGTGGAGTAGAAAGTTTATTTAATAACAAAGAAAAGTGTGTAAGGTTTATGAGGCGGTACTTTCACATTGCCGAGATAGAATTTATAAGCCCAAAAGAAGAGCAGGTAAGTGATACTATAAAATATTTATACGATGATGAAAACAATTATATAGGATCTCTTATTAAATATAAAGATTCATGGGATAGAGGTTTTTATGACAATAAACCTAATGAAAAAGATATAAGTGCTCATGAAACTGGTCGTGAGTTATCTTATAGCAATACATATACCTATGTTAATGCTGCATTTAATACTATAAAAATAGTAGGAGATAATGTAAAATGACTGTTATAACAGAAATAGATAATGTAGAAATTTGTAGAGATTGTGGACATGTTTGTCATTGTGATACCGATTATTGTATTAATTGCGATACAGATGAGTATGATGAGGATACGTGCACTAGTTGCAGACATGGATAGTTTTATAAAATTATATATTGCAATACTATAAAAATTATTATATAATTTTATATTAGGAGGTCAAAATTATGGCTACAACAAAAGATACAAAACGAGTAACCGGCGGTGTTACTTATCGTGGAGAGAAGTTTCCGGGATTCAATAAGCCTAAACGTGCTCCTTCAGAGTCAAAAAAGAAGATGCGAGTTTTAGCAAAGAAAGGTGATGAGATTAAAGTTGTTGAATTTGGTGCAAAAGGGTATGGTCACAATTACTCTGAAAAAGCTAGATCTAACTATCTCGCACGTTCTGGAGGTATTCGTAATAAATCTGGCGGACTTACAAAAGATGATAAGTTCTCTCCCAACTATTGGGCGAGGAAAGTGCTTTGGGCGGGTCCAGGAGGAGCAAAAGCAAGTCCTAAGCCTGGAGGACCTAGAAAGAAATAATTTATGAATGTCGTCATTCTGACAGATTCTGATACAGGTTTTGTTAGAGTACCTTTAAAATCTATTGGAGCGTATAAAGTAGCTTCTGCTCTAAGAAGTAGTAACATTGATACAATAGTTATTTCTCATTTTTTAAAATTAGCTGACTTTTATCCAAAAGAATTATTTACTTTATTATCTAAAGTAGTTAAAAATGATACTATATTTTTAGGTATAAGTGCTACTTTTTTAAAAATTAAACCTCTTAGTAAAGAGCACAAAGTTATAATATCTATTTTAAATTTTGTTAAAAAGCTAGCTCCCAATATAAAAATAGTAGTAGGAGGTAGTCTTTTAGAAAATGTTTCTACTATAGCACAAATTAGTAAAGCTAATCATATTATCAAAGGATATGCTGATAGTACTATAATTAAACTTTACCATGACATTCTCAATAAAAAATCGTTATCTTATATCATAGATGACGACCCCCTAGCAAAAGATTATGATTTTAGTAATTGTACTCCATCTTATAGTAGTATAGATGGAATACAAAAAGAAGAAGCTTTACTCTTAGAGGTGAGTAGAGGTTGCAGATTTAAATGTAAATTTTGTAACTTTGTTCTGTTAGGAAGGAATCCCAAAACAGATAAGTACATTAGAACTAGATATAGTTTAGCTAAAGAACTGGAATATAACTATGCTAATTTTAATACTACTGACTATTTAATTACTTGTGATACCTTTAATGAAACTACTGAAAAACTTGAAACTGTTTATTCAGCAATAAAAGACGTTGGTATTAAAATAAATTTTTCTTGCTATTTAAGGCTCGAACTAATAAATGTAAATAGAGAACAAATATCTCTTTTAAAAGAGATGGGAATAAAAAGTGCTACTTTTGGTATAGAATCTTTAAATGATAAGGCAGCTAAAACAGTAGGTAAAGGCTTAGGAAAAGATAAACTAAAATCACTTCTTGAAGATATTTATAAAACTTGGGGAGAAGATGTTAGAACACAGAGTAATCTTATTGTTGGTTTACCCTATGACTCTGTAGAGTCAATTAATGCTTGGATGTCTAGTATTGAAAATAACTATCTCAAAATACATAATTTTACTATTTCTCCGTTAGGACTATTTGATGGGTATGATACTGAATTTAATAAACATCCAGAAAAATATGGGTATAAATTAACTGAAACTGGTTGGCAAAATGAGTATATGGATCAACAAGAAGCTGGTAGGTTGGCTATGTACTGGGCAGAGCGCCTTAAAAAAAGAAATTCTTATTTAGGATTAGAAGGTGTCACTGGGTTTCGTAATTATGGTTGGGATTATGATAAAATCTTATCAATCTCTATGAACGATTATGAAAATATGAGTGACATAATGAAAGAGCAAAATAAAATTTTTTACAAAAAATATTTAAATAAAATGCTTTTTCATAATCAGGGAGAAAACAAATGATTAATAAATATATTCCAATGGCACTATTAGCAAGCCTCTTAGCGTCTCCTGCTTTTGCAGAAGAAAATAAAGCAGAGGCTCCATCTACTCCTGCTCCTGTTTTTGACAAGCTAGAAGTTAATGTTACAGGAGAGGTTCGCGCTTTCGTTGAAGGTAGCAAAGCTACTGATCACGATTTGGAAGTAAAGTCTACTGACACTAACTTAGGCGTCAATGTTAAGTCAAATGGAACGACTTATGTTTTTGGACATCTATCTGCTGCCGTAGATATCAATGGAAATGGTACTGACGATGTCACTACTAGATATGGATATGTCGGCGTTGGTAATGCTGTGTTCGGTGAACTTAGCATTGGTAAGACAAAGAGCATTATGGAAGAGTTTGTCAATAAGACAGACGTTTTCTATAGTGCAGGCAATCTTGGAGTTCAGAAAACAGAAAAGAAGATGCGTAACTCCATGAAGTACATGAACACTGTTAATGATGTTAGCTTTGGTGTTCAGGCTCAGATGACTGATGATGCACAAGATAAGTCAATTGACCTTATGCAGGTTGGTGCTGGATATATGGGACTTGGTGTCACAATTGCTCGGGACGCAGTTAATGACATCAATTGGTATGGAGTTGGCTACTCTCATACTTTTATGGATAAGATCCTAGTTGCTGCTTCTTATACTATTAAGAATAATGCAGCAATTTCTGGTGCATCTTTTATGGATACACTTAAGTGGGATAACTCTGATACAACAGGAGTTACTCGTGGAATCGAGGTTGCTGCAGGGTATAACTTTACTCCTTCAACACAGGCTCTCATTGGGTATCAAGACACAGACGTAGTAGGAGATGATGGAGCTGTTACAACAGAACTTCGTCACTCAGTTTCTAAGTCTGCTACAGCTTTTACTAACGTCACCTATGACATAGACTCTGAAGACTATGTTTATCGGGCTGGTGTTTCAGTAACATTCTAAGGAAGAGGGGGAGAGTAATCTCCCCCCTTTTTTATATTATATGAATGAGTATATCTTTCAATCTGAAAAGTCACTTCCTATAGAATCTATGCTTTCTTGGGCTAATAAGAATAAGCACTTTAATCGTGCTCATTCCTACTACGAAGCAAGAAGTGACCACATTCTTTTTACAGAACTACAACCAGGACAGCATTATCCTTGGCACAGCGATTCACACTCTTTAGCAGGAGCTAAAAACCCTCGGTGTTGGACTCAAATTATCTATCTTACGCACGGATCTCCGATTGTATTTGGATTGTGGAAGCCTGTTCAGTCTGTGATTGCAGATAGAGAAGGAAGCGAGGTTCCAGTTCCTGCAACGATTGAAAGTAAGATTGATCCTTATCCGGGACTCTGTATCCAGTTTCCTTCTTTTTATCTTCACGCAGTTCCACGACAACGTCATTGTTCACGTTGGACTATTACTACTTTCTTAACCTATCATCCTACATCTCTCCACGCTTCATCGTGGGCACAGGCATTTGCACACTACTATGTATGATCATGATGTTTGGGCGCTTCACAATTCAGAAGACCTTTGGGTATACGATAAACTGTTACTCTCTCGCGCTCTACAGTATAGTTGCGGTCCAGTAGGCATGGACGTTCCACGTCCAGGATACTATATTGTGCGCCCTGTCTTAAATATACTAGGGCTAGGACTCGGCACCTCTGTTGAGTATATTGAAGACAGCACTGACCATCTACCTCCAGGGTACTTTTGGTGTGAGCGTTTCTTTGGAGATCACTATAGCATTGATTACTATAAGGGAACGCCTACACTCTCAGTACGCGGTGTTCTACAGAATAACTCTTTTCAGCGATGGGAGCGTTGGACACTCGATGATGTCTACTATCCTCTGCCAGCTTTCTTGCTAGACATTGCCCAACGACATGACTGGATGTGTTGTGAGTGGATTGGTGGCAACCTTATAGAAGCCCACCTACGTCGAAATCCTGATTTTGCAGAAGGATATACGGAGTATATTCCTGTGTGGCAAGGAGAAGATTGTACACCACCTACAGGATACAGATATATACAAGACCCAGAACCACTCATTCTTAGAATTGGCGCATTTGTAAAAATCTAGTCTTGCACAATTAAAAAAAGTATGCTATTCTGGTTGTGTAATCACGTTGAACACGGAGTGTAATACGCTGTGGAACACAGTGGAACATATATCACATCACGTAGTTTCGGAGAAACACAGCCGGGCGTTCGGAGAACGCTATTTCCCTGAGACGTCAGAACTGTGTCTTTTTTATAAGGTATGCGTCTACTGCATATCTCATATTAAAAAATGTCCTTTGACTTTTCTTTAGAATTATTATAAAATATATATACAGTCAAGAGTAAATACTTTGACTGAAATAATAAACTTGCATAAATGGAGTAAAAAAAATGAATACACTTTTACAAGCGTATATTGCGCCTTATTTACACACACCCAAGCAGGGTGTTTTTTCTTTTAGATCTAAGAAATATCTGAAAGTCTTTAAAAATAGATCTTGGAAATGGTGTGTCCGTTATGGAACACATAGAGCAGAGATGGCTATTAAACACAGATGGATGGTATAATGGAATTTGATTTACAGGTCGTCTCTGCACATCTTATAGGACTATTCCTAGTTATAGGATTTATAGCACTCCTGTGCTCTCTAGACAAGTATTCTAAAAATGGTAAAGATGACTATTAGAATTTAATTCTTTCTTGATATCAACTTTATTTTTTGGTATTATAAAGAATAATGATTGATAACACATTTTAAGGAGAAAAGAAATGGCCGGTAAAAAAGGCAAAACTGCAGCAGGTCGTGGTAAGTCTAATGACAGCTACAAGCGTATCAAAGGCGAAATTTGTAAGCCTATTTTGTTTGCTGGAAAGCACATGGGGTATGGTACTTACATGGCAGGAGTGGTAAATGGAGAGATGGTCGTTGATAAGGCTGGCAAACCCATTCCCTATAAGCAGATTCGTGGAGACGCGAAGGTTCTTGAGACTAACTAGAGGAGTTAGTATGCTAGGTTCTTTTTATGAAAAAGATACTGGTAACTTTTTTGAGTTTTCAAGTAATCCTGAACTCACTCTTTCTCCTCCCGCCCACGGAGGTAGGAATATGGAGTTTCCACATCTAGTGTGGGTAACAACTCCGTGGGAAATGGATTGTGGGTATCGTAAAGCTTGGGTCGGCAAGACTGTAGTTCATATTATCACAGACGAAGACAAAAACGGTCGGAATGTCGTTGAAAAATGGCATATTAAAAAATATGAACTTTACTAATAGTGAGGAACTAGCGTTCCTCACTTTTTCTTTGACTAGTCCTTAGTCATTCTGTTATAATTAAACATAATCAGAAATAAATCATAGGTGAAAAAATGACAAAAAATGATGCTAGTCTGTTGCGTTCTCAAATGCGCTACAGGAGAGAACATTTTTGCCTGTTCCCCAAATATGTGGTAGAGGATCGACAAAAGATTCGCAAGTTTCACACCAGTGATATACCAAATTATATTATACGTTCTTTGACGAAAAAACTTGCCCACATGGTGAAATAGGTAAACACAACGGACTTAAAATCCGTCGCTTCGTGCTTGCCAGTTCGAGTCTGGCTGTGGGCACCAAAGTCCTGTAGTTTAATGGTAAAACACCCGACTTATATTCGGCACAGTCTCCAGATTAGAGAGCGATACAGGTTCGAATCCTGTCAGGACTACCAAAGAAAGGAAATTAAATGTTAAAGAAAAAATTGATTGTAAGTATTATGTT
>Ga0208767_1002958_pt1 | contig 12548 bp, 10 predicted proteins | sample VirMetDEL_Mar_21_FD_184514 | JGI IMG/M metagenome (GOLD analysis project Ga0208767, IMG submission 184514) | Aqueous microbial communities from the Delaware River and Bay under freshwater to marine salinity gradient to study organic matter... | ecosystem: Environmental > Aquatic > Marine >... | reverse complement strand
ATTCGACAAAGCAACTACCGTAGCAGAAGTTAAACTCGTATTTGAAACATTAAACGAAGGTTTAACCACAGCAAAAGCTGCTATTAAAGAAAATTTAGGTAGAGCTTCTAAACCAATGGGTGTAGCTACTAAAAAACCAATCATGGAGGTAAATAGTCAAGTTGCAAGATGGCAAAAACTTGCCGGAATTAAATAAGTATAACCCTTAAATTGATAATTTAAAAATGTCACAAGTAAATCAATTATTAGAGTCTGCAGCTGGTTCATGGAAGAACTTGCAATCAGACGCAGCTAGATTAGCCGGAAAATGGGCTAAAACTGGCTTATTGGAAGGCTTGGATGAAATCAACAAAAACAATATGTCTTTGTTGCTTGAAAACCAAGCTAAGCAGTTGGTTGTTGAAACCAACACTATCGCTACTGACTCATATTTCACTTCAGGTACTGAAGGTGAAAACTGGGCTGGTATCGCTTTACCATTGGTAAGAAAAGTATTCGGTAGCATCGTAGCTAAAGAATTCGTTTCTGTTCAACCAATGAACTTACCTTCAGGTCTAGTGTTCTTCTTAGATTTCCAATACGGAAACGCTAAGAATCCTTTCGCTGTAGGTGATTCTTTGTATGGTGATCGTAACGCATCAGGTCAATTCCCATTCTCAACTCCTGCTCCAGAAGGTGGTTTATATGGTGCTGGTCGTTTCGCTTACTCAACTAACCAATTTTCAGCTTCTTCTGCTGGTGTAGTAACTACAGCTTCTAACGAAGATATTGACTTCAACAATGGTGTAGCTGGAAATAACCTTTATTCTGCTTCAGTTGAAGCTGGTGAAATTAAAAAAGTAGTAATTAACTCAGCTACTTCTACTTTACCTGCTATGGATAAAGAGGGTGCTAGAGCATTTATCTTAACCTCAGGTTCAATTGCTGCTAGTGATAACTTACAGTTTGCTACTACTTTCGATAACGCTGCTGATACATTAACATTCTACGTTTCTGCATCATCTGCTGAAATCGCACTTTCAGGAGCATTTGTAATTGATTACAACAAAGAAACAACTGATAGAAATAGAGGTGATTTTGAAGCTGATCAAACATTACCTGGATTCGCATCTCCTAACGCTGCTTCTGCAACTAACATCGTTATCCCAGAAATTAACGTTAAAATGCAATCTCAAGCAATCACTGCTAAGACTAAGAAATTGAGAGCTGTTTGGACTCCTGAATTTGCTCAAGATTTAGCTGCTTACCAGAACATCGATGCTGAAGCTGAATTGACTAACATTATGAGTGAGTACATTTCAATGGAAATTGATTTGGAAATCTTAGATATGTTGATCGCTGACGCTGCTGCTGGTACTGAGTACTGGTCTGCTATTAACAACAGAACTTGGGATGGTACAGCTTGGTCTTCAGGCACAGCTTCATCTACTGATTTCTACAACACTCAAGGCCAATGGTTCCAAACTTTAGGAACTAAAATCCAAAAATTGAGTAACAAAATTCACCAATTAACTCTACGTGGGGGTGCTAACTTCTTAGTAACTTCTCCAACTGTAGCTACTGTTTTAGAATCAATCCCAGGATTCGCTTCTAACAACAACGGTGATGCTGCTCAAATGGAGTACGCTTTCGGTGTACAAAAAGTAGGTACTATTAACAACCGTTACAAAGTATACAAAAACCCATACTTCACAGATAACTTAATCTTGATGGGTTACAGAGGTTCTCAATTCTTGGAAACTGGTGCTGTATTTGCTCCATACATTCCATTAATCATGACTCCTCTAGTGTACGATCCAGAAACATTTACTCCACGTAAAGGTTTGATGACTCGTTACGCTAAGAAGATGTTGAGACCTGAATACTACGGTAAGATCTATGTAGAAGGTTTAAATACTATCTAATAGATAAGAAATAGTAATTTCTTTAAGAGAGCTCGGAGAAATCCGGGCTCTTTTTTTGTTCTACTAGGTACTTAGTATATGTATACGGGAATAATAAGTTTAACTAATGTTTTAAAAAATGAAAGAGACTCCAAGTCAGTTGCAATTGCAAAGTTATGTAATGAATTTCCCCTTCTCGTTATCTACATCTGATCCTAATAATATTTGGATGCAAGAATTAACAGACGATCAACTTGAAATTAACAGACCGAAAGCATATAAACAATTTATGGACCTGTACAACTTTATGTCAGGCCAATCACTTGTCTATTTATTACCCTCCGAAGGTAATTTTCAAGATCAAGTTTATGTAGCTAATTTAGGTTTACATTTACCTCATATTAAAGATAGAAATGTTATCTTATTATCAAACTTTACTTCAGATCCTAGAAAAGGTGAAGAATTGGTTGGTGAGAAATTTTTCCAACAAATGGGATACGAAACACACATCTCTCCTTATAAATGGGAAGGTGAAGCTGATATCAAACATTTATATGATAATGTTTATATTGGTGGTTATGGTATTCGTTCCAATATTAAAACTTATGAATGGATGGAAGAAAACTTTGATATGGAAATTATCAAAGTAGCAATGGTTGATGAATATCTATATCATTTGGATTGCTCTATTTTTCCAATTAACGAAAATCAAACATTAGTAGCTACTGAATTATTTGATGATGAAGAATTAGCAATGATAGAAAAATACACAGAAATAATTCCTATTGATACTGATGATGCTTTAGGAGGTATGACCAATTCAGTTAGAATGGGAAATATGATATTATGTGCTTCTAATATTGCTGAATTAAAACCTTCACATGAAGATTACGCCCACGAAAAACATAAAATTGAATCATTAGAAAGAATTTGTTCTGATTTAGGTATGGAACCAGTTATTTTTAACTTATCAGAATACATGAAATCAGGTGCAATGTTATCTTGTATGGTAATGCATTTGAATAGAGTAGACCAATCAAAAACTTTATTATAATGGCACAAACATTAGAAGATTGGTTAGGCGGTGAGGTTAAAGAGCTCTCTAAACTCCCTGTAGGCGAGCTAAGTAATACATATTTTTTTAGAGACCCTCTCCGTGCTAACCACATTGATTGGGAACATTTTTACAGCCCAGCTGATGGGACTATTATTTATCAAAAAGAAGTTCAACCTAACGAAGCCGTTGTTGAAATTAAAGGTATAAATTATACCTTAAAAGATGTTATGGGTGATGATGAGTATGAAAAACCATCATTAGTAATTGGCATTTTTATGTCGTTTTATGATGTCCATATTAATCGTATTCCTTATGGTGGCGTACTCACGTACAAATCATTAGAGCCGATTGAATCGACAAATAAACCCATGTTAGCGGTTGAGAAGGATATTCTTAACAAAGTAGTCAATCCAAATAACATGGAGTACTTAAAGTACAATGAACGTATGTTTAACAAAGTATATGTTCCTTCTCTAGACTACACATATTATTTAATTCAGATAGCCGATGAAGACGTAAATGTAATTGCTCCATTTAAGAAGCAACAAGATTTAGTCGCTCAAAACGAAAGATTTAGCTTAATTAGATGGGGTTCACAAGTAGATTTAGTTCTACCTCTGGACGAGAGATTTAATTTCGAGACAGTATTAAATGACACTATGCATGTAAACGCTGGACTCGATAAATTAGTAAAAATCAACTACAAAGAAAATGGCATCAAAAGCACATACCGACGAGGTATTTAGACAAAAAAGAATAGTGAAAAACCCTATTAAATTCAAAATTCAATTAAACGAAGAACAAAAAGAAGCGAAAGCTAAAATATTAGAAAACACACTTACTTTGCTAGCAGGTAAGGCTGGTTCTGGAAAAACAATGTTAGCATGTCAAATTGCATTAGACGGTCTATTTAGAAGACAATACGAAAAAATCATTATTACAAGACCTACAGTATCAAAAGAAGATATTGGTTTCTTACCTGGTGATCTAAGAGAAAAAATGGATCCTTGGGTACAACCTATCTATCAAAATATGTATGCTTTATATGATAAAGAAAAAATCGAAAAATGTATTGAAGAAGGAAAAATTGAAATTGTACCTGTATCTTTTATGCGTGGTAGAACTTTCCTTGATAGTTGTATTATCGTAGATGAAGCCCAAAACGTTACACACGAGCAAATGGAAATGATTGTTACTCGTATTGGTTTACGTAGTAAAATGATTATTTGTGGTGACGATCATCAAGTAGACTTGAAATCAAAACGCGATTCAGGATTTAGATTTTTATATACAGCAGCACGTAAAGTAAAAAATATGTTAGGAGTCACGTTAATGGAAAACCACAGAGATCCTATTGTAGATGATTTATTAGATATATATGAAGAAGCCGCTGAACGAGGAATAACAACTGGTTCTTCGGGTACAAGTGGAAGATCTAAAAAATAAAATTTTTTTACTTTTTTTAATATTTATAACTAAAACCTATAATATGGCTCAATGTCCTCCTAAAACCCCTCCAACTGGATGCTTAGATGTAACCATCCAAGAATCTATTATTCTTCCTAACTATAATGTACAAGAATCATTTAATTCATTTACAGTATGTGGTATTAAAAATTATGTCACTCGAACAGAAGTAATTGAATATGATTGGAGTGGTTCTCTTACCGATGGAGGAATTGGTATTATAGGTTTTGTAAATTCAAAAGAAGAACTAACCCCAGGATCATTTGTAAATTCTGATGTTAAATATATTAGAATTACTAATTTAAAAGATAGTGAAAAGTTTGCTAGTATTTATTGTATTAAAACTAATGATGAATCTGTAACATTTAAAGTAGATCCTGGAAAATCTCTCATATTAAGTAATGATGCCTTTGAAATTTCATCAAGTATCACAGCTTCTTTTGATTACATTAATGAAATAAAAGCAATGGCGGGAGATGCAAGTGGTGATTTTACTGGTAGTATTCAAATTGAGTATGTTGTAGCATCATCTTAATAAAAATAAACATTAAAAAATAGGGTTCCTAAATGGGAACCCTTTTTTATTCATATTTATAACCAAAACACTATGGCAAACATTCCAATATGGCCAGGATCATCATCTTTCCACCCTGGAGATACTCCATTCGGTTTTTATGATTATAATCCTGATTTTCAAAAAGATGCAGATAAAGTAGCAAAGTTTTGTGCTTTGCGTTTAGGTTATCCTATTGAAAATGTTGAATTACAAGACATAAACTTTTATGCTGCTTTTGAAGAAGCAGTAACAGTATATGCTAATGAGTTATTTGCATATAAACAAAGAGAAGACTTTTTAACTCTAGAAGGTACTCCTTATTCTTATGAAAATACCCAAGTTGATTTACAAAATGCTATAATTACACCTAATTTACAAAGAATAGTAGACCTTTCAGAACAATATGGTACTTGGGCTGGAGTAGGAGGTAATGTAGATTGGTATAGTGGATCTGTAGTATTAACTTCAAGTATTCAAGATTATGATTTAGATGCTTGGGCTACTTCTCAAGGTTTAACAGGTAGTGATGTTGAAATAATGAGAATATTTTATCAAGGTCCTCCTGCTATAAATGAAATGTACACTCCATATGCTGCTGGATTTGGTTTTGATGGAGATGCAGCTGCTTTTGCTTTTATGGGTGGTGGATATGGGTTTGGAGATAATTTCTTAATGATGCCTCTTAGTTACGATATGCAAACTATCCAAGCTATTGAGATGTCAAATGATGTTAGATTATCTAATTATACATTCCAATTAATTAATAATAAATTAAGAATATTCCCTATTCCTAGTGATGAAGATACTGGAAGTAGATTATGGTTTGAGTACCTTCTTAAATCAGATGAAGCTTGTACTTCAGTAGATATAGATACTAATGCAATATCTAATATATCCCAAATACCTTTTAGAAATGTAGATTATGATAGTATTAATTCTGTAGGTAGAGCTTGGATATTCGAATATACACTAGCATTAGTAAAAGAAATTTTAGGATATGTTAGAGGTAAATATACAACAGTACCAATCCCTGGAGCCGAAGTTACCCTAAATCAATCAGATTTATTATCCTCAGCTGAAGCTGATAAAAATAAACTAATTGATAGGTTAAGAGAATATTTTGAATCTACATCCCGTCAATCATTACTTGAAAGAAGGCAAGCAGAATCGGTAGCTCGTAATAGTGAATTAGGAGAAGTACCAATGACAATTTTTATAGGTTAATATGGCATTATACGGAGAAGCAAGAGATATAAGTTTTTTCAGACATGTTAATCGTGAACTGATAGGGAATATTATTTCTCAAGAATGTGTTTATTATAAATACCGTTTAGCCGAAACTAAAGTAAATATGTATGGTGAAGCGGCTGATGGTAGATATTTTTTTGATCCTGTAATTTTAAATTGTTTAATTGAAAGACAAGATCAAGAATATCCTGAAAGTGATTTAGGTGTAGACTTTCAGTGGGGTATTACATTTAAATTTTTACGAGATGATTTATTAGGTAAAAACCCTTGTTTAGATAATCAAACAGATAATGTATATGGAGCTAATTTAGTTCCTGAAGTAGGAGATGTTATAATGTATCAAAATGGGTATTATGAAGTAGATAATACAAATGCAAATCAATTTTTTGTAGGTAAAAATCCTGATTACCCATTTTTAGATGATGAAGGAAATAATCCATTAGAAACTGATTTAGCAAATTTTGGTTCTTCAATTTCTATTATATGTCAAACTCATTACGTTCCTGGAGATAGATATAATATTCAAAGACAACGATTATAATGGCTGAAAGAAAACCCATACCAAAAACACAAAAAGAGATTAGTATTGATCAACATATTCCTTATGATAAAGAATCGGGTAATCCTAATTTAGCTAAAGCTCCTGAAAATAGGGGAAATAATATATCATTTAGAGGAGATAATGTAAAACCTTTTAATATTGGTATTCAAGATATTGATGAAGCAGTATTTTATTACTTTAAAAATGTAATCCAACCCTCAGTTAATCAAAATGGAGAAAGATTACCTGTTCCTGTAATATATGGTGCTCCTGAAAAATGGAAATCGTATCAAAAAGATGGATATTATAGAGATGTAAAAGGAAAAATAATGGCTCCTTTAATTATGGTTAAAAGAACCAGTATGGAAAAAGATAGGAGCTTAACACGTAAATTAGATGCTAATAATCCTAATAATTTTAATGTTTTTACTAAAAAATATGATAAAAAAAATGCATATGATCAATTTGCAGTATTAAATAATCGAGTCCCTACTAAACAATTTTATGCTTCAGCAGTACCAGATTATTTAACTTTAAATTATGATTGCGTAATATTTACATATTATGTAGAACAATTAAATAAAGTAGTAGAATCTATTCAATACGCCTCAGATGCATATTGGGGCGATCCTGAAAGATTTAAATTTAAAGCTACAATTGATTCTTTTGCTTTTCAAACAGAAATGCAAACAGATAATGAAAGAATAGTTAGAAGTAGTTTTTCAATTAAATTAAAAGGATATGTAGTTCCTGAAATATTACAACGTGACTTAAATGGTATAGAAAAATATACAGAAAAAGCTAAAATTATATTTTCTATGGAAACAGATACACCTCCTGGATTTTATGATGGTGTACAAATAGGTGATAGAATTGAAACAAATGAACTTCCAGATCCTAATAGAAAAGATAAAAGATAATTTAATTGAAACAAAATATTTACATATTTATATAAGACCAATATTCTATTAAATGGCACAAGTAAGATTTTTAGACCAAGTACCTGTAACTGCATTTGCTATTAATGCAAATCAATCCCCTAGTGCTGTAAGAATTCCTCGTGTTATTCAAGCAGGGGAATCTTTAACTATCCCTGTTAATACTCAAGGTATTGGATATGATTTATATAATTTAGGAGGAGGACTAATTACAATTACAGGAGGAGAACAAGTACAAGGAACTGATATATATACTCATGGTTTATTACAAGTTGAAACAACTTTCCAAAATGATGGTACTTTAATAAATGATGGGTATTTAGTTATTGGAGTAGATATTAGTGGTTCCATATAATTTAATAAAATGGTTAATATTTATAAATAAAATAGTTAGAAGAACGTGGCTCAAATAATATCAAAACTCACACCCTCAGGAAGCATAACCTTACCATCATCTGGTTCGGTTTCTTTGTTTATGGAATCTGAGGATCAAGGTAGATTATATCTTAAAGATTCAGATGGTAATGTATATCCCGCAGTAGCACTATCTGGTAGTGGATCTAGCTTAATAGGAATCCAAAACGATGGTTCAGATATTGGTAATGCTAGTACACTTAATTTTAGTGGCTCAGCAGTAGATAGTGTTTCTATCGTTGCTGGTACAGCTACTATTGGTCTATCAGGAGGAGGGTCAGGTTCAGGTACATCAGGTACTTCAGGTGCTAATGGAGATGCTGGTACATCAGGTACCTCGGGTGCTAACGGTACTTCAGGTACCTCAGGTGCAGACGGAGCCACCGGTACTTCAGGTACTTCAGGTGCTAATGGAGATCCAGGTACTTCAGGAACAAGTGGTGATTCTGGTACCTCTGGTACCTCAGGAGCTACGGGTGATGCTGGTACTTCAGGCACATCAGGTGTTAATGGTACTTCAGGTACCTCAGGTGCAGACGGAGCCACCGGTACTTCAGGTACTTCAGGTATAAATGGTACTTCAGGTTCTTCAGGAGATTCAGGTACTTCAGGTTCTTCAGGAGATTCAGGTACTTCAGGTACTTCAGGTGCTACTGGAGATTCAGGTACTTCAGGAACAAGTGGTAATAGCGGTACATCAGGTACATCAGGTGCAAACGGTGCCCAAGGTGATGCTGGTACATCAGGAACATCAGGTGCTGAAGGTACATCAGGTACATCAGGTGCTAATGGAGCTCAAGGTGATGCTGGTACTTCAGGTACTTCAGGTGCTAATGGTACGTCAGGTACATCAGGTGCTAATGGAGCTCAAGGTAATCCTGGAACTTCAGGTACTTCAGGTGCTAATGGAGCCCAAGGTGATGCTGGCACCTCAGGAACATCAGGTGCTGATGGTACTTCAGGAACATCTGGGGCAAATGGTACTTCTGGTACCTCAGGAGCTAATGGAGATGCTGGCACCTCAGGCACATCAGGTGCTAATGGTACTTCAGGAACATCAGGAGCAACTGGAGTTGCAGGTACTGCAGGAACTTCAGGTACTTCTCCTGCAGGTGGAGGAGCTACTGCTTATTTAATTAGAATTAATTATGATAGTGGTACAGATGTTGATACAGCTACTCAAATTTCAGGATCTCCCTGGTCAAGTGATTCTGTAACTGTAACATTAAACGCAACAAATAACGTAACTTTTGAATTTGCTACAGAATCTACCCCTCCAGTAAGCGTTCAAGGTTATTTTTACAATGCTAATAATGATGATTATACTGTAAGTACATTTGGATTAGGAAATAATGGATATCAAATTGGACAAGGTTTTACCTCTACAGTTTCTGGTAACCAAGCTTCAAATGATTTCTTTACTAACTTCTCAGGAAGTAATGAATTAAAGTTCGATTTAACAGCAGGTAATTATGGTGGTGTTAAGAAAAATCTCCCACCAGTATACGTTCATGCTTATTTAGTATTTACATTTGCTGGATAATTAAAAAGAAATAAACAAAACTTTAATTAACCCCTCATTTGAGGGGTTTTTTTTCATATTTATATCTGACTATAGTTTAAGAATAAGAAAAATTCATCCATGGCAGAATATAATCCTGAATTACCTGCATTAAGTTTAGCGGGAACTATATCCGGTACACCAACGGGTAAAACAAAATATGGAGTAAGCGACACAACCGGTTTAGGTCCTAATGGGGCTGATAAATATATTGAATATGATACTGTAATTGCCTCTATTAGTGCTCAAGCAGTTGGTGATGCTAGTGTTAGAGATTCTTTAGGTTTAGGAGTTGGTGGTCGTTATACTGGTATAGATATAAAAGTTGGTGATTACATAGCTAGCCAAAATGGTCTTAAAGTATTTAAGATTACAGCTATATCATCAAAAGCAGATACATATATTTCTTGTTCATTCCAAGATACAGGAATGTCTATAGCTAGAACTAGAAGTGATAGAAATAATACTTTAGTTAATGGAGATGGGGTTTATGTTTTTGAAAGTAATGATGATAATAATCCTCTTGTTGCTCCTAACCAATTTGGTTCATTTACTACTACACAAGCCTTTAATCAAATTCAAAGTTATTTTGATGTATATGAACCTTTTCAAAGATTTACTTTTTACCCAGAAAACACAGGAAGTTTAGTACAAGGTGATTTAGTTACAATTACAGGTTCAGGAAATCCTTATACGTTGATACCCGCAACTAGTGGTTCAACCATTATAGGTGTTGTCTCAGATTTATTTGGCGGAAATAACGTAAATGTACGCCCATATAATAAAATTATTACTAATTATTCAGCCCCAGAGCAATTAGTAGAAGGTAATATTGGGGATATTTGGTACCTTTCAGGTAGTGGAGATATTTCTTCAACAGATTCAAGTTCAGGGGTTGCTTCTTATTTTCATTTAACTGATCCTATTGCTGCTACTGTAACAGGTAGTGTAGATGGAACTACATTTGATGAAACTCAGTATAACCTTATAATTAACGGAATTGAAGTAATTCCAGAAGATGTAGGGGGAAGTATATTAAGTATTGAGCAAATTACTCAATCTATTAATGAATCAGCTAGTGTTACTTACGTATCTGCTTCTATTGATGAACAAGGTGGAGGATTCGCTTCAGCTACAACGTTAGGTTCAGCTGGATCTGGTGGAGAAGCAGGATCTTTAGCTTATTCCCCTGAGCTAATAGCAGTTCTTTCAGGAACTCCAGGAGGAGCAGGTAGTTACCCCTCAGCCCCTGGTAAATTTGCTATTACAGCTAGTGGAGTAGAATTTGAAGTTCACCCTACTACAGCAAATACAACATATTCAGGATATCCTGTAGCAGATGAATCACAATTAGAAGCGGATATTAATGCCGCTGCATTTGCAGCAAGTGCTCCTTTAACTGCTTCTTACGGTACAAATACTTTAACCTTAACTTTAACAGCAACAGGTTCTTTAATAATTGATAAAGTAGCAAATGATCCATTTGGTGCTCCATTAGTAGGGAATGGTTCAGGTACAGGTTTACCAACAGGAACATTTAATGCTCCTGCTTTAGAAAAATATTTAACTTTAGAAAGAGCTGATGGTGGTGATATTTTAATCCAAGGAGATTGGATAACATCAGCAAGTGGTTCAGGAATATATAGTGTATCAGGTACACCTCCTTTCTTATTAATGTTAGGAGGAGCTGGATCAGGTGGATCTAGTGGTGGTTCAGGAGGATCAGGTACTTCAGGTACAAGTGGTACTTCTGGTACTGCAGGTGATTCTGGTACTTCAGGAGCATCAGGTGAAAATGGTACATCAGGTACTTCAGGAGCAGATGGAACATCAGGATCTTCAGGTATTTCTGGTGAATCAGGTACCTCAGGTACTTCTGGAGAAACAGGTACTTCTGGTACAAGTGGTGAATCAGGATCTTCAGGTATTTCAGGAATTAATGGTACATCAGGTACTAGTGGTGAATCTGGTACTTCAGGTACTTCAGGTGATTCTGGTACTTCAGGAATTAATGGCACATCAGGCACATCAGGCGAATCAGGCACTTCAGGTATATCAGGCACATCAGGTGAATCAGGTACTTCAGGCATATCTGGAACCTCAGGTGATTCTGGTACTTCAGGAACTTCAGGAGATTCAGGTACATCAGGTACTTCGGGTGCTACTGGAACTAGTGGAGAATCAGGTACATCGGGCTCTTCAGGCGAATCAGGTACATCGGGCTCTTCAGGCGAATCAGGAACTTCAGGTACAAGTGGAGATGATGGTTCTTCAGGAAACTCAGGTCAATCAGGATTAAGTGGGACATCAGGTTCAAGTGGATCAAGTGGTACATTAGGTACTTCTGGTGTTTCAGGTACTTCAGGAGATTCAGGTACATCAGGTACCTCAGGAGATAGTGGTACATCAGGTACCTCAGGTAATAGTGGTACTTCAGGAGATTCAGGTACATCCGGTGAATCTGGTACTTCAGGAGACTCAGGTACATCCGGTACCTCAGGCGAATCAGGCACATCAGGTACAAGTGGTACTTCAGGTACTTCAGGTGATGATGGTTCTTCTGGTAATGCAGGTCAAAGTGGATTATCAGCTACATCTGGTTCAAGCGGTTCATCAGGTACTTTAGGTACAAGTGGTGTTGCTGGAACTTCAGGAAATAGTGGTACAAGTGGTACTTCAGGAGATTCAGGTACATCAGGTACCTCAGGAGATTCAGGTACCTCAGGTGTTTCAGGTACTTCAGGTGAATCTGGTACCTCAGGCGAATCAGGTACATCAGGAACAAGCGGAGAATCAGGTACATCAGGTACTTCAGGTACAAGTGGTACTTCTGGTACCTCAGGAGATGATGGTTCCTCAGGAAATGCTGGTCAAAGTGGATTA
>Ga0208767_1002956_pt1 | contig 12552 bp, 27 predicted proteins | sample VirMetDEL_Mar_21_FD_184514 | JGI IMG/M metagenome (GOLD analysis project Ga0208767, IMG submission 184514) | Aqueous microbial communities from the Delaware River and Bay under freshwater to marine salinity gradient to study organic matter... | ecosystem: Environmental > Aquatic > Marine >... | reverse complement strand
CCGCGATTTGCTCATCACCTGGCAATGCTTGTTGCTGTTGTGCCATCATCTGTTGCTGCATCTGCATCATCATCATTTGCTGTTCTTCCGCTGTGTTAAGAACGCGCTGATCGATACCCATCTTTTCAGCAATGAATGCAATGGCCTCTTGTGTATTGATCGCTGTCTGCCCCGCTGGACCCATAGCCTGGGCGATCTGCATAAAGTTTAGCACCTTGTTTACTTCTTCCATCTTTGGCGCTTCTGCCAATGGTGAAACAGGTGTTACCTTGATCTGAACGCCATTGACCTTGAGCGGTAGATCGATCAAGCCCTGGCGGTCCAAGACAAACAATATCCGCGCAATCAATGGGTTCATAATCTCTGTCATTAATCGACCAAACGCAGATCCCAGGTTTGTTGCCAGTTCTGCTTGGCGCTGGGCGATTTCCGTAGCTGATCGAGCCGACATTGTGTCTGGCGGCAAGGTATCATCCATCATCATTTTTTTGATGTTCACCCGTAGATCCTGGATCACAATCTGACTTGTGTTGAAGTCCCCGGCTCTAGGGAGAGGAGCCAGGGACGCACCCCCTGGGCCACCATTCCGAGCGACAGGAATGATTGCCCCTGGCTGTATCTTGATGTTTTGCGGATTGAGTACGCCATCATCCGCAGCAAGGAAAACACCAGAGATCGCCAAGCTTGCGTTCTTCAACACCAGCTCGAGGGTTTTGTTTAGCGTCTTGATATCCGCGATTGCGTCCACCAAAGGCCCACGGCCATAAACTTCCCCGGCTGTCTTGCTGTATCGCGCCACGATAAACGGGCTGGATTCCATTTCACGATAGACAAGCTCTTGGGATTTAGCTGGCCAAACGACATGATAATGATATCTGCCGCTCTCCTGATCGAAAATAATTGCATCGAATAAATCTAACTCCTCGCTTGGGCGACGAAGCATTGCGTCCTCAAGCTCAACACTCATCTGAATGTCTGGGAACTCACGTTGTATTGCTTCCGCTTTGATCCGCAGCTTGCGATAGACGTTATCGATAGTACCGTTTGCGCCTTCCTCGATGGCAACCAAGTATTGTGGGACCGCTGTAAAGCGAACGGGTGTAACTTCATCACCAGGCATCACCATCATTACGGCTGTGCCTACGCAGAGATCTAGTAGAAACTCACCCATTGCCAGGTCAAAGCTTGTCTGACGTAGCTGATCGAACATGATATCAACATATGCGTCCAGGATCTCTTGCGCTCGAGGGCGTTCTTGCGCTGGGATAGCCATTCCAGGCTCTAACTTGCACCAGTGACGATTGGGCGGGAATAGCCCAGCTTGCATTCGGTTTGCAAAGCGCTTAGTCGAGGACATGGCTGTAGAGTCAAAGACCCGCTGCATCTTGCTTTTACCTGGTGTTTTACCTTCCCAATATCCGCCATAAAGATTGCGCTGTGGCAGGGCGTATTCGTAACAATCTTCATAGATTGTGCGCCATTCATCTTTTCGCGCTTGTGCCTTGGCTTCGCGCTGCATCACTTCTTTTACGTTTAGCTTAGGCATTCTGATTCCTCTTACTTATGGCAGCGGCTTTCTTTCGTGCATCCGCTTTTGACGAAGCACCCCAGGCACGGAGGGACAGTAGCAGCCGGGTGGGATTTCCCTGACTGTCACGCTCCGGCCCAGGGTTCCCCGCCATCCGAGCCAGGAAGGACGCCCGACGAGGATTATCGCCTTTCTTCACCGGAGGTTTCAGGTTCGATCCTGTTGTCCGTTTGAAGTAGGCCCGACCAGCGGCGTTTAAGCCGCCTTTAGGATTTTGATGCGCTTTTTTTACCACGGGTTGTTGCTTTCTTTTTTGGAGCTGCTTTTTTCTTTGGAGCTTCTCCGCCTTCCCAGGCTTCATTTACATCAGGCGTTGATGGATCATCAGCGATAAGTTGGCCTTTATCGTTTCTAGCGCGTTTTGGATCATCGCCTTCCTTGCGATATACTCGAGGATCATCTTTGATTTTAGTCATGCTATATTCAAAAGGGTCGCTCTTTTTTTGGCAACTCTTTCGCCTTTCTCTTTTTCAAACTTCTTACGAGCGATCTGTCCAAGACGTTTACGCTCCGCCAGTTCTGCCGCTTTGCGCTGTGCTTTTAACTCCGCAGCCGTTGGCTGTCTGGGCCTGGGTGCCGCACGGCTAGGACTGTCATCGTTTCCGTATTCTGTTCGATTACTTACAGCTCTCCTAGCTTTTGTCCTCTCTGTTCTGGCATAATAGCTTGCATCCTTGGTTTGATATCCCAAACCCATCGCCACATCACTTACAGCCGTACCGATTGGGCCTCGACTGCTTGTATAGTTGCCCTGCGACGCCATTCGAGTGCCAGCATATTGCGCATAAGCTTCTTGCGTTTTTTGCTTTTGCGTTTGCTTCGGCTTGAATATAGCGCTCAGTAACATCTATGATCCGCCGCCCATTTTAGTTTTGGGTGCCATTCCTGGGCCTTCTTGTCGTGCTGGGGAGAATAACAATCTCAAACCGCCAGTGCGCATTAATCGTCTACGCTTTTGCAGTCCTCGCATTTCTTTTTTCTCTTGAGCTTCCGCCCGAGCTTCCTGTCGCTGTTGCGCTTCCGAAACCTGTGGTGCCGCTGGGGCTGGTGCTGGTGCTGGGTCCGCTCGACTACTTCCAAATCCGCCCATCTTACTTAAACCTCGCCATTGAGTAATAGTCGGCCCCCTCTGGACCAAACTTTCTTAATTTGCACTCTACCTCAAAATGTAGTGCTTTGGCAAACCTTAACGCTACCATATGTTGATCTTTTACAAATATCTGCATCCTAGAGATATCATAGTCATCAAATACACTCTGTAATGTAGCCCTAGCACCCACTAAAGTTGTCCTGGCGTGGTTATCCAATCCCTCCCCTGGAATAAACCAGCACTCGACCATATGCGGCCAGATCTGTCGTACCCCATAGCAAGCCACGACTTTACCTCGACCGATTGCAGTCCAGGACCAGCCGTGTTCTGAAATGTCGTAAATGTAATCCCGGTATCCAGGAATAACGCGCTCATACTCTTGTTCGTGCGGCCCGAGCTTAATCATAAACAGATGTTCGTATTGCAGCGGCACGATCTGTTCATCGGGGCGCATTCGGAATGTTGGGAGCTGTATCAGTGACATCAGAAGATATTAAAGTCTGTATTTGCAGTCATGGCCGGAGCCTGGGCAAATCCGCTGCCATAAGTCCCCCGGCGCAATCGACGTTGTTCCCCGCCGCCCAGCATCAGATAGCCAAACGCATCCCCGCAGTGTGAATGTTCGTTCTTAACTGGCGCATCCTTAAACCGTTCTTGCCCGGCGCCGAGCGATTGACGCTTGAAGAAGTAGCCGCCACTCAGAGATTTGCGCAGACGAATACACTTTTTATCGACCATCAGCCCAGGTTTTGAGTTTACCAGGCGTGACATCGGCCCCGCCCCAGCTTCCCGGCGTACCTGAAAGGCGTTACTTTCCGTTGGCTGCGCCTTGAAACCAATAGATCGCAAGTGATCGAAGGCCGTGACTTCATAGATCTCATCACGTTTATTACCCGCCGGGTCGCCCCAGATCATTATTTCATGCTTAGAATATCGCTCCGCGATACGGCCTAGAAGCTCTTGTCCAAATCTTTCCAGGCCCATATCGAACGTCACCAGCTCATCGATGATCCGCCACGATCCCGCCGTGGTTCTCTGCCCAAAGATCGCAGCCGGGGTTAAACCAAAGTCAACACCGATCTGTATCGGATAATATGGATCTACCTCAACATCCCCGGACATAAGCTCATCATCATACTCTGGCCATACGGGACGCCCCTCTTGGACAAATGTGTACATGCCTTGCGCATAACACCTGATCCAATCGGCATTCTTACCGCCAAGTAGCTGTTGATAGTATCCAGGCGGCAAATTGTTGCTGTTTTCCGCGTTGGGATTAACTTGCCACCATTTACCACCAGAGAATACAAATCCTTGCGCATCGGGGTTTTCCTTCGGGATATCTTCTTTCTTGGGAAGTATGACACCGCCAGGCTGTCGAAAGAATGACCAGGCAAACTTACCCGTGATCGGGTTTTTCTCCGCAAGCTCATGCCACCAGTGATCGCTATCCGGCGGGTTGGTATCCATCCATATCCCATACCATGTAGGACCGCCATCAGATTTCGTGGGATATCGCCCGACCCGGTGCGTCAATCCGTCAATAACTGCCTTCGGAAGCTCTCGAGCCTCGTTCACCCAAGCCCCGGTGAGTTCCAGTGATAGTAGTTTCCGCACATCTTGCGGCGAAGAAAGTGCCATAAAGATAACTTCACAATCGATCCCAGGGATATCACCCCGCGTAGGAATACGAATGTGGTGTGAAATCGGCGGCTGCCAGCGCATCGATCCCCAGGTATCCTCGGGAAATAGCTCTTGCCAGGTCTTAATGGTGGTCGTGCGCAGCTCGGGATATGTATTACGAACGATAACAAATCGGGAATAGCGGATACCGTCGCGTGGGCTAGGTCGTTGCCTCACTGCCCTAAGCATTATCTCGGCTGCACAGCCATAGGATTTACCTGATCCAACCGGACCCATCAAGCCCCTAACGAAGCTATCGTCATGTAAAAATTTCCAAACAGTCGGACTGTTCTCGAAATTCAAATCAAGGCTCGGGATCTCGGTCATAATCAAACTCTCCATCTAAGCCTTTACGCGCCACCATTGCATAGAACTGGACGCCCTCACTGACCAGAGCAACACGCTCGATCTCCTCGAGTGCCGCCTCTAAAGATCTAACGCGGTGAGAAAAATACATTGACGCATACTGCATATTCGCCGCAATCGGCATTTCATCATCAATTTTTATCGGTATCATCTAACACCTCGGCATACTCTGTGGTTGCCGGACCCTTCATATTAATCCCAACGATTGAGGGCTTATCGCTTTCTTTCTCTGGATTATCCAAGAACCCAGCGGCCTTTGCCAAGACCCTCAACACCGCAACCTTATCATGCATTTCAATTGCAACCCGGCCATCCGGCATCGGCGTGATCTTCTTGATCGCCCTCAACGCATAATCCGGGATATCTTCCTGTTTCTTCATCGTACCATCAAGATTCATTATCTCAGTGATCGATGTGGTCCCAAGAGCTATTAGCTCCTGGGCAACGGCTTCCTTGTGGTTCTCTAATGTCTCACTCGTCTTTAATCGACGCTGCGCAACACGGATACCACCAAAGCGGCCAATCGGTGTTTGCCTAGTTCGAGCCATTAGAACGGGATCTCATCGTTCATGTCACCAGAATTTTGCTGAGAAGATTGTTGCTGTTTCTGACCACCGTCAGACCCATCATCCTCAAACAAGCTAATCCAAACTTCACCGTTCTCATCCTGCAACGGCAGCGCATTCAGCTTTATCCGCGTTCCCTTGCTATCAGACCATCCAATACCCAAACGTACCCAATCCGTCTTGTCCGGATCATTCCGGCGTTTCTGTGGCTGTACCACTCTCAATGTCTTTTTCATTGTAAACTCCTTCCTGAAAGTTTGTAGCTAAAGGTATCGCACACACCGTGGGAAAATTCCAGAAAATATTTTTGTGGGGGACTGCACATATACACGCGGGGGTGGGGGGCAAGGGGTGCCTGGTTGCGGATCGGCTCACATTCCATTTTGACGATGTTAGCGATAATAACGTATAATGTCGATTATGTTAAATTTGTTATTCAATGATATCAATGACTTAGCCATTTTGCTCAACCTCTGGTAGATCTGACTGCTTTCTGGAACAGGCTTTTCGCGTCCTGGTTGTAGGATCTGGCCTTCCTGGTGGTCACGCGCTCGACCGGGTTAGTGAAGTATCCGATCCCTCGAGCGTAATCCCGGTGCTTATCCCGGCAGTATTGCCAGTGATCCTGGAGGATCTTGGCCCATTTCTCCCGGGTCAGACCGTTCCTGATCCACGTTGACATCACATCGACATCACGATCATTGATAATTCTTGGAGTTCCAAAACTTTCAGCAGATCGCAAAAACATTACACAAAACTGTCTAGCCTCATCACTATAATTACTAATACCCTTATCGTTATATGGTTCGTTAGTGCAACCTAATGGTGTTTCACCCCCTGCAACCTCAGATGTTGCACCCCCTACTGAGTTATCCACAGGCGCTTTGGCTTTAGCTTTGAACTCATTGGCTGCCTGTCTGCGGTGTTCTTCGACTGTGATCTGTTGTCCGGCTGTGAGGTTTGCCTTGGCTTCTTCGATGTCCTTGGGCGCGTTCTTGAATACGACCTTGAGGGATTTGGTGGTCTGCCATTTGTTCAGGGCTTTCTCCTCGACGATGTAGCCGTACTCCTTCAGCTTCTTGACCTGGCGCCACACGGCTTGCCTGGATATGCCCAGCTCTTGTGCGATCTTTCCCTGGCTTACCCATGTCACGCCCAGGTAATCTGTATAGGTGCAGATCAATGCCAGGACAGAGAACGCAGAGGTTCCATGCAATCGATGGTCACGCACGGCCTCGATGGGAATGATGCAGTAGTTCCTAAGATCCTTGTTCTTTGCCATTGGTGGCTTCATTCATCCCACTCCACGCTCACCAGCATCAGCGGATCGCCATAACGTTTCGTTGCATTGATTCGATCCACCTGGGCATCATCCTCGAACACAACGCCGTTAATCGCGTCCAGAGCGATCTTAACCACGTTATCGATGTCTGGCCTACCTGGGACCACTTCCCCGCGTGTAGCGGCCTCTCTGCGCTTCTTAGACCATGATTTGGGGATCTCGAACTGTGCCAGTACATGGACCGAGCATTTCCCGGTTGCTGGTTCTAGCCCGAGATCTTGCATTGCATCGGACGCGGCTGCGGCTAATCGATGCTCATAATCCTTGGTCTTGGCTGGCGTGTAAGCCCGGCCTTGCCTGGTGAACCGTGGTCGGCCCTTGCCGATGGGTTGACCTTTTAACCAAAAATCAACTCTACGCATTGCGCTCGAGCCAATCGATCACATCGATCTGGTTTTCTTCGTGTTCCTGGTAATGAACCTGGGGGTTTGGTTGTGGCCGCCCTAGGTAATTTTCTATGAGATCTGTTAAAACCATTGCGGCTGATATTCCTTGGTTCTGCGCCTCATTCATAAGACGGTCCTTGATTGGCCGGGGTAATCGACAGTGAAAAGCTGTAAGGTTTTCAGATACTTGACGTTTAATTGGCATATTGTCCTCATTTTTTTTAGCGATACCGCTTGACCATAGAGATATCACTCGCTATATGTCTATATGTGATTTGTTTTTTACAGGAAGGAAAAGACATGGCAAACATCAAGAAAGCAATCGCGGCGTTAAAAGAGATGGGCGCTCCGTTGATCGAGAACGAGGACGGTGTGTTCATCAGCGCCGAGCAGAACTATGACAACGAGATCTGGGCTGACTATTACGAATTGGGTTATCCATACGTTAATGAAAAGATCGAGACTGCGCTTGATAAAAATGGCTTCTTTGCCGAGTGGGTAAACCCTGGCTTGTTAATGGTTTGTGAGGCGTAAGACATGGAGTTCAAGTTACCAGGCGGCGCTTTCATGGGTGGACACTGCGGTGTCCAGGCCGTGGCTGTTGTTGCTGGCATCAGCTTGACCAAGGCGTTCCGGGTGTTCCAGGAACACTGTGCCTTGGCACGGCAGGGGAACTGGAAAGGCGGCACTCGGTACGGCGATCGGGTCAAAGTCCTGGATAAACTTGGCGTCAAGTATGACAAGCTAGATCCCGCCCACACCAATGGCTTGACCTTGCAACGGTTCATCAAAGACGTTGCCAACCCCAACCACGTTTACATGGTCACCACTACCGGACACGTTCAGTTGGTCCGGGGCGGCCAGGTGCTTGACCAGGGCGGCGTCAAAGAGATCGCTGAGTTCCACGGCAAGCGGAAGCGGATCAGCTTCCCCGTGTTGCGGATCGATGTTGCAGAGGCAGCCGAAGCCTTCGACATCGCAGAGGCCCAAACCTTCGGCTTACCATTGTTTGATTTTCAAGGAGGAAAATAAATGAGTGCTTATTTATGTAACGAAGAACACATCGGCGTTCTTGCCAATGCCATGTATCGCGCCAACGTTGGCTTGTACTGCCAGCCTAGCAGCCCCCAGAAAATGGCAGCGCTTCTAGCCAAAGCTAACTGGATCAGCATCGAGGCCCGTTACCCTGGCGATAACTTTATGCTTGGAGATCAGAGCTTCGAGGAATACTGCCAAGCTTGCCAGCACGAAGCTTGTCGGCCCGACCCTGATCTAAAGCCCATCGACTTCATTAAAATTGCTCAGTGCTTTGCTTACCAGGCATGTGAGGCCAAAGAGTTTCGGGAAGCACAATACGACAGCGACTACATCGGTGACTACCACATCAATCGGTTTATCATGGAAATGGTCAGTAAATTCCCTGGCTACGATGATGCGCCCTGGGGCTACCAGCGTAAGCCTGACGCGCCAGAGGTTATGGATCTTAGCGCAATGATGATGGGTTGATCTTGTTTAGCGCCCTCCGGGGCGCATTGCTGGTTCAATGAGGTACACAATGGAGGATCTATTCAAAGTGCTAGACATTCACCACATGATCGAGAACGGCCAGGTCGAGACCTGTACCAACGACGAGGGCTTGGTTTACTATCGGTACGAAGAAAATCTAATGACTCTGGAAAACTTTTTCATCAACTACTTGTGGGGCGTGAAACAGTTCAAAAGCAAAGTCATTGGTAACGTGTTACTATTTTGGGAGGCATAAACAATGCTAGAGGCAATAGAAAATATCAAACAGGCTTTTAAAGAAACAACCCTACAAGAGTTTGTAGGCGATCTCATAGGCGCACTTAGCCTAGTGATTGGCTTTCTCTTGTGTCTATTTTGGGTGCTAGTGATATGACAGAGCTTTCCCTTAAGGCCATGCAGAGCCTACGGAGCGACGCAGAACGCCGCCTGAACAAGAAACAGGCAGAGCTGGACCAGATCCCCTCTGGGGTGCGTTCGGGCGCTTACAGCACCGACCAGGCGTTTCTGCAAATGGACATCCAGAAACTTAACCAGGTCATAGCAGAGTATGACGAAATCATTTCAGGAAGGATGGAACAATATGAAGATCGAAAAGAACATCCCAATACCTAAAGACAAAGGGCAAACTTTAATCATTAAAAAAATGGAAGTTGGCGACAGTGTTTTGCTTCCGAACGCACAAAAGGCGCACAGCTTTAGCGTCATAGCAAGAAGTCATTGGGGTAAGTATTCGGTGACAATGAGAACTCTTGAAAATGGTACCGCAAGAGTATGGAGGGTAAAATAATGATTGATAAAATCGAAATAAAAAAAATGCACCACCGTGACGGTCCAGATACGGAAGTCGCGGCAGCGCACAAGGTGGCCCGGAAAGTCGTCGGGCGACGACTCGAGGCGTTAAAGGTCTTGGCCGAGATGAGTAAGGCGTCAGGAAGTGACATTGCCAAGACCGCCGGGCTTTCACCGTTGATGATACGCCCAAGGCTTACTGAATTGCAAGACATGGGTTTGATCGAGGACACCCGGGACCGCAAGGAAAATGCCTGGGGCAATCCTGAAATCGTTTGGATCATCACAGAGGAAGGGAAAAAATATGTGGATTGATTACGAGGAGATCCGGCGCATGTCCGACAACATCCGGGCGATGGTCGGGGATGATGAGGATTGTTTCCTAGACACCCTGGACGGGGAGACAGATGCAATGGATGTCCTGGGCAAGCTGATCCAGGAACGCCAGGAGATCCAGGCAAACGAGGTGGCAGTGAAAGCCCTGGCGAAAACTTACCAGGAACGCGCAGCCAAGCTCAACGCAAAGGCCGATGCAATATCGCAGACCATTGGCCACTTGCTCGATGCTATCGGATCGAAGAAGGTAGCGCACCCGCTTGCCACTGTCAGCCGCACAAAGGCCCGGCAGAGTGTGCTTGTCACCAACCCGGAGGAGATCCCCACGCAGCTAACAAAGGTGAAGCGTTCGCCTGACCTGGCTGCAATCAAAGAACAACTAGAGGCCGGGGAGTTTGTTCCTGGCGCCGAAATCAAGCTTGGTAATCCAGGCGTAACAGTGAGAGTAAAATGAATAAGATCTGGAAAACTTTATCAGAGGTCAACGTCAACAAAGACAAGGAACGTAAAGGCCGCTTCGATTATCTGTCCTGGGCCGATGCCTGGAAGCACGTTCAACAGAATACCGAGAGTGCGACCTATGAACTACACGATGATGTCGTGTACCCAGACAACAGCCGCGAGGTTCGATGCAGCGTCACCATCGATGGGATCTCGCATATGATGTGGCTTGCAGTGATGGACAACAACAACCGCGCAATCAAAAACCCGGACGCCCGAGCGGTCAACGATGCCCGGATGCGCTGCCTGGTGAAGGCGATAGCCATGCATGGCCTGGGCCTTTACATCTATGCGGGGGAAGATCTGCCGGACGTAACTGCACAGCAACCAGCGCCAAAGAAAGAACCGCCGCGCAAGAACCCGGACATCAGCGTTCACCCGCTCGAGCCAGAGGTTCAGACGTTCGAGCTATACAACCGTGATGGACAGATCCGCGACACGTTCAACGATGAAAACCATTACACCGCTGCATACCTGGAACTGTTAAGCCAGGCACAGAAGGCAGGGGCAGATGCGGGTATGATCGATCAGTTCAAAGAGGCAAACAAAAATACAATCGATCAACTTGGGTCTAACAACCAAACACAGATCCAAGACAAAACAAAATGGGCGCGTACCCAGGCGAGTGTTAGCAAATGATTAATGAATGGATTGAAATGAAAGCCCGGCATGAGGAGGAGATTGTCGGGTTTCTTCAGCGCATGGCCGACCAGGGTTATTCACGTTCCCAGGCGGCCCAGCTTCTTGGCAAAAACACAAGCTCGATTTCTTATATGGTTAATAAGCACAAGCTTAACTGGCCAATCAGATTGGCAAACCACGGACGCAGAGGACACACCTCAGAAGATTATCGAAAGCTCGCAGAGGCCGGGCTTAGCAAAACAGAAGCAGCCAAGGAACTAGGGGTTCATGTAAATTCTGTTGATTACATGTCCGAGACATATAAACTAAAGTTTCGTGATGGAAGGAGCAAACAGACATGAGCGAAGCAACAGCATGGCTTGAACTAGCCAAACAAGAACGTGCTGCACATCGGAGAGCCTGGGGAACAATACCACAACAACAGGCGCAACCGAAAAAACCCTACAAGCCAAAGGGAACATACAACCCAGAGCGCTTAGCCCTAATCAAAGAAATGATCAGCGAGGGATTTAGCAACACTATGATTGCAGAGGAACTAGGTGTTACGGATAGCTCGATCCGTTACTGGCGAAACAAATATAATTTGAGGTAGATATGGAACTGTTTACAGCGTTCTACATTGAGTATGCAATCAATGGCCGGGAGATCCAATTATCAAAACAGGGAGTGAGGACAAGATGAAAACTTTAGGTGATGCAAGAAAACGCGCTGGCTATACACAACGTATGGCTTGTGAAGAATTAGACGTGGATCAAAGTTCATTAGCGCATTGGGAAGGTGGATACAGAATGATACCTCAATATCGCCTTGAACAAATGCTGCAACTTTACGGCGTACATCCAAGCGAAATAGAACTCCCCGTTTTAAAAACTGGAAAACATCAAAAAAAACCGCAAAAACCAAGAGTTGACACAACTAAACGCGCGGATGCTTTGCGCTTTGCGCTTTCACAAATTGTTCCAAAAGAACATATGGAAAAAGTTATAGAAATTTGCGCAATGATATATGAAGTGGAAAATAAATAATGGAGTTCTTCACAGCTTTTTACATTGAATACGCAGTGAGAGGCATGGATATACAGTCGTATATACTGCTGCCCTCATATGAGGCATGTCAGATTATGATCCGCGACAATGAAGACATGGCAGAGTACATGTTTGCAGACGGTGATGTAGACATGTGGTGCCTGGATACAGGCGTTATCGCAAAGTCAATCAGGCCGCAGTTACGGCCCGAATAGTTATCAAAGTTATCAGGGTTATCAGCCCTTCTTGGCGGCCATCATCTTTTTCATGGCTGCCTTTTTCAACTTAGGATCTTTCTTATCTGCCTTCGAGGGGCGTCCAACTTTAGATCCGTATGTACCTTTTCCGTATGGCATTATGCTGTCCTCATTCTTTTCTTTGCACTATCACGCAGTGCCTTTGCAGTAGGCGCTCCCGGTTGTCCAGGCTTACGCATTTTCTCACCAGATCCGGCTTTGATTCTACGCCGTTTAGCATGGATGTTATCCCACAATCCGCGTTTCTTAGCCATTCGCCATCTCCAATGCAGTCTCTAATGTTTCTTTGTTCCGCCGGGTCCAGCCCTTGCCGAATGTATCGAACGTCTTTAGTCCCTCGTAGAACCGTTGACGTTCTGCATAGATGCCCTCAATCAGTTCCTTTGCGTCATGGTTAGCCACAAGCTGCAATGTCTTTGGTCCTATCGCACCGTCCCTGGTAGCCCCCACCTGA
>Ga0208767_1002955_pt1 | contig 12553 bp, 8 predicted proteins | sample VirMetDEL_Mar_21_FD_184514 | JGI IMG/M metagenome (GOLD analysis project Ga0208767, IMG submission 184514) | Aqueous microbial communities from the Delaware River and Bay under freshwater to marine salinity gradient to study organic matter... | ecosystem: Environmental > Aquatic > Marine >... | reverse complement strand
GTTGTAAACGTACAAAATAATTTATTATTCAAATCTTTAATGTTTAAGGTGTCGGCAAAATCATCCACCTTATACATATATTCAAGATTATTGGAAATTGTAGCTTGATCCATAACTGTATTTTATCTGTAACTTATTATTTTTAAATACCTTCATTATATCTTTTATAACTTTTTTTTCAGATTTATCAACATCTAAAAGGAAAGAATCATAAGTGTAAAGGATTAACTTAGTATTTTTTCCTCTTAAAAGTTTTAAAATTTCCCACAATATACGAACGTTCGTAGACGTTTCCAAGTTTTGGAGAACGTAATTCAATAATTTTTGTGGTTTCATATCTTCTAAATTCTCGTCGATGAATTGATGCCCCGAAATAGGACTCTCAATCCAACCATTTTCTTGAAAATTAGCCCACAATTCGTCAGTATATACTTGAACCTTTTTAAAAAACTCCAGGTCCTTATACTGCTCAAATACTCCTCCGTATAGTTGTTTAAACGTCAGCTCCTTAGCTTTTTTGTAATCCACCTTATACATTTCAGCAAAGGCACTATGAATGTCTTTATCACCAAAATCATAATCGACCAACTTAGCCAAAAGAGTAGGATGGTAAGCACTAATATCCAACTCAAAAAGAAAATCATTCCTTGGAATAATAGCTTCCCTAGATCCGTTTTCTTTATTGAGTGCGGCATAATTTACTCCTCCGAATTTGTTTGAGGGACGTCCGGTGAGGGTTTTGAAGTTGTATTGTGTGTAGACGAAGTCGGAATCGACATTGTGAAAGTGCGAAACAAATAAGGGTCTATCAATTCGTAAACCACTTCTTTCAATGGCGTTGAATACCACTGTGGCATAGTTGTTGTAAAAGTTGTTGATTGGTACATCGAATCTTTCTTTTAAGTCATTATATAATTTTTCACAATACTCATAATGCTTGGTTATAGGTATTATCCTATTTAAGTCTTTTTTATGAGGATATTTTGAATAGTAGAATGTGTGTGTTTGTGTCCATTCCTGTATATACGTAGGCTGGGATAGTGTTGTGTCAAAAAGAGTTTTAAGCGTAAAATAATGCAAGAATTCCTTTTTGTCCCTCACATATATTTTTTCGTATTTCTCCAACACTTCTTCTACCTCGTCTATATCGAGTGACAAAGTTTCACTATGCGAAATGGGCAAGATATAACCTTTAGTACAATTTAACGGTCTTATATAAATACTACACACATTGTTTTGACAAGGATGCACCGCATTACTATAAGGGATTATCTCTACAAAGACTTCCTTATAGCCACTATTGCGGAATGTATCAAATTGATCCTTACTTTCTACTAGCCAAAACATAACTTTAGTTTATACCTAAAGATACGAAATTAAAAGCAAAAGACCAAATTAATCTTTATAAAATTTTAAATAATTTTCCTTAAGAAATAAACCCAGACCAATTCTTCTACTTCTTCTTTCTTCAATTAAAACTATATTCCTATTAGTATTATAAACTTCTTTTTGGTCACCTACTAAAGTCCATTGAATTTTAAAAGATCTATATAAATCATAAGCCCACTTAGGATCTCTTTTATTTAAGTTCTTATAAGTATCTTCATTTATTTCTAAATAAATTAATTCATTTCTTTTTTGAGCAAAGTATCTTGTAAATGACCCTAAATTATAGTCATCTTCAGTAGGGTTAGGATAGTATTGTTGAGGTAATAAAGTTGTTTTACCCCAATCTACATTTTTAATTGAATTATAAACTTTAAGATCTTCCATAGAATTAGGATTTTGGTTGGCAAATTGACCATCAAAATTTTCTACATACTGTTGAAATCCACTTCCATTAGAAGGATCATTAGCTGTGGTTTCCCAAATATTATTAGTAGCTTCGGCTCCCCTAATTATTTCTCTAACAGGTTTATCATCAGGATTTTTACCTGTGAAGTATTTTCCGGTATAAAGTTGGTGATAACTTCCAGCATAGTTTTCTCCTGTACTCTTAAGGATAAATTCACCCCCAGGAGTATGTAAATCAGGTTTTATTCTATTCTTTGGGATATACATTAGCTAATAAGTAGTTTACGGGAGGGTTTAGCATTTAAAAAGTTTTGGACTGCAGGGTCGCTAAAATCCTTAGGTAATTGACCTTCACCAACATCATTTAAATTCTTAATTTCCATTAAGAAAGAACCTTCATTGTATAAAGTGCCAATTAACTTGTCTACAGCTTCTTGAGATTGAGCTTTAGATGGATTTAAATAACTATCTCCTGTTCCTTTAGGGTTTTTACCATTTTTCTGCTTTAAATTAAATTTAAGACCAGGGCCAAGACAACCTTGTAACCACCCAGGGGCAATTGGTGATCTGTGAATTAATACTGCTGAGCGTACATACCCATTACCATATAAAGCATTGTATTTATATCCACCTTTACCATTGCCTATTAACCAGAAACAAGCTCCGTGTTTAGGACTTTTATGGGATTTAACCCTATAAGTATCATTTGGGGGAACACAACTGACACCATTTTGGTTTCCTTTCCAAGGTAATTCAACAACAGCTAAATCATATAACTCACTACCATTAGCATCTAATACAGTCATCACACCTAATGTTTCAGTACCATTGTCACACAAACGGCGTACTCTAATTCTTACTTTTTCATCAGCAGGTGGTTTAGCTGGTGGGGGTGCTGGTAGGTTACCTCCAGCACTTTCTCCATTTTTGACACCTCCACCTGTTCCTGATTGTGAAGTAGTAGAAGATCTTAAGGGGGCTGGGGCCTTAATAGGGTCCATTGGAGATCTTGGGGATGCTATAGTATCAATTGTAGTTTTCCATTCAGTAGTAGTAATATTATGACTTAAAGATTTAATATTTATATCTATTGAATTTCTTTCATATGAAGGAGGCAAAATAGAATCATCAATAATAAATTTTTGGAATAATTGCATTCCTGAGAGGCCTTCTAGTTCTAATTTTAGATTAAAAGGAAGAAATGCACCCGATTGTAATTGTTTATTTTTAACTAAAGCTTCACTTAGCATTTGGGTGTATGTTGTAGTATGACCCATTAAAGCTGAGATGTCTTCTTGGTTAAAAGTTCTTCTTGTTCCATACATAGTAATTAAATATTGCCCACCCCAACTATAAGAAGGAGCTTCTATATTTTGTTGGAACATCTCTTTCAGTTTTGTTTCAGGTTCTGTTTTACCCGTATAGTAATCTACTTTAGTAGGAATAACTCTATCTACTAATCCTCTATTGTAGCTACTAAAACCAGTAGAGTCTACCCCTATACTAGTACCACCAAATTGAGCACCAACCGTAATCATAGTAGCATAGGTATTATCTAATTCAGAATTAAGAGAAATATTTTTTACAAAACTACCCTCAGTATCAGGTTTTACCCCATAAGTATTAATTAAAGCATATTCACCATCACCTGGGATTGTATCAAATCTTTGAGGGGATTCGTCATAGATTCTAATAGTATTAGTATCTTCATCATATCTAACCATGAAAAGAGGGAAATTACCTAAACATCTAGCTATTTCACCTAATAACCCATTTACAAGAGTAAGTAAAGATATAGCCCCATCTTCATCAGTACCCGCATTTTCTAAAATAGTAGCTACAGTATTAATGTTCATATAAACCCACCCTAATCTAGCTATATATTGTTCCTTTTTGAAAAAACTAGATATAGTTTGCATTTCCATATTAAGATCATAACTAGGTATTGAAAAGTTATCTTCACCAAAAATATCTGGGGGATTTTCATATGGGATTAATACAGATAGAGGATTTCCTGAAAACATCCCGGGCATATAAGAGAAGTAATTGTCGTCTTCTTTTAGATTAAAAAAGTCAAAATCAAATCTAAATAATGGTGTTTTCTTCTCTCCCTGTTCATCATAAAGTAAAAGTTTATTTTGAATTAAAGCTAAGAGTGCCCCAAAACACATATATACTTGAGGAGACTGAGCCATAGCTACAGCTGTGTCTGTTTTTGTATTTGTAAAAGTGACAAATGCATTTGGGATCTCTAACTTTTCATTAGTAAACCCCTTAGCAGGGTTTTGAAAATCTTCAAGTATTAAGGGTCTAAAGTCATTATCTTTTCCGTTTGACCAACTTGTCATATATTGTTCAAATAAGAAGAAATTTAAAGCAGTTTTATGAGCATTTGCTATTAATGGGGGTGCTGGGGTTTCTTCACTAACTCCACTATAATCCTCATTGTATGTTCCAAAAATTCCAAGGCTATTCATCATCTGATTATATGGGTGCTCGCTATTATAAAGTGCTTTCATTGTATCCGTTGGAGATGGGGTGTCGTCGGAGACTACTAAAGGAATATTTACCTTTAAAGACTCCATCATATCCCCATAACCTTGAATGTCTACTCTAATACTATAACTCCCATCAGTGGGGTTAAATGACCAATTATATTTAGAAATTTTACCAAATACTCCGTTGTAATTCCCGTATCTTGCTTTTCTTTCCTTTACAATTTTATCATACATTGTAAAGTGGGTGTGGTCTGCCTCACCTTTAGGATTAAATAAAAATTCAAAAGGTTCTGTGTAAAAGCTATCGAAGTTTTGGAGGTTGCCATCATTATCTAAATACATACTCCACCCAAATTCTAGTAACAGATTAAACCCAGGATGTTGATATAAAGTATCAATAATAGCAAATTGTTCAGGACTAAAACATTTTATGTTTATAATAGCTTTTGCTAAAGCTCCATTATTATAGTATTCTACTTGGGCATCAACAATGCCGGGCATAGGAACTAGACCTCTATTAGTAGATCCTCCCCAACCATAAGCTCCTTGAAGGTTAAGCATACCATTAGGACCTTGTACTCCTTCTTGTTGTTTAATACCTTTATTAAGACTAAATCCAGTAGCCCCAGCATCATTCCCTCCTAAAGAAGTTACACCTCCAAATAGTACACTATTTCTAGCTAAATCATAACCATCCATTGTATCTGTAGGGAAACCAATAGCTTTTAAACGATGAGGAACATCTTTTTCTTCTTTGGGATCAAATCTAAGATCTACAGCACTAGCTAATCTTATCCAAGGAGTTTTGGAATGATAATATTGTAATTCTTGGGATGAGATTTTTGCTCCCTTACCTAAAGCTTTTTGTCTTGCTTTTATTTGGTTTGTTACCCAAGGTTCAAATGGACCCCCAAAAATATTCATATTATGAGTTATTTAATTGATAAAACTGTGTTAGAACGTCATTAATACCTGTAGGGATTCGGATTTGAGTCCCTTCAGCTATAAATAAAGATCCAAAATTGACATAATCCGGGTTAGCTGCTGCTATAATCCAATATAAGGATTTATCACCATAAAATTGATTAGCTAATAAATCTAACCGATCACCAAAGTCAGTAATAACCCAAATATCATTCTCACTTTCGGGGATTGTAGGATACGTTATATTTTTATAATACCTAGCCCCTAATTGAGCAACATTCTCATTAGTATTCCTTAATATCTTTATTCTAGAATATCTATTCATTATTCACCAGGAATATTGTTTGTATTATTACTATCACCATCACCATCAGCTTTATACTTTCTATAGTTAAGATTATATAATCCTTTACCATAGTTACGAGATAAAGCAATGTATCTTTCGTCTGGGGTATTTGCTGCGTTTGGTTTTTGTACTAAGAAGTTATGAACCGGAGTAAACATCATAGTTACTTTAATCATGTGGGGTAATTCTCCAACTGTACTATCAGCTCCTCCTTGTTCATTAATAGATATTTCCCATGGGGATTCCTGGGGGACATCATATATTAAACTAGTAATAAAACCATGTTGTTCATACAAATAAGCACCTACTGTTAAACGTACTAAAGTTCCTCTCATATACCCAGCTGAGTTATAATCTGGGGCTAAAGTAGAAGCTAAATAATTTAATTTTTTGTACATAGGTACTAGTTCAGCTTTTGATTGAGCAGGAACTGTAAAACCTATATTCATGGTTCTACCAAAACCCCCATAAGTGTAAAAGTCGTCTCCTCTGCCTGAGAATTTTGTTGGGTTCCAAGTAGACATATAGCTATCATTAAAACTATCTATGAATGCTCTAAAATGCATATAAACCGCTGAGCCATCTGTTTTATCATTATTGATAGCTGCTATTCTAAACTTAGCTAAATCATTATATGCTTGACTAGTATCAGGACCAATTCCTTCATACATAGGCATAGCTGTGATTTTATCTAATGCCCAAGCTTCGGTTGAAGGAATACCATAGTTAAACACATTTTTAGTACCATCTGCTGTGTTTGATGCTCCAGGATCTCCCATATTAAGTCTCTTATTTATAGACTTTTGTTGATAATTAGGAGCTAAAGATAGTACTGAGGATTGTCCTGTTTCTTCAAGACCAAAATCTTGAATTAACTTAGATCTAAAGTCACCAGGATTATTATTTAAATTATAAGCACCATTAAGGAAAGTATTAGAATAATTAATAATATCCTCTTGGGTAAATGTTAGAGTTCCATTGTCATATATTCTAGAACTGTTTTTTGGAAAAGTCCCAGCTTCAGGTGGGGTATAAACATTAGTTTCAAAGTTTCTAAAACCTTGATCACCATCTGTATCATTAATTAAACCTCCTAATCCTGTGGCATATGGGTTATTAATTAAATCACTATATAATCTACTTACACCTTGTGAGAATAATTGTGAATTGCGAGTTATAACTGCAGGTCTTATTATAGATGCTGCCTCTAATGGGTTATTAGTTAAAGTAGTATAAACTTTATTAATCCTATTAGGATATTCATCATTTAATAATTCTTCCTTATTTTTTTCATCAGGAAGTAATTCAGAAGCTTTTGTAGTAACTCCTAATTTTGTATTGATATCCCCAGAATCAGGTACTGGGCGAAATGATTTTTGGATTTCTTCTTCTTTCCTATTTAAAGCAGTAGGAAATTGTTTAATTCTATTAGGATTTTCTTCCTCTGATAGTGCTTCTCTATTATCAGTATTAGGTAATACTTGTTGAGCTCGAATAGTTGCTCCTAATTTAGCATTAAGATCATCTGTTTGAGGATTAAGAGTATAACGGCCAGCGTTAGATGTGCCTAAGAAATATCCAGGATCTCTTATTAATAAAGAATTATTTTCACCTGTTCTTTGATCAGCAAATCTAATTGATGTTTGACCAACACCCAAAACAGAACCAGGACCACCATCATATTGAAGAATGTTTACATCTTCATTTTTTACATTTTGTTTTTCAGTAAATAAATTTACTAACCTGTTATCAAATTCACCTCTTGGGCCAACTGTAGTAATTTCTTTATCAATGTATTGAGGAAATATAGGTTCAGTAGAGCCTTCAGATCCTAAAATTAATTGAGGAGGGATATAGTCTGGGTTAGCTACTTTTACTGTTTTAGTAATAGTAGTTTGGGCAAAAGTAGCAGGATCATTTTTAGCTTTAATTACATCATAGTAATTATTTAACCCAAGCCCTACCCCCGGAATTCCTTGGGGCACACCAGCCATTGGGCTACTTGGATCTAACCCTAATAAATTTAAATGACCACCCGCAAACCCAACACCTGCTTGTGCTAATGTTGATAGTGGTGTGTATATTCCGGCGTTCACATTTCCTCCACCGTACCCAGCACCAAAAGAAGCTTCTGTTTTAACTGCGGTTCTAGACAGTAAGTTTTCTTTAGCTGTAAATAATAGACCTCGAGGAGATCTTAAGTCGAAAAACATTTGAGCTAAACGACTTACATCTCTTAAAGCATCTGCTGGGGCTAAAAATCCATTTCTTAGTAAAAAATCAGGTCCTGAAGTCACAGGAAGATCCCCTTCGGGGATTTCACGTTGAATGTAAGGTTGATTACTACTTCCCCCACCACGCTTATCTCTCCCGAACTTTAAAGATTTAAGGTCGGTTTTGAGATCTATTAAGGGCATACTTTAGAATGATGCACCTTCAGGTGCGTTGTCTCTGTAGTTGTTTGCAGGTCTTTCTCCGTTCAAATCTAATTGGGAAGGTGAAGGCTTACCAGGTACGTTAGGATCATTGTTGATAGAGTAAGTATCATGAAGTTTTGATCCTGCGAAGTTTGGAATGGTAGCTGTTTCTCCATTTAAATTTGAAAGTACTGAGCCTTGGTTTTGAAGTTTGTTTAATAAAGCCATAATAATTTAAATTAAATGTTTTGTTTATAAATATTAACCCATTTGGGAAGTTGCGAGTGCTAAACTTTTTCCTACTTTATTTCCATCAAGATAAACATCACCGCCTTGTTCCACTACTGAAATAAGTTTTTGGAGTAAAGCAATTACTTCACCATTTCCGACTCCTCCTCCTCCTCCGCCACCACCCATTTGAACTGGGATAGATTTTCCATCAGGAAGAGGTACAATAGCTTCATTATATTGACCTTCGCCTACCATTCCTAGGGTAGGTTCAGTTACTGTACCACCACTAGCGAATGCTCTAAATCCTCCTTTAGCAATACCTCCATTTGCAAATCCAAACCAACCAGCAACTGTGCTACCAATTGAGGATGCAGTGTCAGAAACCCAATCACCTGCACTGCTAACAGTGTCAGAAACCCAACTACCTGCACTGCTAAGCATATCACTGGCACCGTCTAATAAATCACCTCCTATATCCATAACACTAGATGTAAAGGAGCTAAACCCTTCACTAACACTGCTCCAGGTGTCAGAAGCCCAATCAGCAATATCACCTCCCCATCCGGAAACTGTATCCCATGCTGATGAGAGTTTTTCACCCACCCAATCAACACCAGATGAGATTTTGTCTCCCACCCAGTCTAAGCCTGCGGATATGCCTTGTCTTAAGGATGAGTTTGGATCACTAAATATTTTAAAACCCTCAGCTATTAAACCAATACCACCACCAACTGCGGCACCAATAGGACCAAACGCCATACCTATCATTGCTCCTCTACCAGCAGCTCCTAACATCCCCATAGCTTCGTCTCCAGCACTTCCTTTTTCAATTCCTAAAGACTCACTAAACATAGAACCTCTTTCAGCACCCCCAGTTAATATACCTAAAGTTGTAGCTTCCCCAGCACTTATTCCTTCTTTAATACCTTGTGCTCTTTGTTCTTCAGGTGATAGTTGAGACTGGCCATATCCTGTAAATCCTCCTATAGCAACATCTGCAATAGCAGCTACTGGTCCTAAAACCTTTCCAGCCCCTTTCATAAACTTTCCTGCTTTTGAGAACCAACTGGTTGATTTGGCTGCGGTGGTTGCTGCTTCTGCTCCACCACCTGCCATTCTAAGAACATTCCCAGCTTTATCAATCTTAAAAGTTTTACCAATGTTCATGGCAATATCTTGAGGTAGTTTTGAATTTAAAGTAGATAGTTTAGGAAAAATCTTTGATAAAGTTGCATTATTTTTTACTATTTGGTTAACAAAAGAACTTCGTTTACCAAACATAGCTGAGAGGTTTCTAAGTCCTCTACCAACCATAGTGCTTTTTCCTCCAAATAGTTTACTTGCACCTTTAAATAATTTCATGGATTTAGTCCATCTGCTTCCTAATCTTAAACCTGTGCTTAATAGATCACCACCACCACCATCTCCACCTGCTTCATTTATGTTATAGGTGTACATAGGGTTTGCGGATGAGGATCCTAATTCTCCACCAAAAAGCTTTTTAGGATTAAGTAAATCTATTAAACCTTTTCCAGCTTTAAGAACAATTGCTCCTCCGGCAGCAACCCCTAGTAGTTTAATTAAAAATTTACCTACTTCTGACCCCATAAATCCACTTAAAGCTTCAGCTGTTTTTCTAAATGCAGGTTCTAATGTTGTAGCTATAGGCTCTAATATTGCTTTGATAGACTTCATAATAGATTTCATGGTTCTATCAAAAGTTTCAGCCTTTTTTCCTTGTTCTGCTTGTGAATCTTGGTTTTCTCTTTGGACTCTTAATTGTTCTCTAGATAAGTTAGTATTTCCTCTGATTTTGTCGGCCATTGCTGTATATTGTTCAACAGACATACCTAAAGCATCAGCTGTGCTTTCAAGTATCATCTGATTTCCCTCAGCAGCATCCATAGTTTCGCGAACTAATCTTTCTTGTTCGGCTTGCATTGTAGCCGTATCACGAGTTAAGGTAGCCATTCTTAATTTTTCAAGATTAAGATCTTTACCTAATGCTAATTCAGCTCGAATTTCAGATTCCATAGATGATTCAAAATCTAATGTTTTTCTGGAGGCATTTTGAATTTCTTCCATTGTAACTCCTAGGCGGGCAGCTGCGTGAGCTGTTCTTACCATTGCTTGGAAATTACCTCTAAAACTACTTCTAACAGACGCACTAGACTTTGCGATGTTTTCCATAATTTCATCCGATTGGACGTAGTAACCACTAGCATTATCCATTTCCTCAACAGTATCTGCAAATGTATCATACATTTTTGAGAAAGGCTTACCCATCGAGGCTGAGATCTTAAATAATTCAGAAGCGTTTTCAGCACTCATGCCCATATATTGGGTCAAATCGTGGAAAGTTTTAGCGTTTGCTTCGTTGAATTTTAAATTTAATCCAGCTGCTTTATTTAAAGCAAGATAACCTGCTTGTAGTTCCTCAGTAAAATAATACATGTCACCAGCAGCATCACCTGCAGCCTGAATTTGGGCTGCTACACCTTCTCCACTTCCCCCTAAATTATTGCCTATATCCCTAATACGTTGATTAGTTTCGGTCATAATACTCATTAGGAATTTGGCTGATTTGATTAGTAGGCCAAATATAACTAAAGGATCTGCTAATGACTCAAGAATACCTTTCATAGCTACTCCTAAACCTTTCATAGCAATTTTAGTTTTGCCTATGATTCCTACAGATTCAGTACCTCCTTTGGTAAGTTTTTTAGCCATATCACCAGCTTCTTGGCTTGCCTCAGCAAATACATGTTCTATATTATCTAGTCCTAATGCCCCTGTGATTTTTTTTAAACCCTTTAAAGCCCCCCCTACATATCCTGTGGCTTTACTTATGTTTTTAGAATATTGTAACTGTTTTTTTAATTCTTTTGTAATTTCTTCTTCTTGTTCTCTTACTGCTTCAAGCTCAGCCAACATTTCCCCTACATTTTTAGCACCATTTCTTCTAGCTATTTCTATTCGGGTTTCTAATGCTAAGATTTTAGCTTGGCGAGTAGCAAGTGTTTTAGAAATATCAGCAGTTTTTAAAGCTCCTTCAGAGGCTTTAACATAGGCATCTGCTAATGTATTTGAAATTTTAGCTAAACTGTTTAGAGAACCTTTAACATCAGATGCCATAGCTTTAGAAACATCTTGAGCTTGACTGGTAGCTTCTTCGAATAACTCACCTATTCTAGACCCTATCGATCGTAAAGCATCTTCTACAATCGCAGCTGTTTCTTGTGCCTGTTTTTTGGGATCGTATTGTTTAGCCATTGATTAGTTTTTGTTATAAATATTGGAAGGCATCACTTTTTGGATGCCTTCGTTCTAGAGGTAACAAAATCAGGGACTTTTATTTGAGAAGTTGATCTTTGGGCTGCGGATGCATTTCTAGGATCATTAACCTTTGCTTTTTGTAAAATTTCTTTTGCCTGGTTTATGTCGTTAGTAGTGTTTCCTTTACCTTTAGCTTGTGCTGATTGGTTTTCATTGTACTCTTTAATTTTATTAAAAGTAAATCTTCTTAACCAGATAGGCATTTCATAAACTAGATCCCAACTATATCCTCCTTTTCCATAAAAACAAATTTCATGGAGTTGAGTAAATAATCCAGCTCTATATTCAGCTGCCTGCTCTTTAGTCAGGGAAAAAAAAGTTGACTGTAATTGGAATATCTATTTCTTCAAATTCGCCGTTAGGCTTTTCTATGTCATACTTAAAGTTGACGTCTGGTTGGAAATCCACTATGTGGTCTCGGAGTGCCTTAGCATCTCGAGCTAAAAGATAAGTATCAACAAATTCCCTAACTACTTTACTATCATCATTCCCATCTACAGAAGTAATAAGATACTTCATACGTGTAGTCATTTCAGGAGACACTTCTTTTTTAAGTTTAGCCAAACCCTTTAACTCACGATCAATTTTATTTTCAAGACCTTGGGTCATTAACTGAAAAGTAATTGGGGTTTCTGAATGAGGGAGAACGAATTCAAATTCATTTTTGTTAGAAAATTTAGACTCGTCAATTTCTTTATTTTCAAGAGTTGCTAAATCTACCTCATACTCCTGGCCTCTGTAGGAGAATTCATAATTAGAACCATAACCTAAAACACGAGCTGCCATTAAAAGAGCATTTTTATCTCCTACAACTAAATCATTGTAATTTATTTTACTTACAATAAGAGATTGAAGTAGTTTATCAACTACAAGACCTTTTGTAATATAGTTTTGGTTAGTAAGAATATCTTCTTCACGTGCTGTCATATATTTCATTTCGACTACACCAGAAGACAAAGGATTATCTAAGGGATATACTAATCCTTTAGAGGGTAATTCAATTTTTT
>Ga0208767_1002954_pt1 | contig 12556 bp, 14 predicted proteins | sample VirMetDEL_Mar_21_FD_184514 | JGI IMG/M metagenome (GOLD analysis project Ga0208767, IMG submission 184514) | Aqueous microbial communities from the Delaware River and Bay under freshwater to marine salinity gradient to study organic matter... | ecosystem: Environmental > Aquatic > Marine >... | reverse complement strand
TAATCTAACACTGTCTGAGCCATAGTTACCCATCCATGTGTCATTCAATGTTTTACGAGCTTTGTAGATTTGAGTGAATGACGCATCGTCTGGCAGTTTCATCAATTCATCAACAGCCTGTCGAGACTTTCCAAGGTTCCCACTACCTGCGGCAACCAAGCGATCTAACTCAACCTGCGCATCTGCTTTCAGTCCACGAGTGTTAAACAATCGCGCATCACCAACCGCACTTGTTGTTAAGTTCTGAATGTTGGCATATTTCTTTTGAACCTCATCATCAAATGCCTTGAAAGCATTTACAAAAGCATTTTGGATGTCTGCGTTGAGCGCAGCGTCTTTGTCCGCTGCTTTACCCATTTGAACCGCAATGTCATCCATGTGCTTGATTAAGTTGTTTGTCGCCATCTTTTCAGCTTGCAACAATGCGGTGTCGCCTGACTTAACAGCGTTTGTCAAAACTGCCGCCGTGCGATCAATGTCCAAACCACCTTCAGCACCATATGATCTTAGCTTTTCTAAGTCAGCCATGATTTGATCATGATTGTCTCTAAGACGCTTAGATGTGCCCAATGCCTTTTCTGACATTGCTTGCTGACGACCAATCAATGATGGACCGCCCATAGCTGAGATAGATGGTTTATAGTTAGAGCCGATGGCTTCTGCGACCTCTTGCTGCGCTTGCGGTGTTAACTTCGCACCAACACGACCACGACCCGCTATCCCGCCGAAACCTCTAGCAACAAGACCAAAGATACCTTCACCCGCAGCACCGATAGCTGCTTCGGTTAAGATGTCACCACCGATGTCGCCTAATTCCTGACGCTGTACGCCCTGTAACGACTCTGTAGCTTCTTCAACAGCTTTACCTGCGCCAGTACCAAGTCCCGCACCGATAACCGCACCTAGAAGCGGCACAGGGATTGCTGCTTGCCCTGCAAGCGCACCTGCAACACCACCAACAATCTCTTCACCCGCAGAGCCTACAAAGTCTTGTAGGTCCATAAGAGAGAAACCGCTTTCATCAATTGCTATTGGTTTATCGGTATCTACGCCAATTAACGCAGCACCTCTTGGTGTTAGGGCAAGATTGCCACGGCTATCACGGATGTAATCACCTTCACGAAATCCGTACTTCGAAAGAACTGCTTCTTCTTCACCGCCTGTTTCAGCACGAGCCAACTGACGACGCAACTTAGATTCTCGAATCCCAGTCTCTCTGTCAATTGGTGTTTCATCTTTAGAGGCAAGTGGAGAAACTGGCCTGTCCATTTGCTTGATCAAACGCTCGGCTTGTAGCATCTCAGGATACGTTGGCTTATCCCCTTTGATTTCAAAAGGGATAAACTCTCCGGGTCTGATTTCAAGCTGAATCTCAGGCATTACTATTTCCTAACTAGCTTACCATCCACAAACACAAGTGAACCTAATCCTTGCAGGTCTTCAAACGTACCATACTTTTCAAGAATCTTATCATAAGTTCCTGCTTGGTGGTTAGATGGATCAAGCAACTCTTCAAGTGCGTTATCAAAGTCATTTTGCTTTGCAGCGAAGATTTGATCAAGACCATCAAGCGCGTTTAATGAAGCATCAAGGTTTGTAAAGAAGCCAATGTTGCCCATCAAATCATCTGTCCACATTTCAACGTCTTTGTTTGAAATGCCATTACCAGTCTCTTGTGTAAGAAAACGCTTGTATTGGTTGAGCAGCTTTTTTGTTTCGTAGTTGTAGTCTTCGACGTTAGTCGGCTCACCAGTCAAATACTGTGACGGAGCGATAGCCTTCATCAAAGAGTGTAGCTTTTGGTATGCAACTTCCACAGTACCGCCGCCCTCTGCAATCTCTGTCGCCGCTGTACGCAACGCTTCGATTGTCTCACGCGCATCAACAACACCATCACGACCTTGAATGTGCTTACGAATTGCAGCTTCAGGCTTTAGGAAGAAGCCACCGTTCGGGTCTTTCGAATCATAGACATATGGAACTTTCCATGATTCTGATGAGCCTTGACCGTCTACAAACTTCCGATCCTTAGTCTTGCTATAGTCGCCACCAGTTGTCTGAGCCTTCAAGACTTCTAAATTCGCATCTAAAGTAGCTTTTGCGTCTTGCTCTTTCATTTTTAAATTGGATTCATACCATTTCAGGTATTTCTCTTGAGCAAAATCTTTATCGGCTTTTGCTGCCGCTAATGCCGCATCAACATCTGCACGACGCTGCTGCAATGCGTATTGACCTGCCGCAAGCCGTGCAGCTTTTGCGTCCGCAGTTGCCTTGTCGATATAAGGCATCGCTGCTTCACCCGCTGTGCTCAATGCTGAAAGCGCACCAGAGAAGCCTTTGCCACCTGTTTTGTTATTCATTAATGCAAGACCAAACGCCATAAGCGCACGGCTTTTGTCGATCTTACCGCTTGCATCAATTCCTGTGGCTTCCTGAAACTCTTTCTTATACCGAGCAATTGCATCCGCTTTGGACTCACCCTTCTTGGGTTTTGATACATCAGCCATAGCTGCGTTGAACGCTTCTTCAGCCGCGTTTGTCTTCTTCGAGTCTTTTGTCAAAGATTCACGCATCTTCATATAAGCTGCGCGTTCGCCCGGTTTTTCAACAGTTGTGCCACGTCCACCTGTCGTAGCCGCTTGAAGAGTTTCTTCAGGCGTTGGCATTTGATCATCAACAGCAGGTTTGGGCTTAGGCTTCGCATCTATCTGCGAAAGTAATGCACCAATCTCATCAACTGAGTCCGCTGCAAACACATCTGCGTCATCATCCATAGCTGCAATGCGAGCCGCTTCGTCTGCTAGTATCTCACGTTGACGCAAGTTTCCTACGTCCTCAAAACGGCCCGGGGCTGCGGCATCTTGAATAGCGCGACGGGCTTTTTCCATTGCGCCAAGATCAGATTCACCAAAGCTAAAAGACTGGCCTGACGGCGTTTTTATGTTGCCAGTACCACCGAAAAATCCACCTTCGTCTTCATAAAGACCCTCAAGCGGTACAGACAGTGAGTCATCCATTGTCCGCTCCGCATAGCTCTCAAGTAGCTCAGGTGGAAGACCTGCATCTGCCATTTCTATAAATGAAGCCATGCGACCACCGGGGGATGTTCTTGCGCTAGGTATGTTTGCAAACATTCCTGCCGCTTCTGGCCCCTCAAGAGCAAACAAACTTTCTAGACCGCCACGAGGCGTTGTTCGGTCTGGGTTGTCCATATAGCGTTGAGCTACTTCCTCGTACCGTTGTAGCGGCGTCATAGGTCTTCTAGCCATATAAACCTCTTATCCCATCTGGTTTAGACCCTGCATTGTTGCGTATGTTCCAACGCCCTGCATGAATGGGTCTACTTGTGTCTGCGGTGTCTGTGTATATTGGCTATACATAGACGCTGATGGCGATCCTGCCACGAATGTCTGACCGTAGCTGTATGGTGCCAAGGCTTGCTGCGTTTTCGATAGCTCATTCTGACGTTTGAAGTCTTCGGCCTGCTGATCGTATTGACGCTCTTTGCCGCCCAGTTCGTACATGAACTGCATATCGGCAGGAGACATACCTGCAAACACGCGACCAATGTCTGCCGATGTGCCTGCTAATTGACCATATGCCTGACCGATGTCAGCTTGCGCACCGCCGATCTGACCGTATGTCTGACCAAGGCCACCCATCAAACGACCTGCTTCTAGGCTGCGTTTCTTTTCGTCTTCAGCCGCTCTTGCTTGCGCCTCTGCACTTGAAAGACCCATGCTACGATACATGTCAGCCGCTTTCAGCATGCGATCTTCGCCAGACTCAAATGCCTGTGCCTCTGCGCCCAACTGCGTTGTGCCCAAACGACCAAGCTCCTGACCGCCTGCCAATTGACGCTTCATAGCATCTTCATATGCTTTCTGCTTCATTTGGCCTTCGGTAGTTGCGGCTGCTAGACCACGTTTCGCTGCATCTTCAAACGCCTGTGACTCAATAATAGTGCCTTTTGCACCTAGCTCACCAGTTAGACCAGATGCCTGTAATGCACGTTTGCGCTCGGCCTCGTCAGTCGCCATAGCGTTCGCCATAGCTTTGTCGTAGCCTTGAGACATAAGGTTCGCAACGGTTTGCTGCTTTGTTTCTTCGATAGCACGTTCAGTTTCTGCGGCTTGAACACCTGCACGAGAACCACCAAACGCTCCTGCACCAATCGCCTGCGCTGCACCTGCCTGACGACGCTTCGCACCCTCACGATCAATCTTTTTAAGAGCAGCATCAATGACCTGCTCTTTGTAGGGGTCCATAAACTCTGTTACGCTAGTTGGATCAAAGCCACCTAAGCCTTGCTCGGCAAGTTCAAATGCGCGACCAGTTCTGCGATCAAAGGCACCCTCTGCGCCAAACTGACCGCCTGAATCTAGGCTTGAAGGTGAGAACTGACCAAGACCACCTTTAATAGCTTCTTGCGCACCGCCTAGTAGGTTTTGTGCGCGACTTTGCGCATCAAATGTATCTGTGCCTTTTTGAATATCGCCACGAACACCTGACAACGCAGTGTCATAGATGTTCTTTACACCTGTAGTGCCACGGCCCTCTTGCAAATATGTCTTCGCATCTGGGAAGTAATCTGTAAGTGCCTTTTCAATACTAGCTGCGCCAGTTGCTAACTCCGTACCTGCTTCTGGCAAATAGCGTGGCTTACCATCTTCCGTTTGGAAGTACGGCAGATAGCGGTCCATAAACGCTTGTCGCTGTTCTGTATCACCAAGTGTAGCCGTTACAGCCGCTTGAAGTGGATCGGCACCTGCTTGAACGTAGTCTGGAATGTTAAACAGTTCAGGGTCATCAATGATGCCGCCCATCAGAGTTCCAGCAGGAATTATTTCTCCAGTTACTGGATCAGTCGTTTCCTCAGTAGTGGGCGTACCAAAAATTCGGGCAAGAAGTGCCTGATCTATGTCTTGAATATATTGCGGACGGGCCTGCGTTATCGTGGATTCTGTTACTGTATCAGCCATTACGCCATGCCCTCCAGTTTATCCATCATGCCATACATTTTCTGGATACCTCTATTAACGTCACCGTTGCCTGCGCCTTTTACTGCATCACGAGTCATTACGAACTCGCCTGCCGTTAGCATAGCAGGAACATCATCTTTTGTGCCAGAACCTTCGCTCGGCATGATGCCACCGTCACGGCGTGGGAAATATGTTGGACCACCCCTGTTCAACTGAATGAAGTTTGAGTTCGGGTTTGGATTGTCTTCAAAGTATTGTTTGATTTGATCTGCGGTCCCTCTTGGTCGGCGCACTGTTCTTAGTCTAATTCTATCTGGATCAGCCATGATCTCTCTATACGAGCGATTAGCTCGTGCCGCTGCAAGATCAGCCTCTGAGGGTGTGTCATCAGGTGGGAAGATTGAGTCTAACAACTTAGAACCAAGACCCATAGCTAGTGCCTCACCCACTTGTGTATTCAACATACGACCAATGCCATCTTCTGGATCAAGACCAAAGAACTCACCTATACCAAGCAAGCCTTCTTTGTATTTACTTGATACAGGGTCTGGTTTTTCCTGATTCTCTAATGCTGACTTTAAATAATCTCTGCGCTCGTTGAGCTTTTCGAAGGTGTTTCCACGACCACCCTTAATATTGCTAGGAGCCACTTCATCAATGTCTCCAAAGCCAAACGCTTGAGCCAATGAAGTGTCACCTGACAGCGCACCAAGTCCGCCACCAATGGCACCGCTGACAAGCGCATCACGTAGGCTTGGCTTGCGACCTTGAAGAAGATCGCCCAAAACTTGAGTCGTTACAGCTTGACCTGCGGAGCTACCAAGAAATTTCTTGCCAACATCCAAGCCTTTTTTGAATAAGTCTTTAATACTAAAAAACTCAGGCTCGCCCGTTATGGGGTTAATGCTGTTTTGCCCAGAACCGACTGTATAGCGCAGTGGGTCCATGCCAGAATCTTGAAAGGCCATACCCAAACCACGGGCTATTTGAGGGTTTTCCTGCAAAACATCTTGAGGCACAACCATCTCACCCGGGCTAACGTGAGCCATCATGGTATCGCCGTTTCTTCCGTATTGTGCCATGTCTTGCATATTAAACCTCGTGACCGCTGACATTAAGTTACCAAATGTCAGTATAAATTACTAGAGTGTTGCCCCAGAAATAGCTTTTGGGGATGCTACTTGTATAGATGTACTCCGTTTTTCTTCACCAGTCCAAGAATTGTTGCATTGTGGACAGTTACCATCTGGGTAACTTGCAATCTCTTCTGGCGTGTCAACTGCGTTGTCGCAGTTAGCGCAATGCACTGTATCTGTGCTTTTTGAAGGGTGCCATTTAGACCCGTTTGGCATTGTAATGATAGTTTCACTCATGGTGTACTCACTGTTACTGAACCCACGCCACCAGTAGCAGATACGCCTCTGACGTGCGGAGTGTTGATTTGAGAGACTTTTAGATAACCGCCATGATTAAACACAGCCCCAGTCTCTAGGTTATTGTCATCTGTTTGTAGAGCAGTAAAGACTGTAAACGTGTTACGTCCTTCTCCTGCGTTTTGTATTTGCTCAAGATATGTCGAGTATGATCGAACTAACTCTGCAAAATATTGATAATCGTATTCTTCAGGTGGGACTGGAAAGAACGGTAATGGTAGGTTTCTAGACATTACCTTCTCCCGTCAGGCCGCACTTCTACCCTTGGCGATCCTAGTCTCCACGCAACCCCAGTGTCATCGCTTTCAATCCTGAAGGCAAACGATCTACCTCTAAGCCGAACAAATATCTGGTCTGTGAACTGCTCAACCGGGACACTAGCTGTTTTTGCAACAGAACCATTGTTCGAGTTAGAGTAGTTTGCGCCGGGGAAGTTTCGCACTTTCAGCGTCATCGTAGCACTAGGCGTAGGGTTTGATGAGTCACGGAACGTCATATCTGGTATTAGACGCTTCATGAATACAAATTGTTCGCCCTCTCCAAGGTCCATTTGGCTGGACTCAATGTAGGCGCTGATAGCCTGCGCTGGGCTTGTGCTGCCGTCATCAAATCCAATCTCATGCAAGTATAGGGAGTGATCTGGAGCAGCAGCAATAGGCTCGGCATTCACACCACGATCCAGCCAGACTGTGCGAGACAAGGTGCCATAGTACCATACTTTTTGCTGATAATTGTAGGTAACGTAGCGATCATTCTCATTGCTTGAAGCTGATGGATAGAACCATGTTACCTCAGAGAATGCAGTGTTGGTGGACGCTGTAACCTTTTCTAGCTGATTATTGTTAATGTCAGTAAAGACATAATCACGCACAGAACATGGCAAACGCTGCACAGCACCGCCGTAGACGTAGAACTCTTCTGCACCCATCCAGAATACATTGTCTTCAACGTTGATAGCTGCAAGCGGACCTGCAATCGTAATGTTTTCAGAGATAGCATTGATGCCAAATGTGAATGGCGGTCCAAGATACTGCATGGCGTGTAGAGACACGTCAGTAAAGACAAGCACCTGCTGCCTTGTTTCGATAGCGGTTACGATCTGCGATCCAGAGCCGATGCGCAAATCACCCGCTGTGTTTTCTACAGTCGCATTCCAGTTAAGAATGTTTTCTTGGTCAGAGAAGCGAATAAGCAAGGGGTCTTGAATGCCCGGGGCTGTTTCGGCGTCACAGCCGAATGCAATCACATGGCGATCTCGGTCAGAAACAAGAACCTGCTTCGCAACAGTTGGCGTATTGTTGTAATTCTCTATCTGATCGACTGTAATCGTTAAATCATTAGCAGGCGTTGCACCACCTAAGCTCGTTCCAAGAATAGTTAAAGTATCAGAAACCTGATAGTTCACGCCGCCACCAACAATGCTCACGATGTTGTAAACACCGCCAACGGCTTCAATGATAAACTCTGCACCACCGCCAGAGCCGCTTGTGCTGTCCTGTGTAACGCGCGTGTATGTTGCAGAGCCTGTGGATGTACCAGACGATGAAATGGCTGCTATAGTGCCAGTTGAGCCTAGTAGAACAGCACGATTGACCGTACCGTTTGTCTTGTCCCAATAGTAAATACCCGCGTCACGCACGTTAATAATAAGGTCTTCACCAAAGTTATCGTGTGACCAAATACGCAATGTCTGACCAGATGCTGTCAAAGATGACGCTGAACCCCAAGCTCCACGGCCCCAAGTTCCTGCACCCCAACCGTTGCCTACGATAGTCGTATCTAGGCCAGTGTTAATCTGATACGTGCCAACTACGCTTGCACCACCGCTACCACTATCAGAGGTCGTCGCAAAAACGTATGTTGGGTTTAGGCCAGTTGATGTTGTTATACTGCCAATAGAAGAAACTTCACGAGCCTCTACTTGGTAAGTATCGCTGTCTACAATCGCTGTGACCTGATATTCTTGGTTAAGAACATCTGCGGTTATTGCATCACCAAGAGTTGCGGCCCCTGAGAATGTAACGAAGTCATTCTCCAACGCGCCGTGGTCTGTGTCAGAAACGATCAATGTTGCACATGTAACTGCATCGCCAGATGTGTGTGCCGCCGCTGTGGTGTCGTTTACACCACGAGTACAGCCCGTCAGGATATTACCAGATATTGATGCATATGTGATAATTTCATCATTGATCTTGATGCGACCAGAGTCAGGAAAACCTGTGCTTGACGTTAAGGTAATGTCAGTATCAATGATCGCAACATCAGCGCCAAGCGTGTTTGCGTTTGCCGTAAACGTTACATCGCCTGCGTTTGTTGTAGTGCGAATAGGAGTAATGTCAGAATAGCCACCACCTTCGTTGATGTAATACTTGAGGTGTGTACCAACTCCAATGTAGCTTGTGCCGTCAAGCGCGACCCAAGGATGCAAAGCACGGCATGTGCCTAGAAAGTTGGTGCTAGATTGCTTGATCCAGCCGCCAATCTTCTCTGGGTATCCAAAGCGAAAGCGCACCTTGTCCATATCAAACCAACCACCCTCATTGGTGTATGAAGTGGTTTCACGGTTAATCCCGGGGCGAAACTGAAGTTTAGTAAACGGCATACAACAATCTCCTGCTACCCAGATTATACACAATTAGAGCAATTGTTCGAGTTATCTTTTTTGAAAAAAATAAGCCGAACAAGTTATGATAGCCACCCGTAAATCTTCTTGGTCTTTTCGATACGATCATCAAGACCATGGTAGCCACCATTCACACGCTTTGTAATACTCTTAATGATACTGTCATTCACACCTTTGTCAGCAAGTCCAAACAGCCCGTTTTTCTCAAAAAAGAAGATTGCGCTGTCCATAGCAAGCTCATCCGCAATGGGTGATGGATCGTCTACAAGACTGTCACGCCCAATATGTTCGGCAAAAGCTCGCACGTTGTCCTTGCCTGTAAGCTGAATGAAACCTTTTCCAGCGTACAGCCAGCCATCATTTGACCCCGCCGCATTGCCCATGCGCCCGTTATAGACCTTGTTTGCCAGCTTCTGTGGGTTCATTGCGTATGGCGCAGCTTCGGCCTCTGAGGCAAAGCGAGAAGGCCACACACGGCACATAGTAGACGCGCGGTAGTTTAGGTTTTCTTCGCTGATCATAAAGTTACCACTTTCGTGCGCTGCCTGACCTAGCAAGTGCGCCCCACGATTGGCGTTAAGGTTGTAGTGATCTGCAATCGCTCGTGCTGTATTAGGCCCAAATGCCCCATCTGGTGTTACGCCGCATTTCTTTTGCAGCATTTTTAGTGCATCACCTTTTGCCATTATTTCATACTCCCCTTCATATCAAACATGCCCTCATGGTCACGGTTGATGTATTTGAGTTCGTTTTCTAGCAACGCTACACGCTGCTGTAATGTGGTAATTGCTTTTATCGTAGAAGCAAGCTGCTCATGTTCTTCCCAGATTTCATCAGCTTCATCCCACAGATACTCAATCTCCATAAACGCATCTTTTACGTCACGCTTGAGATTGACGTTATCTTCAATAGCCATCTTAGAACCAAGTTGACTAACTGTTTCTTCTAGGCTCGCAATAGTTGCAGCCTGTTGTGATACCCACCAGACACCGCCAGCAAGTTGCACAGCCATCGCCGCCACAAGAGCTATAGGTACTTTCAGGTTTTCCATCACTTCTTACCGCCAAAAAACTTAGTAGCAGACCTTACGGCGAAGCTACTAGCTACGATTACACCCAACGTATATTGATACCACTCTGGCATTGTCTCCAAAGCAGCAAATCCTTCGGCTACCGTGGTACGCCCCCAATCTCCTGTGAAGCACAAGATTAATGGAATGCTGAAAAGCAGTACCAAATATTCGTCCTTCCAAGAGTTCATGGTGCCCTGCGCCATGATCTTTTCCCACTCAGCCTCAGACGTAGCGGCAGACTTCATTATGGTCGCTTTCGCTTCCGCCTCGACCAGCTTTAGATTAGCAGCGGCAGCTTGGGCATCGGCTTTACCCTTGAGCCATCCACCTGCTAACTCAGTCAGTGGGCCTATAAGTGCTTGTATCATTTCTTCTCACTCCCCAACCATACGGCAATCGTACCAGTCATAGCACCACTAACAACACTAATCATAGCACTCTGCTGCGTTGACAAGTCATCAAGAGACATACCCCATTCAATCACACGGATATACATAATCGTCATTACCAACATCATTAGACGAGGCATTATCTTCCATTCAAGAAAGCGTTCCATCGTTACTGTCATTCGCGTACCTTTCAGCTATTCGCTTATGATGCGTGATTATAACCACTTTTCCTGATTTGTCATATACCACGTATTGCCCCAATTTATTGTACCTTAACGTTGAGGCAAAAGAGTCCTGAGTTCTGGTGCTTTTTGAGGACTTTTGCTTCGCTTTTTTCGGCATAACACGCGTCTTCAGTAGGGAATGTTCCTAGTTGATAATACTCTAGGTTGCCATTTAAAAGATGTATCCAGACAAGAACCCACATCACCAGCGATCCAGATAAACGCCTAAATAATAAATAGCCAAAATAACACCTGTTGCAGCAAGAGCAATAATAGTAACAGTTTGTATAAGCTCAATCTGTTCCTCCCGCTTCTTCATGGCGGCTTTCTTGGCTTCCTGTCGCGCTTTTCGAGCTTCGGCTTGCCACTGAATCCACCTGTCCCACTGCCCCGGTCTTCCGTACAAGCGGATGTAAGACTCTAATTCTTTGCGCTGTTCTCTTATTTTCTCAAGCTGCTGAAACTCTTCCCAGTCACCTTCAGCACCACCAGTAATAGCAGTAATCGGACTGTTCTTCTTTTTCTGAACAGCGTCCTTTAATTCTTCTTCTGCTGTGAGAAATTTGCCCACATTGGACATAAGATCGGCTGTCTCACGTCCGTTCTGGATGCAAGTGCGGATGACGCTGTAGGCCGCGTTAGCAGCGGCTATGGTTTCCAAAATCGCCATTAGGTCAAAGTTAACCTCGCAGGACAGAAATAATCGGGACTTACACGATATACTCTATCATAATATCCGAAGCGTTTCGACCCACAGTCGTAAAAACAGGCTTTGTAAAAGCCCAGTTGAAAACTCTGGCCCCAAGCTATCAGGACCAGAGTACAAATCATTTTCGTTCCACCAGACGATCAAGTTTCTCGTCCAGCCTGTCTAACCTGTCGAGCACACGAGTTATGTCGTGATGCACCTCGGCTTTTGTGATATACTCTTTCGCCATCTCTTCACGAGTGCGATTGAGCAGGATTTGGATACGCTGCACTTCAGCGTATGCGCTACGAAGAATCCAACCTACTAGACCTAACGCAACGGTAAGAACCGCTGACCACAACATATCCATTTCCATTACTCAGCCGCTACCTCTTGCGCGTTCTCTGGTGTGTTTCCCAAAGATTCTTTAAGCATATCAATGAAGAACTTACGACCACCTTCTAGCTGGGTCATGTTAAACCGTGTGGATGACAGCTTGCGATCCAAGTCTGCAACGTGGTTTACCATTTCCTGTTGTTCAGGGGTCATGTCTTCAAAAGTGTATTCTTTGTCGTCGATGACGATAGGCGTTGTTTTTTTCTCAGCCATTTGTCTTCTCCTAAGTTAAGATGCCCAAGGGGCGGTTTCTACGGCGGTGGGCGGGTTTTTCTGCTTCGCAATATTGCGATCATGCCCTGCTTCCCACTCGGCGCATGTCACACCTTCGCCTTCAGCGGCGTTGGCGTCAATAGTTGCCTTGGCCCAGCCTACAACCTGATCTTCTGTCAGGTCAGCAAACGCAGTAAACGTCGCAGGGTCCAAGTTATCAGTGTTCAAACTAATTTGGTTTGCAGATGAAATTCTGTAGGTTGTTCCGTCTACAGTTTCTTCTGATGATAAACGCCAGACAACAGAGAATACGACTTCGGAAAGCCCGTCCTGTGTTCTGGTATTTAAGTTAGGGTCTACTGACCAAGTGTGTGTAACAGCCATTGTTTATTTCTCCTGTGCTGGTTACTCGTTATTGTTTGCAGCTAAGTGTGCGGCATAAGCATCCTTAACCGCTTGTGTGTGTACTGCGTTACAGATGGCTTGCACCTCTGTGCTTTCGTTAGCCAAGTCTGTTGAGCTAATGTCTGGTGCGA
>Ga0208767_1002952_pt1 | contig 12558 bp, 30 predicted proteins | sample VirMetDEL_Mar_21_FD_184514 | JGI IMG/M metagenome (GOLD analysis project Ga0208767, IMG submission 184514) | Aqueous microbial communities from the Delaware River and Bay under freshwater to marine salinity gradient to study organic matter... | ecosystem: Environmental > Aquatic > Marine >... | reverse complement strand
GCAAACCAAAAATGGACGGGGTAAATACCAAATTCATTCTCTCGTACTTCCCATTGCTTTGTTGGTATATCGTAAATACCAATTCCCGTCACCCAAGTATCATTAAATTGATTCCACATTTTCACAATACACTCAAAAGTGTTAGTGGGTAATTCATTTTTTACATCCTTGTACATAGTTTTTACTTCAATTGTTTTCATTTCTATTTTGTTTTAAAGGTTTCTTCATAAACTTTATTAAGCAACATCGTCCAAATAGGTAACTCCTCTTTAGTAGTTACTATTGGTGTGTACTCACATCTCTCAAGTTTCTCTGCTACTTGGTTTAATAATTCTCTATCTTTCATTTCTCTTTTGTTTTAAAGGTTTCTACTACTGGTGCATAACTTTGTACTACTTCCCCTTTCAGCCAAACTGAACCATTAAACTCTTGATGCATTACTTTGGGTTTCCAAAACTGCCACCAGCGAGGTGAAGATTCAACTACAAAGGTTGTTTCTAATCTGCTCCATCCGTTTAAAGATTCTGTTACTTTGAATTGTGTTTTCATTTCTCTTATTTTTTAAAGGTTATTATTTCACAATCTGGATAGGTGCAGTTGTTGTTTAATCTGCAACTCTCACCTTCTCTTTTGATGTGCTTACACTTTTCTAATTTCTCAAGCGTGTCCTTCAGTATCACATTCCAAGCCCACTTGTCCTTGTCAGCGTTCCAAAGTTTCTCATACATCTCAAGTAGTATCTCTCTGTTCATCTTGGGTCTATATCCTCTTGGGTTACGATGATGTGAATCTTCTCGTACTTCAGTTGTCTTAATGCCTTACGACATTCTCTGGCTTTTTCTATCGTGTCAAAGACTACATCAAATTTGTCCTTGACGAATACTCTAAACTTGTTCATAATAGTTTTTGGTGTATTTGGTTTAACATCTCTTTGTGTTCTAGGTAATCCCCATACTTTATATGGCAAGGGCGGCAGACCGCCATAAGGTTCTCAATAGTATCCTTTGACTTACTGCCTCCACTTTTTCGGTTCTCTATGTGGTGTATGTCTACGGCTCTTGCGCCACAGACCTCACACCCTATAAAGTCATCCAAGACATAACCGAAGTAGTCCATATATATCTTGGTGTGCTTTTTCATAGCTCTCCTACAATCGTGTAGTTGTTAATCATCTCTTTGATTTCATCCAATGGTCTATTCTCAAAGAAGTCGTGGTACTGTTGCAAAGCAAAGAAGACCTTCTCCTCACCCTTGTTGTAGAACTCCTCACTTACCGAGTAGACACCTACATCACAAGAGAGTTTGTCTATTACCAGAAACTTAAACTTGGTGTAGTCTACATTGAATAGTCGGCAGTAGATATATACTTGCACATCGTAGGAGTATTTGTATCTTGCAGAATACACAAAGTTGCGTAGGTCACTCGTAGTCTTTAGGTCTACAATAGTGCCGTTGTTCTTTAAGATGTCTGCCTTCGCTCTAAAGGGATAGCCCTCTATGTTATCTACGGCTGCAACTTCAAACTGTGCATCTCTCAACAACTCAACTGCTTGTTCATTTTTGAAGAGGGCTTCAGCCATCTTCTCTGCCAGTTGTCTTTCCTTCTTGGTGTATAGGATGTGCTTGGGGTATTCAGCACTCATCTCTTTCCACTTCTTGGTAGTCTTGGTAGTGACATCAGCAAAGACGAGTTCATCAACCTTGTGAGGCTCTAATACCATCATATGGATTAGCCTACCATCTCGTAGTGCTTGAGAGTTGGTCTCCTCACCATACTGCATTAGGTTGTAGTAGGTTCTTGGAGAATCCAGAATCTTCTTTAGGTTGGATGAACTGAACGCTACCTTACCGAGATAGCCGTAGTAGAAGTCATCTGCATCGGCTTGTTGAACAAGCCAATCTTGTGCGTGGGTTTCCCCATTAAGCATTGTGATTTGTTTAGACATAGGTGTTTTTATTTATCGGGTTAACCCCATTCCTTGAATAAAGCGTTGACCCTTCTCGTAGTCAATACCCTTGATGAGTCGGTAGATAAAGGCGGATGCTCTACGGATAGATTCCATCTCCGCCTTACTTGTATCAGTTCCAGTATTCTGGTACATCTGGGCATCTATGTGTAAGAGTTGGTCAATCGTCTCTTTGTCCGTTAGAGCTTCTTCAAATACTATCTGTGCCTTTAGTATGGCTTCAGTATGATTCATCATTGTTGTAGATTGATTTGTCGTGTAATTATATCATCATCCTCTTCCGAGCCACACTCACAAGCGGAGTTCGTCTTCTCACATTCTCGGCAACAGTCGCAATGCCATTCGTGGTCACTATACTCTCCACAGATATGACACCAACCTTCTTGTGACTCTTGGTATCGTGCGAGTTCCCAATCTAAATAGTCCATTATACGGGTAAGTTAAAAAGGTTCTCAATCAACTCGTACAACGCTATCATAGCAGTAATTCCGATTGCTACCAGAAGGTAAGCAGCTCCTCCATAAATGAGGTTCTCTTTGCGGGTGTAAGTCTTCTTTGACATAATGTAAGGTGTTTTAGTTTCTGCTAATATACACAAAATAATTAACACCAAACATTTTGTACTATTTTTTTTCTTGCCATTGAGTATAGCAAACTGCAAGGCGTTGTTCCTTATCTGGGAACTCACTCTTGAGGTCACTCATACAACGGCTGATAAACTCTTGTTGAGTCTCTTTTGCTTTAGGAGTTGGGATTGGCATTTAAATCTATTTTTTGAATGAAACATTGTTGATTAACTAATGAGGTAAGTGGAGGTATCCACCCTAATGCATTATCGTCACCCGTAGCAGAGTTGCCTACTATCTTGTAGGTTACTTGCTCAAGGTGGCTTAACAAGCCTTTACGCTCAAAGAGGTATGCCGTTACGGATTCACCTCTTACAAGCATATAAACATAGTACAACGCTTTAGATGCTCGGATTCCAGAATCCTCATCCTTATTCGTATTCTTGAACTCTATGTAGAGATTCGGCTCTTCTGGCGTTCCTCTTCTATCTGCCCACCAATAAGCCTTACTGTCGTATTTCACCTCAAAGGTATAGTGTCGGTCATTGTACTCACTACGCACATCCCAGTCATAGAACTTCTTCTTGGGTGCAGTAGTTATGTTGTAGTGTCCCTTGTTTTCAAGGTGGGTACACCACAAGCCTTCACCTATATCTCCTTTAGCAAAACTCATTAAGGTCTGTTTGTTTAATTAGGGTGTCGGTATCGTAGAAAGAGAAAGTACCACCACTATACTCAACACGATAGCCACTATAAGAGTCATTGAGGCTAAAGCGGTATTCCTCCCCTCCGTGTCTTGTAGTAATTCCTTTACCTTGTTCATATTCTTTTATTTCGTGTCCTTGAGACCAGAGCCAAGCAAGAAGTAACTTACTGACCTTCGTACTCTCCATAAATCTTTTTTAAGTCTGCAATGTGTTGAGACCACTCTCTCGGATTACAAGAGCAAGGGATATAATACTTGTGTTGGAATACTCGTGCGTGTACACGGCTTAATGGCTCTTGCCACATCTCTTTCACCTCTCTGCCGTTAAATGAGGTAAAGAAGTCCTTTAGTGTGTTGTATTCTTTCTCCTCAAGGCATAGCGGTTGTGTTCTTCTTGGGAACAACTTGTTGAGCTTCTCCTTACGAGCCTCGCAACCACAATCAATTCCCGTAGCATCAGCAAAGGCATCTACCAGTTTCTTTATACCAGTAGCCTTTGTAATTTTTTCAATGTCATCTCCTAAACCTTTAGATGCGCTCGGCTTCTCCGTTTTGGAAATCTTCGTAGTCTTCGTAGTGTTTTTCTTTGACATATTCCTTTGTCTTTTTTAATGTATCAAAAATTGAGTATAAGCTAATCTTCGTTTCTTTCTCAATGTCCCTCATAGACATATCTGTGGTATGGTAGATTTCAAACATCTTCTTATCATACCAATGCAACTCTTCAGTAGACTCCCAAATCTTTTCTATGAGCCTCTCAAAACCTTCTGCCTCCTCGTAGTTAAAGACATCCTCTTCTTGGTCATATTCAATCATATCACCACAGTAGTGTACTATCTCTTTTTTGTTCTGGAAGTTGCGTACCATATTACGCAAGGTGACCCATACAAATAACTTGTTAGGCTCATCTTTGTACATTATACGCTCTGGCTCTTCTACATACTTGTTGAGTCGGATGTACATCTCTTGGACTATATCTTCAGCGTAGTCACCCGCACCGAAGCTATGCGCCATCTTGACCCATTCGTTATGTTTAGAAGCGAGTAGGTTTAGGACTGTCATCTCATTCTTCTTGTTCAGTAGCCCAAGTGACTACAATAGCAAAAACCCCGAAGCACAACTGCAAGGAGTGGTACTTGGGGTTCTCGTAATCTTCATTCATCTCGGAGTTCCAATAGTTGATGCCTACCAGAATCCCCGCAAGGGGAGCTATATCAATCGCAAAGTTCATATTCTTTTCGTAATTGCTTGATTTCTTGTTGCATAATATACAACTTTTCACGAGTTGTTGACAATTCCTCACGAGTTTTTTGTAAACGCTCCGTAAGCAAGGCATTCTGCTTTGAGAGTTCCCAGTCAACACCAGCCTCTTGGCTGCCTCGTAGCTTATCCATTATCTCACAACATTGGTTAAAGAAGCTCATATAGTTGGAGTCAAACTTTAAGTTTATCTCGTGTCCTTTAGTTGCGTGAATAACAGTTGCGTGATTCTTGTTTGTGACTCGTGCTATCTCTAAAGTGGTGTACAAATCTCGTGCCGCTACCATAAATGCAAACCTCGCCATTACATTGCGTTGCTCTCGGCTCTTGCTAATCTGGTGGTGTGTGATGTAGTTATCGTACTCCTCTTGTAATTCTATTATTGTCGCTCTCATTTTAGGTGTTCGTTTAGATTATCTAATCTCTTTTCGTATTCTTTAACTTTCTTTGACAAGTGGTTGATGGTCAGTTTAAGGTCGCTATTCTTTGCTTCTGCCTCCCAGACCAAACGCTGCACATCCTCTACCATATCTATTGCACTTGACATAGCACCATAGATACCTAATAGGTCTATGAAGATGTCCATCTCCCAAGTGTTGTTTGTGTCTTGCGGTTTTAGTGCGTTAGCAATCTCTATGAGTTCACTATTCTTCTGGCGTAACCATAACAAAGCAACGCTTTTGCTACCCCCTCGTACCCAATGGTAATTGTCATTTATTTCTTCCATAGCCACAATATACTAAAAAGGTAAGTTACCTTGTTTCTTTTCTGTCTTGCCAATTAGATTCTCTCCGTGAATCTCAAATCCTACATTATCGGGTAGTGAACGGAAGCGGATAGGCTCATCCATAGGAGTAGGTCTACCACCCGTTTCTACCTCCTTAATCTTGCGTATATGTACTTGGTTGTACATCCACTCCGTTGGGTGCTGAATATAACGGTGAATGACTATGAAGTCATCTGCTCGGTTCACAAACTTACCACCTCCTTCAATATCAGCAGAACTTGGTGGAATAGGGTGACCAGCATACTCGTGACCAGCAGCGTGTTTCATTCTCAAGGCAGAGGTTACTGCGTGGGTGTTTAGCCAGATGCTTACATCGTGTTGCTTTGCCCAGTTTCTAAAGTGAGTACTCACCTCGTAATCATATTCGTGACCTCCAAGTGTTTTGAACATCTCTTTGTCCTTTGTTAGCGAGTTGTAAGGGTCAATCAAGAATCCATCAAAACCCTCTTGGTGATAGATGTCGGTAGCCTCCTCAATCAAGTCCTTATAAGTGTACATCTTCTTATCGGTGTCAATAATTACGAAGTAGCGTTGAATCATATCTTGCGCCATATAGAACTCATCCTCTTCAATTTGATTGATGGGCTTACCCAAGAAGAACTCCGATAGTTTTTTGACGATACTTACTGGCGTGTTCTCCGAACTGAATACCAACCATCGGATGCCGTTTCTTACCGATTGCAAAAACATTAAGTATAAGGTTACAGAGGTCTTCCCAACATTGGCGTGTCCAAGTATTACATTAAAGTTGCCTCTTTTAAATCGGAAGTGTGCATCAAGATTCCATTGACCGAACTTTAGACCCTCCTTGACTTTGCCCATTCGGACATCATCAAGTTTCCCAAAGACTTCGGCATAAGATATTTTAGACATAGTGGTTTTTAGGTGTTAAAAAGGGAGAGCAAATGCTCCCCCCTAATATAGAAACTTTCGTTAGAATGGCAGACCATCTTGGTCTACTGGTTCTTCTCTTCCTTGAAAGTGTTGCTGGTGAGTTGCTTGGGCTTGGGCTGCGCCCTTCTTCATTACCCAGTCAGCAAAGGTCTGTGCATTCGCAATTACTTGTTGAGGTGTACCACCCAATTCAGCAGCAGCCTTTAGAGCCGTTTGACGGATGATACTCTCATCTTTAGAGGTGTGTGTACCACTCGGTGCTGAACTGCCGTTAGAGGGCGTGTATGAGCCTCCTTGAGCGTATTGTGGGTTAACTGGCTTGACCGTGTAGTAGGTCTTGCCATTGTACTCACGAGGGATGTAATCGTAAGTAGCTTCTTGACCAACCATAAACTTGGTTTGGTCTGGAGACTTGGAATTGTACTTCCCGTTATCTCCGTTCTCAAATGTTACATAGAACCCGTAAAGAGTTCCGTACTGACCCGTGTAGGGTTCTCCAGCAGACTTAATGTCTTTGACAATAGATGTTTTAGTCATCGTATTTAAATTTAGTTAATAGTTCAAAGTTAATAAAAATGTTTATACTGACAAGGTTGCGTTTACAAATCTAACCTCAACCTCACAATAATTCTTTTCAACTGACGGGTCATAAATGATAGTGAGCTTGTTGTAATGTTTAGGATTGTCATCAGCAATCCATCCGTTAGCAACGAGAGTGTCAGCAGTAAATTTTGAGACAAGAACAAGATTGTCCACATCGGCACGAGTATTGTACCGAATAACGATAGACATACCCTCTGCACTATGGTGGTCATAACCAGCCAATTCTTCTTCAACGATTTTTTTATATTCATCTTTTATTCTTTTACGATATGTCCAATGCTTACCAGCATACAGACTATTTAGACTTATAGTTTTTGGCAATTTCAGCAGAAGTGTCAAGGTACTCTTCATAAGCGATGTATTCTAATTCTTTCTCTAAATGGTCAATAGCCTTCTGTATGTCTTGCGACTTTGGGTTATCCTTCTTCTTACCCGCACGAAGCAAGTAGGCAATGGCTACACCGAGATTGTAAGAGTCCCTTTGAAAGTCCATACAAACATCAAAGGCTTCTATCTGCTTATACTTACCTAAATAGTAACTTGGTGTCAACTTCCGTTTGATGGTATTTTGAGAGCTGGGCGGAGTTGGCTCTTGTCCAGAGCCTTCTGTCATCGGGGAATCCGAAGTGTAGGTAAAAGTGGTCTTGTATTGTGAGTTCGTTGATTTCATATTGTTCTGGGTATTCCGTTTGCTTAATCTTGGTTACTGTCTTCATTTCGTTCCTTGAATGCGTTGAACAAATCAATTGCGCCTTGCGCACTAATTCCTTTTAGAGAGTAGTCTCTAATAATAAACTCCTTGAGGAGTCTAACTTCATTTGCGAGTGCCTCTACACGAGCCTCACATAAATCAATGTATTGGTCTTTAGCTGACATTAGTAACGAAGGTTTAGTTTGTTTCTATTCTTGTAGTTGTACACTTCCTCTATCTGCTCAACATAAGCGTTTATGTCAGTTCTCTTTTGCAAAGGCTTTAATTGAATCTTATTTAAGAAGGTGTCAAAACAAAAGCCTTCCTTCTTGCTTACACGAACAATAGCCTTAACAAAACTTTGTTCAGCGTAGAACTCAAAGTATTTACCTATCTCGGAGATATAGTCAGCCAATAGGCAACCATTTTTGTAGTCCTTAATAATAAGAGAGCCGTCTTTGATGGCGTTAGAAGTGTTCCCACTATGACCACCAAGTAAATCCATAGATGAAGTTACACCAAAGTTGTAAGTGTTTAGGAAATCCAAGAATTTGATATACTCCTTGTTACCCATATCAGCATAGCCCTTAATGAACTCTATGAGTTGCCAGTTCTTTGAGTTCTGGTTTAGTCTATGTACTTGGTCTAATCCATAACCCTCACACACAATGTATCGTACTGGTAAGCGTAGCTCTTCGCTTATTTGTAGACGGTGTTGCCCGTCTATCACCTCGTACTTCTCATTAACGATGATAGGAGATACTAATAACTCCTCTTCCATAGACTTCTTGAGTCGTTTAAGATGTAGTTGATTCTTTGGTCTGTTACCATTGATTGACGAGAACATCTCGTAGTTCTTTGTCTCTTTTACTTGTAGTGACATAATATAGTTGTTTTGATTTGGTACGAATGTACACAAAATTATTTACATACAACATAGAGACAAAAAAAAAGAGGCGGATGCCTCTCTATATATATCTATATATAATAAGAGACCTAAAGGTCTCTATATATTACTATATATATAATACTATATATAATATCTCTATATATAATATATATAATAAAAAAAGAAAGGTGGGTTACCCCACCAAACTTAAACACTATATGTTATCAACGACTACTTAACATTACCTCTCTTATCCAGAGTCCTAACGGCAAAGTAACCTCCTACAACTGTTACGCTCAACATATTCCAGAGGCTTATCCAACTGTCGTTGACATCTACCCAACCTAATCCATCAAAGAAGGTCATAAACACCAAGAATGCTATTACCACAATCAAGGTTAAAGGACGGACATTCTTACTCAACCAAGAGTCACTACCCATATCCGACTTCCATCGGTTGCTTATCTCGGCTTCAATAGAAGCCTTTAGAGCGGCTTTCTCCTCTGGGGTGGATACATACTTGTCTACGACATTAGAAACGGCTTCTATCGTCTCCTTTGCTCCCTTTCCGAGTATCTTGTTTAGTAGTGGGTTCATTACATTTTCCTTTACACTTGCATTCCTTTGGACTTACCTCACAATACTTAACTGCCACAAGCCTCACATTCTGGGTTTTCTATACTACAAGCCTTTTCGTTAGCGGTGTTATTGGTTAGTTCATCTACAAAGTCCTCAAAGTCACTTGAGAATCCGAAGTCTGTATCGTTCATCGTATGTTCTTTAGTCTTTCGTTTTCTTTAGTCAAGAATAGCACCTCCGTTCGGAGTGCGTGTACTTCAGCAGTCAAAGCTAATACCTTTTCATTGCTTTCAGTAAGCAATTCTTCCAAGCGTTGTACACGACTTTTAAGGTCATCACGATAGGCGAAGTCCTCTTCTCTGTCCATCTCTCTCTCTTGTTGTCTTGCTTTAAGTTTTGCCTCCCAAAACTTCCAAGCTGCTCCAGAGGTTAGTGCGGCTACTACCGCTATGATTACGCCTTGTTGTTCCATTGTCTATGCCAGTATTCGCTATGTACCCTTTTTACACTACTCAATGAGGATAGCCATAATACTACCCACCCCCAATGGGAAGCAGAGTCATTAAGATAACCCTCCAATGCGTAAAATGTTACGGTTGTCGTAAAGACTGTAAATGAGAGTAATGAGGCAGTCTTTCTTAAATGGATGTTCTTGTTAGCAACTGCAAAGAGCTGAAATCCCCCTACAAGCAAACCATAGATTTGGTAGACTGGTATCCAGCCCAACTCTATAATAGTCGCTGGAAGCAATAGGATGAAGTTTAACGCACCTAACATTATCTCCGTAGGCTGACTATCGGCATAGAGGAATATCTCCTTGAGATTGCCTAAACAACGCTTTACCATTTCTTGTATCGTGTCTTTCCGTTTTCTTTATATGCTACCAGTACCTCACCTCTATTGCCTTCAGCTTTGTAAGAACAATGCACCCAAGCGAACTCTCCCATATCATCGGGGAACTCACCTATCAACTGGTCAAAGGTTAGGTGGTCTTTAATAAACAAGAAAAGCTCACGATTCGTGAACCCTCCGAATACTTGTGCATCAAGGTCTAAAGCCTCCCCTTTGGAATGCTGCGACTTTTTTGACCCACCGATTAAATCGTTCAACTCCTCGCTTCGGTAACCAGAGGTAACCGCTAACGGCTTTCCAAAATGATTGCGACAAGGCTGAAAGATATTCTTGGCTACTTCCTTCAAAGCAATTAGATGCTCTACTGTTGGTGTATTCGCAATCCCGTTGCGTAAAGCAGTCACAGATTTTGTCGCTTCGGCAAGGCTTAAATTGTCGCTTAACTTCATTCTTCATCTGTTAAATAGATTGACCCTACTCCTTGTGCGTGAACTGAACCATCACAACAATCTATTGAATAGGTTGAGGTCTCCCAACATAAACAACCTCGCCTTCCCCCTTTAGGGGAAGTACGAGATGGTATGTAGTTCTTGTCGTTCATTATAATTCCTCTGGTGCTGGTGGATTGCAATACTCCGCCTCTGGGTTAGCCTCGCAGTACGCTTTAGCATACTCGGCAGCGTGTTTGCTTCCGAAGGTATGTACTCCGACTGGAGTAACCCATAGCATTGCAGAATCCCAAGCCGCTAAAGGTTCATCACGCCAAAGGACATCAACGCTATATAGAGGGCTTGTAACCTCACATATTGGGTTGCCTTCTTCATCCGTTCCCCAAGTTTCGCAAAGGTTGCCTAATTCTACGACCATTACCACCGCATCGGTGTAGTGTTCGTTTCCTTCTTCATCGGTTGTGGTGATAAGGGCTTTTGCCGCTTCCCACTCTGTTGGGTTATGAAACCCGTACTTCAAAAATTTACTCATCTTAAATAGTTGTTAGGGCGGCAAGTTCCGCATTCGTTAGACGGGTTTTGAATAGTAGGGTTTGCTTATTGTTACCTCGTCTTGCGCCTCCGTCTGGATAGCCACCCAAATAAATTTGGTCGCAAGTTGGAACACTTCCGTTTGTATCAGTACCGACTAAAACTCCATTGACATAGAATGCAAAATCATTGGCTTTGTAAGCAAAAGCCATCTTAATAATCCCATCACTTAAAGTATCACTTGCGAGTAGCACTTGTTGAATTGATGAACTACGAACAGACGCTTGTGCTTTAAAGTTGTTTCCAATAAATAAGGCTATCATTTCATTATAAGAAGTTGCTCCACTTCTCATCCAAATTGCCATATTCTCCGCACCCGTTTGTCCTTTCCAATCAAGTTCAGCATAAATAGTCCCCTCCGTTTGACCAATCAAAGAACTGATACCCGTCTTGCTACAAGAATCAGCCGCACGACTCGCAGCCGTTCCATAGGTTGGGATGTAGGATGAAACATAAGAACCGACCTCTGCTTGTGCGCCATAAAAAATAGCATTTCCCGTTGGGTTTCTTGAAGATGCATTTGATGGCTGAAAAAGAAAATCAATGTTGGATGTTGAAGATGTGGTTGTAGTTATAATACAACGATACCATCCCGAACCATAATCTTCTACTGATGCAGTACAATCCGAAGATGATTCAACACTTCCACTTGATATATTGAAATATGCATTTCGGCTTGGTGTTGCATCTCCATTTACATATATCTCCAAATATGCGTAATCCGTTGTGTTTGCTTTTGCAAATACTGAAAATGTATAAGTTCCAGCCGCTTGACTCGTTAAAAGTTTATCAACATAACCATAAGCAAGACCAGTATCTGTCAAAGACAAAGTAACTGCATTTGTGCCGCCATCTGGTGAAATACTTGAATTTTGAACACTTGTGATGTTGTACGAACTCGGATAAGTGGTTAATGACATCAGTTCGCTATAAGGCAAAAGATTCGTCCTACTCGGCTCCAATAAAAGAGACGGGCAAGAAGCACCCCCCGAATAATCCAATCTCGGTAGGTTGTCCGTGATGCCTTCGTAGACGGCTGCCGTTGTCGTTTCTATATAAGGTTGAGCGACTAAACCTTGATTCAACATTGCGTCTTGGATGTAGATGCTATCGCCATTATCCGAAAAAGATGAACCCGCAGCGATAGTAGGGTAAATGTTTGCAGATGTTATATTGGTATTTGCTGAAATTTCACAACGATACCAACCACCCCCAACACTTGTAGATTTTGCATCAATTATATTTGATTCATCTGAAGCTGAACCATCAGTTAAATTAAACCAAGACACATAAGTAGTAGCACCATCATACATAAGGATGCGAAGCCAATTAACATTCCCCGCCTTTGCGTAAACACTAAAACTCCTAACTGCGCTACTTAAAGAAAAATCTTGCCTAACATTTGCAACAGTTGTGAAACCAGCATTATTTTGAAGTAACCAAGCATCGCTTGAACCATCGTAACCCGATTGTCCACCCGTTACACTTGCGTTTGAAGTTACCCAAGTCGTGTCAAACTGGTTTGACTGAAGCGCAAGATTCCCTCTCTCCTTCTCAATCAATCCCGATGCATTCACACGGGTTGCCGTGTCCGTTCCTCTGCTAAAGGTGAAATCTCCACTACCATCCGTTGGTTTGATAGAATATACTTTGCTCTCTTTTACTCCCGAAGGAAGCATTACTAAACTCGCTGAATCATATAGACTCGCCATAACTTATTGTTT
>Ga0208767_1002951_pt1 | contig 12559 bp, 17 predicted proteins | sample VirMetDEL_Mar_21_FD_184514 | JGI IMG/M metagenome (GOLD analysis project Ga0208767, IMG submission 184514) | Aqueous microbial communities from the Delaware River and Bay under freshwater to marine salinity gradient to study organic matter... | ecosystem: Environmental > Aquatic > Marine >... | reverse complement strand
GGCAAATCTAGGTGCATTTTTACATCACGTGGCTCGCTATGTCCGAGGGTTTTTCTTTCACCCTTCATATGATCCATATATCTTCCAAGTTCACTGTTTACAAAAGGATGTCCTGCTAAACCTTTTAGATCTGGATCAGGATTTAAATTATGAAAATAGGCACCTTTGTTGTCTCTGTAAAGTTTTCGTTGTACGTCAAACAGATAACTATCGTGCCATTCTGGATAGTCGAACATGGTATCATTAATATACATGTTGGCAAAGTCTTGCACAAAGTCTTGACACATTGGGTGTGTTTTGTTATAGCCTACCCATCCACATTCACTATGATACTTCTCGCCCCTACCAAGATGTGTAGTCAGACAATTTTTAGGTGAAACACTGTCAAGGAATGCCATGGTAATAGTACTGTGTGTTAGTGTATCAGCATCAAGCCATATTACCCATTCTGTATCTATGTTTTGTACTGCATGATGTATGCTAAAAACTTTATAACTAAAACGTAAACCTTGCCATTTGAAGTGTTTTTTAGGAGACCAACGCCCTTGATTGTGCGGGCCTTGTTTACCATTTGCTTCGGGATTGTCTTTGTGTCTAGCAAAGAAGTTTTTACAGTGTTCGCTGGCCTCAAGCAGTTCAACTGTTCTAACATTTGGCTTGGTAATTTGAGGTTCACACTTTTCTGTGTACACAACCAGATCAACATCAGCTGGCCAATACTGTTCAAATGTACTAATCATGCGTTGACCATACTTATCAAGACCCGCCTGATTAAAGGTGGTAATTACTGTGTAACGTTTCATACGGGTATTTAACCTTTGATCAATAACATAGCATATTATCCAGATCAGTGTGCCCTTAATAGCAAACCGATAATGGAAGCATTTTTGAACAGCTGTCGAGGTGCTGGTATAACACCTGTTGAAAACTCCCTCGACTGCGATGCTGTTGTTATATGGAGTATACTATGGAATGGCAGGATGAGCAAGAACAAACGGATATATGAACATTACCGTTTACTCAAAAAACCAGTTGTGGTTATTGATGCTGGTGCATTAGAACGTGAAGTAACTTGGAAAATTGCAGTCAACAATATAACCTCAGAAGGATACTATGGTCATACTGAAAACTTAGATTATGATCGACCTAACAAACTTGGCGTTAGTTTAGAAAACAATAAACTCAATGACAAAATTCTTATTGCAGCTCAGCATAAAAAAAGTTTGCAATGGGAAGAAATGCCCAGTCTAGAAGATTGGACTGTGGATCTAATACACAAAATAAGAAAACACAGTGATAGGCATATTGTTGTTAGATATCATCCACGTTGTCCATTTTTTATTCCAACACAACGTTTTAAAATGCTGTTGATGAACAAAGTTATAGAAAACTGTACATTAGAAACACCAATGCAGATTGAAAGCACCTATGATGCATTCAATATTGATTATAACTATCATTGTGTGGTAAATCATTGTAGTGGTCCAGGAATAAATGCAGTAATTGCAGGTTCAAATGTGATAGTTGATAAAAAAAGTTTAGCCTATCCAATGGGTATCGAATTCAAAGACATCGAAAATCCTCCAGAAAAAGATCGCGACAAATGGTTTGTTGAAATCTGTCATACAGAATACACAGTAGAAGAAATAGCAGAAGGTCAATGGTTGACACGATTAAAAAACGCACTTCAGTAGGCGAATACATTGATTGTGCCTGCTTGATACATGATACACTTTATGACTGGAGTTATGTTGACAAACTCTACAGAAGTTTGTGTCGTAATCTTACACCAAAAGTACGCATGCATGTGTTTACTGAAAGCACAAGATTTGTACCTGCAAACTATATCAGACATGATATAGAAGAATGGGAGGGCGTCAGAGGACCAAAACGTTCATGGTGGTATAAAGTGCAACTGTTTAATCCAGCACACTGGTCAAAAAAATACACAAAAATGCTTTACTTTGATTTGGATACAGTGATTGTCGGCAATATTGATTGGCTATGGCAAATGGATGCTAACAAGTTTTGGGCTCCAAGAGACTTCAAATATCTCATGAAAAGTTCAAGGTACTGTATAAACAGCAGTATAATGTGGTTTGATCCATATCAGTATCAGTATGTTTATAAAGACTTTGATTTGAAAATGATTGTTAACAATCCACGTTGTCCTTGGCACGGTGATCAAGACTACATTTATAGCAAGGTCAAAGATAATGTTGCATTCTATGACAACAATAGAATATTAAGTTATCGTTGGCAAGCCAAAGAAGGTGGCTATGACTTTAGGTACAGAAAGCATGTAAATCAAGGCAGTGAAACCGCAGTAGCAGATCATGTATGTGTGTTGATATTTCATGGAAATCCTAAACCACATGATTGTAACGATCCGTTTATATTTCAACACTGGAGGTAAATAACAGTACAATATACATTTTTATTAAAAGGAACATAAATGGCAATTCGCAAGTTTTTAGTGGAAGGTTGGAACCACAATGCATCTACAACAATCACTGTTACAATGGCCGGTACACAAGTTTTTAGTGGTGCAGTAACTACTGCCGTTGTTGCCCAATATGATGGTATTACCCAGCCAGATTCTTCAACACATTATATACTATCTTGGGATTATAATAATGCAGATGATACTGCAGAACAAGAAGTTGCTTGTAGTATACAAGTAACAGCAGGAGCCGCAACTATCGGCCGTGTGCTTGTAAATTCTGGTGATACTAATTCTCCTACTTGGCCAGCAGACAATAGGCCATTCATTGAGGAAATCGATAGTACTTGGTACTATCAAGGATACAACGGATATCCTTATGGTGATGCTAGTGATAATGCTATTCCAGAGAAAAAGAACATACTTATAGATGGAGCTTCTCCAGCATTAACTGCAACAACTGCAGATGAAGGTACAATCCCACGTGGCGGAGTGGATAATCCAACATTTGATGGTTGGCATTTTTATTTAGAGAGCGGAAGCAATATAAGTTACACGCAACGTATACCGAAATTAATTAGTGAATACGTAGCTCCAACACCGTAAATAAAATTTAAGCCTTCTCCCAACTTGCATAAATAAAAGTAACAAAAAGAATTCGCAAGTTGGGATAAGGCGCCAACACGTTCGTTTAGTTACCTAAACGGTTTTTAATCAGATCGTCCACTAGTTGGGCGATTTTTTTTTGACCAAAACAAATAAAAAGGTTGACTTATGCTCTAACTGTGTTATTATAAAGCATAGTTAGAAAAAGGAAAACAAATGACATAGCAAAAGTAACAGTTAGGAATGTGCGATGGACCATGAGAAGCACATTGGGATTTACAAGTCAGGTACGACTCAGGGAATCCATGGACTGAAAGATAGAAAGTACCCGGTACAGACTGATCATCTGTACTGATTGTTTAAGATCAAAGTTATATACAGGAGCAAATATGTCAGTAGAAATTAAAGAGCCAACATTAGATTCAACACCACGTAAAGCACAAGATCCAGAGGATCAGGCAATGTACGATGAGTACTTTGCCAAAGGTGGCAAAGTCACTATCGTTGATACCAATGCAAGAACAGAAAGTTATAGTAACAATCCTTGGCAACGATCCAAAGGTAGACCTAAGGAGAAAAAATAATGTGGTACGTGTTAGGCGAAGATGAAAATGGGGATTTTGAAATCTGGGAAGGTCTTACTGCATCAGAAGCACTTGCAGTAAGAAATGAGTATTTGAAACTTAAAAAACAGACATGTGCTGGAAAAATGTCTGAAGTTATTGCAAAAACAGGTTGACATATAGGTTATATGTGTTAAGCTGTATGTACAGTTAGAAAACAATATTGCATAGGAGAGCTAGAATGCAAGTACAAAAGAAAGATTCTAAAACTATAAATTTTGAAACTGATCAGCAGGTTATGGACCGTATTGCTACACGTTTCAGTATATTACACGACATGACTAAGGCAGTGATTGCTGGTGATGTTAGAGCTATGATTGTTACTGGACCTCCAGGAGTTGGTAAGAGTTTTGGCGTAGAAAAAGAACTAGACAAAAGTTCAATGATGGACAGCATTGCAGGCAGACCTATCAAGTACGAAGTTGTAAAAGGTGCGATGACTGCACTTGGTTTGTATGCAAAACTTTATGAACATGCAGATGCTAATCACGTGTTGGTATTTGATGATTGTGACAGTGTGCTAATGGACGAACTAAGTCTAAACATCCTGAAAGCCGCACTTGATTCAGGTAAAAAACGTGTTCTACATTGGAATGCAGACAGTGCTAAACTTAGATCAGAAGGTATTCCAAACAAATTTGAATTCAAAGGTGGTGTAATTTTTATTACCAACGTAAAGTTTGAAAATGTCAGAAGTAAAAAATTACAAGATCACTTAGAAGCATTGCAATCAAGATGTCATTATCTGGATCTTACATTAGATACCATGAGAGATAAGTTTTTACGTATCAAACAGATAGTTTCTACAGGAGAACTGTTTAAGGACTATGATATGTCACAAGATGCACAAGATCAAGTAATTGACTTCATGGATGAAGTAAAGGATAAATTAAGAGAAGTAAGTTTGAGAATGGCATTGAAGATAGCAGATCTTACTAAGGTAAGTCCAAATTGGAAAGAACTTGCTGAAAACACTGTGATGAGACGCAGATAGAATAGGTTGTCATATCAGATCTAGCTCCTGGACAACCTTAGATGGGCAGTTGAAATATACTGCCCATCTTCTTTAGGATAAGTAATCATATGCCTTTTTGTTATGCACCGTGGACTAATATTGATATAAGCCCACGAGGAGACATTGCTCCTTGTTGTAAGTTTCGTCATGAATTACATCAGCATAATATACAGAATATCATGAATGATGATTTGAAATCTTACAATGAGAGCGGGTTATTAAACGAAATTAAACAAGATTTTCTCAAAAATCAATGGCCAGCAGGATGCATTAGATGTAAAATCGAAGAAGAAAACGGCATTGAAAGCAAGAGACAACTTGATCGTGAAAGATGGGAAGATCATTATAACAAGCACAATATTAATAAAGACGGGTATATAACTGGGAGTGTAGCATTTGGAAACACTTGTAATCTAGCTTGTATTACCTGTGGCCCTGGTGCAAGTAGTAGGTGGTATAAGGAACACGAATTGATATATTCGCGATCAGTAAAACCTGTACATTTTTATAAAGAAAACTTTGTAACTGACTTTATCTCACAGTGCCCAGATTTAATTCATCTTGACATTTCAGGAGGCGAACCTTTTTTAAGTGGCGTTGCACAACAAAAAGAATTATTAGATTTTTATATTGAAACAGGACAAGCAAAAAATATTACTATACATTACACTACCAATGCTACAGTATATCCTGATCAAGAATGGTGGAGTAAATGGAAAAAATTCAAAGAAATAGACATGCAGTTAAGTATTGATGGTGTGAATGCTCGTTATGAATATATACGATATCATGCAAGTTGGAAAGATCTTGAAAAAAACGTGGATCAATTTGTACAAGCAGAACACGACTGTGATAATCTAAGGCTAAGTGTGAGCCATACTCTAAGTGCATATAATATATACTATCTTGACGAGTTTTTTGATTGGTGTAAACAAAAAGGATTACCTGCACCGTGGATCGGAAGGGTACACAGGCCGGCTCATATGAGATTCAGTGTGTGGCCTAGCAGTATCAAGCAAAAAATTGTTGATTATCTTAGTAAATCACTTAATAAAGAAACTCTTGTATGGGCAAATTTTTTAAAAAATACCGACGATAGTGAATACTTTAGCAAATTCGTAGAAAAAACACATGCACATGATCAGTACAGAGGAAATAGTTTCTCTAACATATTTCCTGAACTACAAAACCTTATAAAAAATCATGGGTAAAAGACAACAACATCCAATGAACAAAGAGTTAGAGAAACGAAGTAAGTTTTTCTGTCCAGCCAAATGGACTGAGCTTTATCTCTATTTAAACCATGGCAATAGCAATAGTTGTCACCATCCAATTCCGCATAAAATTCCTGAAAACATGTTAAATGATCCGTTTGTTCTCCATAACACTCCTCACAAACTAGAGATGCAACAGTTGATGTTAGATGGCATCCGTCCTAAAGAATGTCACATGTGTTGGCATATCGAAGACAGTAATCCAGATGTGATTAGTGATAGACTTGTAAAAAGCAATGAATGGAAAAACGAAATACCTCATCTTAAAATAGATTCACACTACATTCCAAAGTTTATAGAGGTTGTATTTGATAACATTTGCAATTTAAACTGTAGTTACTGTGATCCTGGGCAAAGTACTCAATGGGCTACAAAAGTACAAAAAAATCCATTGCTTTTAGAAACCGATTATAGAAACCTGTATAGCAAGATTCACATAAAAAATGCTGTAAGCGACAACAAATATGTTGATGCATGGAACCAATGGTGGCCGGTGATTGCACAACAAGTTCAAACTTTAAAAATTAGCGGCGGCGAGCCTCTTGTCAGTAATAATTTTTGGAACTTTGTGGATATTTTAATACTGGATAAGTATCCTCATTTAAACTTTAGTATTAACAGTAACTTTAGTGTAGATTCTAATTTTGTAACCAAATTTTTAAATCTCAGTGATCATTTTAAACAGATCAAAGTATCAGCCAGTTTAGATGCCGTAGGGCCGATTGCTGAATATTCAAGACAAAATTTAAATTATGAGTTGTTTTTAGACAATACTTACAGATTTTTAGCAGACTCAGCAGACAATTGTTTTTATAAACTTCAGAGCACGGTTAATATTTTAAACATTTTTGGTTTAAAAGACAAATTTCAACTCGGTATTGATCTAAGAAAACGTTATGGAAATAAGATTAAAAGTTTCTATACCACTGTGGTAAGATTTCCTGAATTTCAATCAATTAAATTGCTTCCTACAGAATTGCAAACACAACTCAGAGACGAACTGGAAAAATGGTATAACGAAAATAACGATTGGTTATTAAACGATGAAAAACAAGGAGTGCAAAAAATAATGTCATATTTGACAGACTCTCCAGAATTTTTATACAACCTTGATAAGGACAAATTACAAGTAGACTTTAAAAAATTTTTACTTTATTACAATAAAACCAGTAAGCATCAATATCAAGATATATATCCTGAAAGTTTTTTACGATGGATAGATTCGATCGAGACTTAATGTTCTAAAAATATTGCCCACTTTCATTGACTTAATACAAAAAACTATATATAATTACTACATGAAAACGGCAACACTAATAATAAATGATGAAGTGAATCTAAAGATATCAGGTTTGGATCTTGATGTTCGCAAAAAATTAGTCAATACTTTTAAATATGATGTACCACATGCTAGATACTTGCCTGCGGTAAGACTAGGACGTTGGGATGGCAAAGTTGCATACTTTCAAATGGGCGGCAGTACCTATTTAAATCTATTGCCTGATATTATTCCTATACTAGAAGATTTCAATTACGACATCGACATACAAGATAACAGAGAATACCAAACAGTATTCCGGTTTGATTCGGTTGCAGAAGATACTTACAGCGACATTATGTGGCCGAAGAATCATCCTGCATTCAACACTCCTATTGTGCTAAGAGACTACCAAGTAGAGATCATAAACAGTTTCTTGAAAAATCCACAGTGTATACAAGAAGTAGCAACAGGTGCTGGTAAAACAATTATGACTGCTAGTTTAAGCGAACGTGTAGAAAACTATGGTCGTAGTATTGTTATCGTACCAAACAAAAGTTTGGTTACACAAACAGAAGCAGATTATGCAAACATGCAACTTGATGTTGGAGTATTCTATGGTGACAGAAAAGAGTTTGGACACAAACATACCATATGCACATGGCAAAGTCTAAATGTATTATTGAAGAATACAAAGAATCAAACAGTTGATATTACCATACATGAGTTTTTAGAAGATGTAGTTTGTGTAATAGTTGACGAAGTACACATGGCAAAAGCAGATGCACTGAAAACACTGCTAACTGGTGTAATGGCTAAAGTACCATTGCGTTGGGGACTAACAGGAACAGTACCAAAAGAACCATATGAATTTCAAGCATTGCATTGTAGTTTGGGTCCAGTTATAAATCAACTAGCCGCAAGTGAGCTACAGGAAAAAGGCGTACTTGCAAACTGTCACGTAAATGTTGTACAGTTGGTTGATCATGCAGAATTTACAAACTATCAGAGCGAATTAAAGTACCTATTTGAAGAAAAAGGGCGATTAGATACCATTGCAGGCTTGGTTATTGAAGTAAATAAAACTGGTAATACATTGGTATTGGTTGATAGAATAAGTGCTGGTACAGAACTGCTTAACCGTATAGGCGATGACGCAGTGTTTGTAAGTGGTGCAACCAAAGCAAAAGACAGACAGGAAGAATATGATGAAGTGGCTACTGCGACAGGTAAAATCATTATTGCTACATATGGTGTTGCGGCCGTGGGTATTAATTTGCCACGTATATTCAATCTTGTCCTTTTGGAGCCTGGTAAAAGTTTTGTACGGGTTATACAAAGCATTGGCAGGGGTATTCGGAAAGCGGAAGACAAAGACCACGTACAAATCTGGGACATAACATCAACTTGCAGATTTGCAAAAAGACACCTAACCAAACGTAAAGCATTCTATAGAGAAGCAAACTATCCGTATAGTGTAGAAAAACTAGACTGGAATGCATAAGGAGAAAAAATGAGAATACTAACACTAGACAATACTGTGTTTGAAGTAGATACACTGCCAGAAGAGATAGATGACTTGCGTTTTGCAATTTTTGATAACAGTGATCCACAAAATCCAGATCATTTGTACATACCATTGATATTTCTAGAAACATTCAATTCACCAGCACTGGTGTTACGTATTGGAGATCTAACAATGAAAATGCCAATTGATTGGCAGGTGCTCATCGGCGAACCAGAAGTAGGCGATCTTGAAATGTTACCACTAACAAGTATTAATGATAGAGGATTCAAAGTATTTCAATTCAATCCATTGACCAGTTTCAGACCTAGTTATATGGATATCGAAATAGTCGATGTTTATCAAGATGTGACTTGGTATGTACCTAAACTGAAGAATGGACAGATGTTAGCAGTACCAGTTGAAAACAAAAATGATCCACGATGTGCATACTTTGTTAAAGACATCAGTCGTAACTGCGAAATTGTAGATTACAACAAGGCATGGTAAGATGGAATTTTCCAAAGGCATATGGCATGTATTGACAAAACAAGTTGAAGATAGTATAATACTAGCAATTATATTTTTCTTTGGCCATGTACTGATTGCAATGGCAGTTGTTAGTATAGTTACTGGAGCAAGTTTTTGGGAGGCAGGAGCAGTGGCACTGATCGAACCTGCAATCAACAGCATCTGGTTTTTGTTATTACACAAGATATGGAAAAAACACAGTGAGCGAAAAACTAAACATAGCAAATGAAATGCGTTGCCTTGATAGCAAGGATCGCAACTTCTATGACAGTCTAACAGACGAAGAACGCAAAAAGTTTTCAAACTTTCTCATGATACGTTGGGGATCAAGTGTACAAGGTCCTAGTGAACTACAAGAATACTATTTGATAGCCTGCAATCAGCGACTGAACAAACATTTTTTTGATATCAATCGACATCCTAAACTACAATGGCTTTGTGCTACAAGCATTTCGCCAGGCATGGGATCACACAGACATCAATGGATACCACCTAAGAAAAAAGAAAAAGGCAACAACGAAGGTAAAAAAATATTAATGGAACTGTTTCCTGCTATGAAATCAGATGAAATAGAATTGTTGAGTAAGTTAATGACTGCAAAAGAACTAAAGGAACACATGCGTGATAGCGGAAACGTATAAGTGCAAATACTGCGAAAGGGAATTTAGAAAAGAAAGCACACTGGCAGTACATCTTTGTGAGCAGAAACGCAGATATCAAGAAGAAAAAGAAGTTGGCGTACAAATTGGTTTGCAAAGTTATCTAAAGTTTTACACTATGACACAAGGTAGTGCAAAACTTAAAACCTACAGTGACTTTGCTACATCACCTTACTATAAAGCCTTTGTAAAGTTTGGTAGACATTGTGTTGGTATAAATGCTATCAATGTACCAAAGTTTGTTGAATGGGTAATCAAACAGAACAAAAAACTAGATCATTGGTGCAAAGAAGCAGTATACGATGAATACCTTCATGAATACATTAGACGTGAAGCACTAACAGACGCACTTGAACGTGGTATTGAATATACTATGAAGTGGAGTGAGAAAACAGGACATCCACCACATGACTTTTTGCGTTATGGAAATGACAATGCAGTTGCATTCGCAATAAGTACTGGACGCATATCACCTTGGTTGGTGTTCAACTGCGAGTCAGGACAAGCATACCTAGCAGATATGAATCCTGATCAAACAAAAATAGTATGGCCTTGGATTGATCCAGACTTTTGGCAGAAAAAGTTTCGTGACTATCCAGCAGATCAGGCATACTGTGAAGAGATACTAAAACAAGCAGGATGGTAATGTGCCTTTTTATACAGAAAAAATAAGTTTTACATTACCTGCAGAGGAGAACAAAATGGGACTAACTCGACCAAAAATCCAACAAGTGGAAAAAATACAAAAATCCAAAGATCCACAATTCTACATGTTGTTGATTAAAAGTGCAATACGCATTGGTGGATGCTATGCATTATTAACTGGAGATTTTGTAATGGCCGCAATCGTATTTGCAATTGCCGAATTTGCAAACATAGGACACTATATAAGCAAGTGAGTTCTCCGTTAATCTATGCCAATGGCTGTAGCTATAGTAACTCATCATACTATCCTGATTTAAATGGAAAAGTTCATGCTGATTATGTTGGAGAAACACTGAATGGATTTGTTTTAAACAAATCTATTTGTGGATCAAACAATCGACGAATTATTCGAACAAGTTTGCACGATATTATTCATCAACGTCAATTAAACCCCAAACAAAAAATTATTGCTTTAATCAGTTTAAGTTTTGAAATACGAAGTGATTTATGGGTTGATGATCTGATCATCAACCAGGTTGATGATATAACACCTGATTATCCTGAAGAGTCACAGTTTGTAACACATCAGTTTAGTGCATTGACAGATTGGCGAGAACGTTTACTTTTAGGAAAACCTATAGATACTTCCTGGCCAAAACGTATTCAATCAGAGATGTTAAGGTCAAAGTTTTCGACCCATCTTAGTAGAGCTAAAGCATTTTTCTTTAGTCCATATGCTGAGCGTATCAACTTGTTAACTGACTTGCTTATGTTTACAGCAGTATGTAAGCAGTACAATATAAACTATTTGATATTTCAAGCACCAGTTGCTCAGCAGTTAAATGACGAATACTTACTAGATTTTTTTAAAGATCAAATTGCCAAAGATTTGCGTATATTTAATTTAGAAACTTTTGGATTTTTAAACTGGGCACATGAACAAAAATTTATTCCGTTAGATATGCTTGACAACCCTACCATAGGACATTATAATAGTGATGCACACAAAGCGTTTGCTGATCAGGTCTTAATACCAAAATTAAAAGAAACAAAACAAATATGAGTGCCGACGTAGATATTGACTTTGCTGATAGACAGCAAGTAATTGACTTAATAAAGTGTACACCTGCACGTCAAAACGCAGAAGGACGCAAGCACAACAGTGGTGTCTATGTCACACCAATTCCTGTTGATGCACCAAACGGTTGTGCAAGTATAGATTATGAATATGCAGAACAACGTGGATATTTTAAACTTGATTTGCTTAACCAAAGTGTATACACACTAATACGTGATCAAGCACACTATGATAGTATGTTGGCAAAAGACCCAGACTGGACACGTTTACAAGATAGTGATTTTTGTGAAAAAGTCGTACACATAGGAAACTATCATGATCTTATCTGTGCCATGCAACCTAACAGTATACCACGCATGGCTGCATTCATCAGTATCATACGACCCGGAAAAGCACATCTACAACGTCGACCTTGGCAAGAAGTATTTGCAACTGTGTGGGATGGTGATGATACCACTGGGTTTGTGTTTAAGAAATCACATGCAGTAAGTTATGCATGTCTTGTTGCATTACATATTAATCTACTTTGCGAACAAGAGTAATACTACGTCTTTTTATTTTTTTACGTGAAAGTTCTTGTAGGCTGGTGCTCGGACCAAGAATTATTTCTAAATCTTTATTGATAAATGTTTTTAGGAACGGCTTGAATTTATCCCAGTCGTCCTTTAAGAAAATATTAATAGGAATACTGCGATTTGATTCCCACCACCATGTATTAGCTAGTTCTAAAAAATCACGTTTAAGCTGATCTTCGACTATACCACCAAAATCGTATATTGTTGTTATTTGATCATCGCTATTTTGAATCACACCAACATATTCATTGCCTGCATAGGTGCAAAATGTAATGAAAGGATATCGTTCTGCAATCTTTTCGAATAGCTCTACGCCCATAAATACCTTGTAATTGGAGTTTTATTAAT
>Ga0208767_1002948_pt1 | contig 12569 bp, 27 predicted proteins | sample VirMetDEL_Mar_21_FD_184514 | JGI IMG/M metagenome (GOLD analysis project Ga0208767, IMG submission 184514) | Aqueous microbial communities from the Delaware River and Bay under freshwater to marine salinity gradient to study organic matter... | ecosystem: Environmental > Aquatic > Marine >... | reverse complement strand
TTGTGCCTGAGCAGGTGCTTCAACTTCATCAGTCGGCTTATAGATAGATAATTTAACAGCGTTTGTAGCTACTTCTGATTGTGCTTGTTTCTCAATGATTGGATAGTCCTCTGGATTAACTGCTCCAACAGGTGAGAATAAAACTTTAGGCACAGGTGACTTAGTATCAAACTGCATCTTAGTAATAACTCTAGAAGCCGCAACATTGTTACTTGCTAACATCTGCATGTACGGTCTAAAGCCCCACTTACCACCATCTTCTTTTTGCCAACATGAAGTAGAGGGCAATACTAATTGTAATACATCACCGTTTGGATCATCAGGTAATACAACTGCTGTTCTCCAAGACAATCTACATTGTGATCCATTAGCCGCCACAGAATTCTTTACACTGTATGGGCATTGATCGCACGATGCTGATGGTGGATTAGGTACATCTTTGTCAGGTGTTCTCGAGTCGCTTGACCAACAACTCGGGGATACTTTCTCTCCCTCTTTATAACTTGATGCGTAGTACATACGAGAAGCATTGTGAGCCATCTTAACAAAGACAACATTCATGTGCCTATCTTCTATACTACCAACTTCTTTACCACCTGCGTATTTTCTAAATACTCCACCCTTAATTGAGATTCGTTTTGGGCCTGATGATATACCACCAGCAACGGCAAGTGTATCTTCATCAAGACCAGTCTGAACTAGGGCCGGATTCTGATTAATTAAATTTGCTAATTCGTTAGCCATATAATAACTCCTTATGATTTACTAGGTTTTTTAACTACAATACTATACTCTCTAATCGAAGTGACCCCGGGTGGCAGTCCATCATTGCCGTGTGTGACTAGGTATTCTTTTAGATTTCCGCTATGTAAACGTTGTTGCATTAAGTCTATGAGATTATTTTCTACAATGAAGGCTTTTAAATTTTCCCAGTCATTGCATATAAAGTTTTCTCGGAGGGTTTTGATGATCGTACCCTGACTTGTTTTAATACTATCGGCATTGATTTGATTACATTGAGATAGTAATACTTCTTCTATCTGCGCCATCTCAGCTTTTAGTTCTAAATCTTTCGATTCATATTCATGTTTAAGTCTGTCTCGTTCACCTCGTATCTTTAAATACACAGACACAATATCGTCGAGACCTACTTCTTGAGTGGTGACTTCTTCACTCATTTTAAATCTCCTTTCATAAATTTACTTAATAGTTTTTTAACTGCTTTTATTGACGTGAGTGCATTCCGATGAGTATTAGTTACATCATCAGCAAATTTCTCAATATCAATCTCGTAACTAGATAGCGTGGTTAATACCAATGCCATCATAAATAATTCGACTTGGTGTGGGTGTTCACAATGTTCTTCTATAAACTTGTCTACCTCACGCCGTAATATTTCAAACTCTTGTTTCGGAAAATCCATTACTCTAATATCTCTCTATATAAATCAACTAACTTAGTATGCAGATCAACTTTACCTTGTAACATGGCATACATCTTTTTCTCTACGTCTGAACCCTGTATGTGTACCACAGTCATCTTGTTCTTCTGACCATAGCGATCAATACGGGCGATACACTGTAAATAAGTTTCAACTGAAATAACTGGTGACCAAAAAACTATTGTATCAGCTCGTGTTAATGTCACACCATGCGACGCACTTTGTGGTTGTATGATTAAAACACGAGGGTCATCTAACGACTGAAACTGAGTAATAATTCTAGCACGATCATTTGCTGAAACCGAACCATTTATTATCTCAGTACTAATTCCTTGTTTATTTAAGTGTCGAGCTACAACTTCGATCGTATGTCTGAATGGAACAAAGACTAATACTTTATGTTCTGTCTGATCTAGTACTTCATCTAACGCAGATAGACGAGGTCGAATATCAAACTCAACAACTTCTTTTTTATCTGTATACACGGCCCCACCTGAAATTTGTAATAGCTTACTTAGGTTAGCCGCCGCATTTACTGAGCTGATCTGCTCTCCCGCAGCTTCAATAAGAAACTGATCTTTGAGGTTTTTATAGTACCGTTGCACGACTGGAGTGAGTGGTACCTCTCGGGTCTGATACATGACTTCAGGTAAATCCAAACAATCTTCTTTACTAAATCTTATCGCAGGTTGCAACGCTTTAAACACATCGTCTTTCGCTGTCTTTTTTGGAACCCATTTAAACCGAGTGACCTGATACATCACTTTGTCTCGCCAAGCCGCCGAAAACTTTGGAACTCGATGAGGACAAACTAACTTAGCTAGACCAAACGCATCAAGCGGTGATTGAGCCGCAGGAGTACCCGTCATTAGCCATAGCCGAGTCTCAGGAGTAATTAGTTTAGCTAAAGTTTTCCATCGGATTGTGCTTGGTGATTTGTACGCATTAGCTTCATCGATAATAATTAAATCAAATCCGCCCTTTGCAATATTCTCTTTAACAATTCCTACGCCATCATAATTAATAATTACAATCTCATAGTCTTTGTTGTCTATAATTTTTTCTCGTTTACTAGAAGCCCCGTGTGCTACTACAACTGATCGGTGCATACAAGTACTAAACACGTCGTCTTGCCATGCACTATGCATAATAGATAGAGGGCATATAACTAAAACTCTTTTAATCTCTCCTTGTTTCATTAAGTAATCAGCCGCCCATAAAGCAGACGAAGTTTTACCTGTACCCGCTTCGTTAAAACAAAAGGCTCTACGATTGATAGATAAAAATTCTGCTGTTACTCGTTGGTGTTCAAATGGTTTGAATGTCCCGGGCCAATCATAGTCACGGCTCATAGGACTAGGTAGAGGATTCTTAAAACTTATTAATTGATTAAGACGGGTCATCTCAGTGAGACCCCAGTAGACTAAGACTTCAACTAAACTTCCTTTATTATTAATTATCTCTGACTTCTCAATATTGTTTTGAATATGAGAAACCATGTAATCAGGCACTAATAATTTAACTGCGGTGTTATCAACTATTTCCATTATCTCTTTCCTTAAACTATTATTTTACTTTAACTTATTACTATATTCAACTATTATTTTACTTTATTGTGGGCTACTACTTTTTTACACCACTGTAAATATTCACTAACTGGGAGCGTTCCTCTAAAAGAATTTACTGCTCTACATACTAACTGAACATTCTTACTATTATACTCTTCCCCAGCTTTAATTCTATCTATACTGGCATTAGTCCAAGTCGAACTAAGATCTGAGTCATGATACTTTCTATAACAAGTCATCTTAACTCCTGAGAGAGCACACTTATAATTTTGTTTCTTTAATATATCTATTAATATTTCAGGACTAAGGTCTTTTCTATCCTCTCGACTATTTAGTATGCCTTTGAAAAACCATTCCCAATTACCTTCATTCTTCTCATAAACTCTTTGTCTATATGCCGTCTTTTTACATCTATGAGAACAATAAGTTTTGCCCACTTTAGTATAATCAAACTTCTGATTACATGTAGGGCAAGGTCGTTTTTCCATTACTGATTAAACTCACAACTTTTAACTGGACACCATCGGCATAACGGAGTAGGACTAGGTAACCACATATTTGCATCATAAGAATTATCCAGTCGGGCTAGGGCTTTCTCGAAGATGGCCCACGATAAATCTTTATCTTCTCGTTTGTATTCGTCGGTAATAAATGTTCCGTGCATCACAAACAATAAACCTGCTTTAACTTTATTGACTTGAGGAAAGTGTTCAAAAACCATGAGTGCCATCAAGCGTAACTGTTTTGTATCGGGATATTTATTGCTCCCTGTTTTGTAGTCAATGATAAAGGCATAGTCATTATCAATAATAATTAAGTCTGCAATACCTCGAACCCATCTATTCGGATCATCAAAGTCACACGCTTTTTTATCTCGGGTTAAACCCATTTCATATTCGCAAAGTTTCTCACCTGGAATTGCAATCAATGCGTCGACTTGATCTTTGAATCTTTCGTAGTTCTTTGCTAAAGGTTTATTATCTCGTACATATTCTTCGAGGGCAAGGTGAACTTCTTTACCATATATGGTAGCTTCTGTTTCCTTGAACGTATAATTCTTTGCGACTCGGCATTCATAATACTTACGAGGGCATTGTTGAAACTCTTTAAGACTTGAGAACGACCATGTATATTCAGCCATTATCGTCCTTGACCACGATATTTTTTGAAAGAAGCTTTCTTATTTTTATTCATAGTTTGCATCTTCACTCGACGACCGCCTTGTGATGTTCTTTTATGAACAGGTTGATGTGACTTAATACCACTGATTGACTGTTTTACTTTTGCCATTTTTTCTTAGTTCCGTTTCTATTAAAATAATTATCATCAAATCTCATTTCTTTTCCTTTTCTTTTGGTTTACCAAAAATACGTTCAAAGTTTTCTTCAAACTTCTTTCTGTCTGTTGGTCTTTGTTGACTACCTTTTCCTCCATCGCTCATAAATAACTATTCCTTATTTAGTTTTTGATGTTCTTGTTCAATTAATTTACTAACATATTTTATCCTATATTTATATGCTTTTAAAAGATCTATGTCTGCTTGAATTTCTACATCAGAAGCATCAACTATTAATTTAAGATCCGCAATTTTACCGACTGCATCGTGATACAAAACATAAAGTCCTTCTCTGCCAAAGTTTTGAAAGTATCTATCAACATACGCTCTATCTGTTCTTCGAATTTTTTCTTTCTCGTGTTTATGATTTTCTTTTTCTTGCTTAAGATTTTCTCTTTCCTCGTTCGCTTTTTCGCGTTCCAGTCTTCTTTCTCTAGCTTCTTTTTCTTCTTGTCTACGCTTAGCCCTTAACTCTTGTTTCTTTTCTTTATTTAATTTCGCATTAAGGACAAGTTGTTCAATTACACTACCTGACTTAATAGTTTCTTTTACTTCTTCTAATGGTTCTTCTCCATCGTCTAAAATTATATCACCCTGATAGAACCATTCTTTATTATCTTTTTCTTCTTCTTTATCCACCGCTTTAGGTCGTGTATTGCTTATTTGAATATGGTTCTGATCTATACCATTTAATAGTTCTCCTTTTGTAGGTATGTCTGTATCATACTCAAGCGTATAAATTCCAACAGGATCAATCTCGTCTAGGTATTGTATATACCCGTCTATCTTCCAGTCCATATACCAATTTATATCTCTCGTGGCATAGGGTTCGTGTTGTCTAAATTGTCCTCGTCTTTTAACAGTCGCCATAACTATCACCATAGTCGGCTTCACAAGTAACAGGTAACCCTGTTGCCCAATTAGGTGGAGTCGACATGACATTCATTATATATTCTTGTGCAGATTCCACTTCCTGTTCTGGAACCACACAAACCACAGCATCGTGAACAGTTAATACTGGACGATACTTTTTATTTACTTCTAACATCTGCTCACCCACAATAATACGAGCAAGGGCTTGAACCACATTCTCTACGACTGATCCACCCCATATACTTATCTCGCCTCGTCTACTCTTATACATAAACTTAGTTCGACTTTCACTAGCGTCTAGTCTTAGTTTTGGATATTTGATATAGAGTCCGTTTGGTAATTTAATTCCATCAGGTGTAACTAATAAACACTGATGGTGTCCAATATAGTAGGGTTGTTTGATCTCGGGCCATGACGCTATATCATGCAGTGCATTCTCACAATCTCGCCATAACTCAATCACCTTGTCGTTTAATTCTCGATACACTGCGACGAGTCGTTTACTTTCTTCTTCATCAATATCAACTCCCGCCATTAGTTTTAAAGTTAGCTGAAGTTTAGTCGCCCCTGTACCATAACCTAATCCGAGAATACAAGTCTTGCCTACTGCTCGTTCTTGTTTAGTAATATCAGCAACAGGTTTGTTATAGACTTTAGAAGCAAACTCAGAATAAACATCACGCCCCTCTTTGTACCACTGCATGACATCGTTCTGACCCGCTAACCACACAAGTACCCGGGCTTCGATCTGAGATGAATCACAGTTAATAACTTTGGAACCCATCGGAGCAATAACCCCGTTCTTCAATGCTTTTTTCTTTACGTCTCTCGAGGGTAAGTTTTGAAAGTTAACCTTGTCTGATCCCGCCCATCGCCCTGTGTGAGCTCCGTAATATTTAAGTGGAATAGGTAGCTTCCCTTTATTCCTAGCCCCAATCGCTAAGAACCTTTCAATACGAGACTCTTCTATCGTAGACTTAGTACCTAACCGAACCCGACAAAGTTCTTGGATAAATGGATCTTCGTGTTCACACAGTTCGAGAAAGCCCGTGTCGCCTTTTGCGAGGGCATAAGTATCTTTCCCTGTTGTCGGACTTATTTTCATTGGCACAGTCACACCAAGTTCTTCGAGTAACTCAGCAAACTGTTTGTTACTTGCTAATTTTTTTCGCACACATTCTTCATCTTCGCACTCAAGGCGAGTCATCAGTCCACTAAGTAACTCTTGTTTTTCAGTTCTTATTTCTTCTAGTCGGACTTGTAATAACCCGTCGTCCACTTCAAGTAAGGGCTGAGTATACATTCTGATGGTGAGATCAATCAACTCAAGTTCTTTTTGTGGGAAGTTTTTAGATAGAATGTTATATAGGTTATAAGTCAACTCAACATCGTTCTTACAGTACATACCATATCGATGGAGTTCATGGTCTTGGAAGTCTTCTAGTCGTTTGCCCTTAGCGTCAATAACTTCGTGACCCTTTTCACCGAGTTCATAATACTTTGCTAAGAATGCCAGTGATCCACCAACATCAACTCCGTTCACGGCTCGGGCCATGCTCAGTGTATCAAAGTAAATTGCGGGGTGAATGTTAAATACCATACTCAGAATAGCCCCGTCAAACAAAGTATTATGACACAGTAAAACTGATTGATCCCAGTCAATACCTTTTAAAACTTTGCAGATTTCTTCGCGTGATCCTGAGTACCACTTGGTCGAGCCATCATTGATTTTAATGCCGACCCCAATTATTTGGAATCGTTCATCTCGGATATATTCTTCGGTGGTTAAGTTAGATAGACTAAATCCAACATCATAAAATGTTTCAAAGTCTAGGGTGATTAAATTCATTCAGTTTTTTCTTTCTGTTTTTTACAATATCCATGTGCGTAAAAGGTCATGCCACACCACCAATAATTATTAGTGCCGTCAAAAAATTTTGCAGGTTCGCCACACTGATTACACAGTCTTTGTTCGTTGTAATAATCGAATGATATTTTTTTGGACATCGGCTTCTCTTAAGGTTCTAGGTGTTAATTGTACCGCATTGTGAGGTTGAAAGAAACGATACCCTTGTTTAAGATTTCTTTTCCATATCTCTAGTGTCTTTTTGTTGACGTTCATACTCTCTCCTATCCTTTCTAATTTGTCTAATTCTTTCTTTTCGTTCTTCATTGGTTAAGTACATCCAGTTAGATAAATCTTCATAAGTGCGAAAGCAACTAATACATCGTGGCTCCCCATTAATCTCTTCGTACCGACATATACTTGTACACGGACTAACTATGCCTTTCGTGTTCATCTCGGCACTCCACACTACACCATCGGCGTTTATCTTTTTGTTTAATAGTTTCACCACACCATAGACAATGCCCGGTGTCGTTCTCTTTGACTTCGGTATTAATTGTTCTCATGGTCATGTCCAGTGCTTTCTGCACCTGTTCATTAGCCATATCTATTTCATCTGTCATATTTTTTATAACTAAGTATTCCTAAATTTTTCATCCAGCTTGTTGTGCCACTATTTGATTTTTTCTTCTGAGGAACTTTAACTCCCGCTTCATACATCTTATCTAGTAAAGCAGTTTTATATCCTGTCCACTCAGTTATTTTTTGTCGAGTAGCATTTGGAAATCGTTCTAGCACTTCTTCAACTCGTGCAATCTTTTCCTCAAATGTTAGTCTTCTACTTCTATGTTCAGTTTCTTGGTTCTGTTTCCACTGCCATTTTGATATTCTTCTCAAAATAAACACTCTCCTATCTGATTAAATAATTCTTGTTGGTTATTATTTTTTTGTTTGGTGGTTTCCAATTTTCTTATAATTAAATAAGGTTTCTCGGATTTATACCAATCAAATTCCTTTTTAGATAAACGAAGTTTTCTTAAAACATTTCCGTCATCATCATAAATTGCGTGTGTAAAATCAATCATTGATTGTCTCTGACTTTTTTCCTTAGTTTTTGTAGATAGTAATCAGCTTTATCAAGATCTTCGATACCATTCTTTAATGCGAATCGCCAAACATATTTGATTACATTAGCTACGCATACTGCTACGATACCAACTAATCCCATTGTCGCTGATTCTATTGCGTCGATACACTCGACCTTGCCTTGAGTGTAGTGTGATGGTTTATTTACTGCATCATGTTCTTCTTGTTTAGCCATATATTCTTGCGTTCTTTTGGTGGCTTCCCTTCTGAACTGAGCCATTCTTTGTGCTTTTGTTTTTATTTTTTTAGTTTCTGCCATTAGCTACCTTTCTCGGTCTAACGGGCATTCTAACTTTAACCCATTCATTCTTTCTTTCTACAACTACCCATGTTGAATCGGCGTTAGCCATCTTCTCATGCACCCACTTCTCCATAAAATCCATCACTCAATCCCTCTAAAAGTTCAACCAGTTCTGATATATTACCCTCATTCACTACTAATGCCAATCCTTGATTTTCTCGTATTTGTGTGATATTGAGGTCTTGAAGTGCAGTGGTTTTACCCTTTCCCGCTTTACATTCAACGGCTATGAATCGTCCCTTGTAACAAGCAATTATATCAGGAACCCCTGATCTACCATAGCCCCCTGTAAATGCGTAGAAGTGATAGCACCCGAAACTATCTAAGATTTGTTTGACTTTCTTTTTTACTTTTGCTTCAGGTGTCATAGTGTTGGTATGATACTCAGGTCTGATCCACTCGAAGTCCACAGTGATCCACCATCGTTACCCTCATCATCATTCATAGGCACGAGCCAATGTCCATCTTCAAACTCGATCACAAGAGGACTACGAAACCAACCTAAATCTTCTCGTTCTGATTCTGTTAAGTATCGTACTCGTCTAACTGTTTTACCAACTAAAAAATTAGAGGACTTGTTGCCCCAATATTCTCTCAGTTCTGCTTGATTCATTTCATGTAATGGTTTACTCACTTTATACTCTCTTTCTTTCGATTAAATTTAATAACGATGTTGCCATCAGGATCAGAAATTTGCTCCCAATTAGTATGTCCAAACTGATCGTAACAATAGGCGTCCAATAAGTCTGATGGATAATCAAATAATATTTCGTCCATATTAATCCTCACAGTTTCCGTTAACACACGCCTTACCTGATAAAATTTCTTCTTCTAAATCTTCAAGTGCGTCTTGATTAGCTAAGTGTGTTTGTGTTTCTGTTAGCCGTATAAAAACAGGCGTAACAACTTCAATGGTTTCTACTTTAATTTGTAGCCCACGATCTTTAACATGGTCTGCAATAACAGAATTGATATAACTTATATGTGATATATCTTCCCCCCAACTTTCAATTTCTTTTACCTTTTCATCAGGCATTGTAATCTCTATTACTGTGCTAAATTTTTTCATACTACCCCCAAAAATAAAATCCAATTATTATACCAAATAAAATTAGTGTCACCTGTTTAACAACTCGATCTATTTTATTTGCTCGTGGCACTATCACTACATCGCCAATAACATCTTTATAGTCGTGGTCAATGTAATGTTTCCGTCTATAATCTTTCATGCTAATCTCCTAAGCATTGTAAGTTTGTTTTAATATAAATGGTTTTTTCACCATCTCCCATTGTTTTATAGGCAACTCCTTTGTGGCACATGTATTCCTCTTGTGTTTTCAGTTTTGAAATTTCCCACATATCAACAACTCGCATGGTCAAGCCCCCAAATAAAACTCCAAGAATAAACCAAGCCACAACTGTAAACCTATACAACAAATTCTCTTTTGTAATTTCCATAGTTACTCCTACGCCAATGATAATTTAAGAGCGTGGTTCAAATCATAGATCGCCGTAGGCACAGGATCATAGTCCCTGAACTGCATACAGAATGCCTCGCACTCTCCCTCTTTTTCAAATGCAACAGTATCAACTACTCGGCACTTCTCAATTTTAACTGCCACAAAAATTAATTTACTCATTATCGATTCCTCATAATGTTAGTGTTAATATACTCATCAATGTCCCGAAAGATCATTTGCAAAGTATCGTCTTTAATAACTTCACTACCTAAGATTAAGTCCATCTTGTTCTCTATCCTAGATTCAACATCATCTGCTTTTTCATTCCATATCCGTAATTGCACGGGTATTTTTATATCTATATCGTAATCAAATACAGTCTTATCCATAGCGTTCCTCTCTTTCAATTAAAATATTTTCAATATCATCTCTAAAATAAATATCACTCATACCATAACTTGAATGTTTAATTCTCCAATTAAGTTCTGATAATAAGTTTTCTAACTTCTCCGTACTCCAATATTTATATTTAGGCATGGTATCCCTCCCCACAATCTACGAATACCTCGATCGCTTGTTCTTCTAAGTAACTAATAGTATCAGCACCTAAGCACTCTAAGTCCTCATCATACAAGCCGTTATGCACAGATTTAATTGTAACTTCATATCCTGTTGGACTATCGCCTGTTGCATACATATCTTTAGTTTCTTCGATCTCTGCATTCACAGTCCACCTTGTGTCATACTTATCTTCAGTATCTATATGAAACTCAACCCAATGTTTACTCATATTGTTGCCCCCATTCGTTTTATTACTTCACTCATCAAACTCTCCTTTTCCAATGATGGTCTAAATACATTACTCTCTTTCAATTTAATTGTAAAGTATTAATTTTCGATTATTCTGGATAAAAAAATACCCTCGTTTGAGGGTATCAAAAACTAGATAAGGACTAAAAACCTAGTTTTTATGGTCGATCTGTTGAAATTCAACGCACAGAATCGTTCTGTGTTGCATTTTTAAAGAGGGGGTAAGGCATTACCCTACCCCATAAATCCCTGTTGCTCGAGCATATCGATATACTCAGCCATATTCTTAATCATCATAGCGACCTCCCTTGATGACTTAGCTTTTATTGACTGCTCGATCTCTTCGATTGAGGAAAAGATATAGTCCTCGTAGTAACTCCCGTAGTCAGCATACTCACCATAGTCCCACGAAGAATAATAACTCGGTGGCTCAGGTGTTCTCGTAATCGGTAACTCGATCTCGTGCCACTGAGTGTTGACCAGAGTATCCCGTAGTCGCTCAGCAAACTTTATATCTTGGGTTTCTTTTGACGAGTGTTGACTGAGATAACCCACTGAGATATTTGTACACTCAGGAATCAGGTGGACGAACTCAGCCGTATCCGTAAACACGCCCCCGTTATCTAATTTAAAGTTATCTCGGTCGGTCGAGAATATATTGGCTAACGCCGTGCCGAACTCGTCCGAACAACACCTCGAACTCTGCTGATGGGTAATCACGCTATCAAACCCTTTTCGATCAAACGCTACGGCACAGTCGAACTCAGCTAGGTACTCAGAATACTCAGCAACCATTTCTTTTGACCCGATACAACCTCGTTCTTCACCTCGAAAAAATAGGTAAGTCCCATGAACCTTGTGCTTTATCATCTCGAGCATAAGCCAAACCCCCGTACCATCATCAGCCCCTAAACAATCTTGGTCGTGATTCACGAACGCCGTTTTAGATAAGTCATCAATCCATACCTCTTGTTTAACTCGGTGAGGTTCAGTGTGATGAACAGTATCAATGTGCGAAGTCCAAAGTATATTCGTCTTTGCTCCCTCGATCTTGTTCTCGTGCCTGAACGCTATGACCTCGCCTTTGGTATTACAGATTGGGTCGAAGTCCACCATGTAGTCTTGTATGAATTGTTGTTCGCCTTTTGAATTATGCTCTCGGCGATAACTCAGTATATCTTCTAATGATTTCATAATTAATTTTCCTCTTAGATATAACCTAATTTAATTAGGTCGTTTTTGTGAACCATATCGCCATCAGGTAATTCAATAGCGTCTTTGTAATAAGCCCATTCATAACCTAGTGAACAAGGTATAAAAAGCTGAACACAGTGATCCTCGTGGTAATGATAAACAATACCATCACTGTTCTGGACTACTTTCATATCGTCTATGTGATAGTAAGCCCCAAAGTCTTCATCATAATAAATATCATAGTCCTCGTGGCAACCATCAGGATAATATTCATTATCAGTTTCACAATGAACAACATCGTCTCGATGATAATACTCATCATGGCAACTCACCCATACATATCGATCTTCAAGACAGTAATTGCATACATCCCCTGTCCCATCAATATAGCGTAAATTGTCGATATGCTCTCTTGAATCGCAGTCAGCACAGTAACCATGCTCTTCTTCATCATCATCTCCTGTGTGTCCACAAGTTACACCCAAGTCGTAATCCCCATCACAACAAATTTGTAGGTACTCGAGTGTATTACCATACATAAAGTCAGTCGGCTCAGAATAGTCAACAGAAGTTAAGTCGGCTCGTTGATATTCG
>Ga0208767_1002945_pt1 | contig 12578 bp, 10 predicted proteins | sample VirMetDEL_Mar_21_FD_184514 | JGI IMG/M metagenome (GOLD analysis project Ga0208767, IMG submission 184514) | Aqueous microbial communities from the Delaware River and Bay under freshwater to marine salinity gradient to study organic matter... | ecosystem: Environmental > Aquatic > Marine >... | reverse complement strand
ACATGGTATCATTACCAAATGTAACTTCGAAACCCTTGTCATCAAACTGTTCATCAATGTACCAGTTGTTGTCTATATCATCTATTGCTTTTGACATATTATCCTTTCCGTCAATATGTATTGTAACATACTGTAAATATATGTGTACAAAAAAAACTACCTATCTTTCAGTTACGTAAACAAAGGGCAATTTAAAATACGCTCTTACTAAATAGGTAGTTCTCTCTTGCTATATTAATAGCTTGTAACACACAACCTCTGCTCCGTTTATGTTAGCAGTCTTACCACGTGGTTCGGAATGCTATGTGCTACAAGCTACCAACTTATCCAACCATTTGCTTTCATTTCATTTGTGGAACATAGATAGCTTGGAAGATGAAAGTTAGCGTACCAAACTGGAATTACATTGTTTATATGGTATTTAACATCACTATTGCTATTGATAGTGTTTCCAACCTTATGCGTTCCTTTCATCATTTCCTTTCTAACTTAACATTAATATATCTGTAATTATATGTTGTCTTTTTTTCTAATTATTTTTTCTTTAAGTAATCTGTATCTAAAATCTACAAGATTCGCTAACCAGTTACTTATAGTTAATGCTCCTACAACATATACAGGAACAAGTAACCAAAAATATATTTCCCACGTGTCCATAATTATTTCCTTTCCGTATATAAAGGTAGCAGGTTATTAATTAATTGTAAATAAGTGTTGCATATAATTCTATTTCTATTATATTGGTAGTAACAAAGGAAAGGTTAAACAAATGAAAAGATGTAATGATTGTGGAGAAATGGCTACAAGTTGGTATGAACTTAAGCCACATTCTATTTTATGGATATTGTGTTTAGATTGTTACGATAAAGAAGTAAACATTGCCGACTTAGAGGGCATTGAAAATGAAAGGGTAAGTTAATGACAATCAAGCAGGAACAAGCAGTAGCCGATAGAGATAAGAGAGTAGCTAAAGCAAGAAAAGATACTAAGTATGCTATTAAAACTTATGAGCAACTAAGAGCTAAGTGCAAAGAGGAACGTAAATCTTATTTAGATAGAATTTCTCATTCGGGTGACAGCAAAACTATTAAGTATCTTATGCAGAAGATAGAACATGTTGATAACAATATAAGGATATGTGAAAAACAAATAAAGATACTTGAATTACAAAAAGAAATAGAGGAACACAGGAACGATAACTTCAATATGAAAATAGGATTGATTACAGTGTAACAACAACCTAACGGAAATAAATCAGAGAAGGTCACCACTCGTGGTGGCTTTTTCTTTTTACTTGCAGTTCTTCACACCTTCTAATCACAGGATTACAACCAACCTTCAACTAATAGTATAAGTTAACTAAGTATCCCTAGTATTAAATCAAAACGGGTACACAATATACAGTATGTTGTACAGATACACACACAATATATAGTATGTGTAGCAATATGGATTACGTCTACGTCAGGAAACGATAATATTTGTGGGCTTTCACATAGGGGGGTTAAATGTGGGCGGCGCTTTATATATATGTAATATACACTTAGAATATGCTGTTAAGTAGGGTACAAGATGTAGTGGTACAACATATAGTGGTGTACCGTACTGCTAGTAAAGGAAGTGTTTTTTTTAAAGTAAGGTTATTTAATCAATATAGTAAACACAGCTAACCCTGTGTCATCCCTCCCAAACCGATAACAAACCATTTTATGACTTATTTTAATATATGAAGTAATGGGCTTTAACCCCAGTTAAGATGGTCCTGCTAGTCCACGGTAGTACACGTATTGAACAAGAATCCTTTTCTAAAAGCAGGAAGAACTCTCTGATTGTTTGTTAACTGTATCACATAAATTAATTAATTACAAGTTTCACTATCTGTGCAGTTTGTGATATAGTGTTTATGGGTTTTATGATTCTTTATTCATTTGCCCTCCTTTCTGATTGAACGACCCACCCTCACGCAAGTGAGGGAGTCGTTATCAGTAAATAAAAAAATTTTTTTCCCCCTACTTAAATTACAACAATTAGTAATATGAATATGCCTGGAAGTACCAGGTGCAGCATATGAGGATATGCTTCAATTATATGAAAGAAAGAAAACTTTTCATCTAAGTAACAGTACATGGTGTACAGTGTGAGGAAGAAATGTTTTTGTGGATTTCATGTTTTTCATAACAGTTTGGACAACTGTACGACAGAACCTCCCTTCGGGGAGGTTTTGTGATATCATAAAAGAAATAATATAGGAGCAAATATGCCAAAAGGTATTGGATACCCAAAAGGTATGAAGAAAAAGAAATCTTCATCTAAGAAAAAAAAGAAATAAGTTATGGCAGAGTATCAAGGTAAGTCTGTATCTTTAAATTCACCCTCTGCCATAAGCAAAGGTGAACCAGGATATGGTAGAAAAAAATCCAAGGTGTATGTACAAAAAGGTGACAAAGTAATCAAAGTAATGTTTGGTGACCCTAACATGAAAATTAGAAAAGGTAATGCGGCAGCTCGTAAGAGTTTTCGTGCAAGACATAAATGCAGTACGGCGACTGACAAAACCACAGCAAGGTACTGGTCTTGCAAAGCATGGTAAGGAAAAGATATGGCGGCTAAAAAAGGTTTATACCACAATATGAATAAAAGGAAAAAAGCAGGGACAAGTAGGTCTAAAAAGAACTCTACAATTAGTCCTAAAGCGTATGCTAATATGAAGGCAGGATTTCCTAAGAAAAAAAAGAAAACAACTAGTAAGAAAAAATAATTGAGTATTATAATCCCCTGTCCAAGATGTGGAGAGGTGTTGCTACCAAAGGACGACATGAAGTGTAAGAACAAAGAATGTGATAATTATGGCAGATAATAAATTTTGTTATGCTGCAGGTTGTCACAGACCATTACCTCCTAAAGCGAGAAAGTATTGTTCTACTCGTTGTTACAACAGAATTTCACAACAAAAGAAAAGAGCTAAAGCTAAAGGTATAGAGTGGACACAGGAAGATGACCAGTTAGTTATACCTAGCAAAAAAAATGTACAAAAACGAAGAGGCAAAGTTTATAAAGATATTGTCGAATCAGGTTTAGGCGAAGAGATACTAAAAGGTAAAAACACTATGTCTGATGTAGCCAAGATACTTAAAACATCTGTAGCTGCAGTTTCTATGGCATACAACGCATACATAGAAGATTTAGAAAATGATGAAGCTAAAGATGGTTGGGAACTTCCACAAGTAGCAGAGAAATCACTAGAAGATTTTAGAAAATTTAGAGATAGATATTTTCAAACAGAAAAAGGCGAACCATACGAAACGCCAGACTTTCACATTAAGTGGATTAATTCTATTTTAGAAGCTATAAAACATGGTGAACAACAAATGATATTATCTCCGCCTCGACATGGTAAGACTGATTTGCTTATACATTTTGCTGTATGGATAATTTGTACAACACCAAACATTCGTATTTTATGGGTAGGTGGTAACGAAGAGATTGCAAAGAACGCAGTAAGTTCTGTACTTGACCAACTTGAAAGTAACGAATTATTAATAGAAGAAATATGTGGACCTGGACCTAAATTTAAACCAAGTAGTAGAACAGGTAAGTCTTGGTCACAAAGTGGATTTACTGTAGGTACGAGAACAGTTACAGGTATCAAGAGTCCGACAATGGTTGGTCTTGGTCGTGGTGGTAAGATTCTATCTCGTGACTGTGACATAATTATTGCTGATGACATTGAGGACCACACATCTACAATGCAACCTGCATCAAGAGAAAATACAAGAAGTTGGTGGACAACAACTCTCTCTAGTCGTAAAGAGGAACACACCGCTATGGTTGTTATCGGTTCAAGACAACACTATGACGATTTATATTCACATCTTTTAGAAAACGAATCTTGGAAAACTATTGTAGAAGAAGCACATGATACAGGATGTAATTTACCTGACTGGGAAGAGGACAAACACCAGGACTGTATGTTGTGGCAAGGTAAAAGAACTTACAAATGGTTAATGGATAGAAAACGAGGAGCAGAAACTACAGGTGGTAGAGCAATATACGAAATGGTGTATTTAAATGTAGCTATGCCTGATGGACTTGCTTTGTTTGACAGAGTAGAGATAGAGGAATGTCGTGACCAAAAAAGAGATATAGGACACATACCACCAGGTACAAGACTTATAGCAGGACTAGACCCTGCGTCTACAGGTTATCAAGCTGCGTTTTTGTGGGCTTATGATGCTGCAGAAAATAAATTACACATGGTAGATATGAACAATAGTTTAGGTGGAGGTATACCACAAGCATTAGACATTATAAAAGAATGGTGGATGAAGTACAATGTATCTCATTGGGTAATAGAAGAAAATGGTTTTCAAAAAGCTATTAGACAGGACAAATCTATTAGAGAGTTTGCATCAGGTCATGCAATATTTTTAGAGGGTCACGAAACTTATAAGAACAAATTTGACCCTATGTATGGTGTTACAGCTATGCGACCAATGTTTCAAGAACAAAAAATTTCTTTGCCATATCTTAGCTTTGAAGCACAAGAAAAGGTAAACTTATATACAAGTCAGTTAGTTTATTTTAGTTCTGCAAAGAACAAGAGTAAAAGCGTGGGTACTAAAACTGACATTGTTATGGCTAGTTGGTTTCCAATGAGAGCAATTAGGCGTATGCAAAAAGAACGATTTGCTGAGTTAGGGTATGATTATAATCCTAGCTTTTCTGGGTATGAACCTAGTAGTATAGATATAGATAATTGGAGATAAATGCCTTTAAATAGCGAACAATTAGCACAAAAAGTAGATTACTTACGAGCTATAAATCAAGAGGGAATGTTAGATAGGTCTAGGATTCGTGACATTATGAATGGTGGTGAAGCAGCAGTAAAAGCGCTACTTGGTGACAAAATGAATGTTGAATATAATCAACTACCTGCACCTAACTTATTTTTAACAGCGCTAGAGAGATTTGCACAGAAATTAGGTAGAGCGCCAGATTTAAAAGTAGATATAACTAATGACAATGACTCACAAAGAGCAAAAAAGAAATCAGAAAAAATAGAACGAATTGTTACTTCATACGATAAATTTAATAAACTACATAAACAACTACCACAAGCAGCTAGATGGTTGCCAGGTTATGGTTTTGTTGTATGGACAATAAACCACAAAAGAGATAGAAATGATAATCCATACCCTTATGCAGAACTACAAGATTCTTTCAATTGTTATCCAGGTAACTTTGGCAACGACCAAGAACCTAACGAATTAGCAATTATTCGTAGAGTACCTCATGGCATACTTGCTGAACAATATCCTGAAGCTAAACAGTACATTTATGCACAAAACGAAACAGCACAAGAAAGTGCATACTCAGTTCTTATAGAAACAACTGAACGACAAGGCAGTTGGGCTAACTCAACTGGTCAAGGAAAAGTAGTTGTAGAGTTTAGAGATAAAGAAGGTACTTATGTATTTTTACCTGAGAACAATAAAATAATAGACTTTATGCCAAACATATTAAAATCAGGTCCTTGTTTCGTTGTAGCAAAAAGATATTCATTTGACCAAATGCAAAGTCAGTTTCAACACATTACAGGACTTATGGCGAACATGGCAAAGATTAATATACTTGGAACTATTGCTATGGAAGATGCAGTGTTTACAGAAACAAACATTGTTGGAGAAATAGAATCAGGTAAGTATAGAAAAGGTAGAGGTGCTGTAAACTATTTCACACCTGGCTCATCTGTATCAAAACCTGTTAACAATTTGCCATATCAATTATTTCAACAAGTAGATAGATTAGAAAGACATCTCAGACTTGGTGCAGCTTACCCAGTATCTGATGATGGACAATCACCTAACTCATTTGTTACTGGTAGAGGATTAGAAGAATTAGGTCAGTCAGCATCTCTTCATGTAAGAGAATATCAGACTGTACTTAAAGAAGCCATTGAGCAACTTGACTCAAAGCGTCTGGAATATGACGAAGCATTGTTTAGTACAAAGCGTAAACCAATAGCAGGTATGCACAATGGCACAGCTTTTAAAGAAACATACATACCTGGTAGTGATATATCAGAAATGTATGAAACAAGAAGAGTGTATGGAGTAATGGCAGGATTTGATGAGCCACAAAAAATAATTACAGGGTTGCAATTAAAACAACAGGGCATTATTGATACACAGACATTACAAGAAAACATGGATGGATTAGATAACATTACGAAAATACAACAAAGAATACACGCTGAAAAAGCAGAAACTGTATTGTTTGAATCTCTTATGGCACAAGCTGCACAAGGTGATAACAAGGCTACAATGGCAGCAATAGAAATAAGAAAGAATCCATCACAAATGGCAGAGATACTAGATAAATTTTATACAGCACAAGGTGAAGAACCAAGTCCTGAAGAACTTGCATTGTTACAACAACAAGGAGTTCCTCAACCACAAGGTATGGGTCTAGGTCAATCACCAGTTGGTATAGAACAAGTATTAGGAGCTTTGGGACAACAACCACAACCAGAAGGAGCATAATGGAAGAAAGTATTGTTAATCAAAAATTTTATGACATTATCAATGGTGAAGATTGGGATGAGGTAGAGCTAGAAGATACAGTTATATTTACTGACCTTGTTGGCAAAGAAGATGTACCTATAAATCACTTTATTGTCCCTACACCAATACCAGGTGTTTATATAAATATTAAATTAGGATTTAATGTAGATGGAGGAGATGATTTTGCCTAGAGGTAGAAAACCAAGTGCATTGACACAAGAAACTGACATGACAGGCAGTGGAGCTTATGCAGATATTGTTGCCCCTACAAGAATGGAAGGCGACCCAACAGGACAGACTGCTGCTATACAAGCTCAAATAGATTCAGCACCTCCAGTTGACAAAGAAGCTGCTTTAACAAGTGGACCTCCTAATGTTGGTAGAATCCCACAACCTATAAATTTATCTGCACCTACAAATAAACAATTTGAACCAAACACAGCAGGTATACCTGTAGGTCCTGGTAGTAATGGACCAAGAGTTATACCTACAAACACATTACAAAACTTTTTAATAACAGCTAAAAACTTAACTAATGACCCTATATTTGACGAACTACTAGCCGAAGATATTGTGCCACAACCACAATTAGGGAAAGACCCAGAAGATTATTTTGGTATTTAATGGCAGACTACAGACAAATATTATTTGGTCCTCCAGAGTTAGAGTCATATCTAGCTGATAATACAAAAGCAAATTTAAACGAATTAGATTTTTTTAAAAATACAGTTACACCTGAAATAGCACAAAATGCTGCAAACATATCAAAAGCGTACCCAAACATGGATGCAAAACTTGTTATGTATGGAGCTATGCTTGGTGTACAACACGATTCAGATTTAGCTTTACAGTTAGCTGAAAGACAAAACAATGTTGTTATTAAACAAAATCAACAAGCGATTAATAAAGTATCAAAAGGTAAAAGAGCATCACAACTAGGTTTATTAATGTTAGACCTTGGCTTTCAACCATTATCAAGAAACTTCAAATCTTCTATTGTTGCTGCAGATGAAACAGGAACTAACAAATTTCAAGCAGTTGCTGCTAACACATTTATTGGTGGATTAACAGGTGCTGCTAGTTTCATTCCAGGAGTAGATGGAGATAAAGCAGCAGACAGAGTAAGAAGAGCTTTAGTAGGAGATAAGTTTGCTGATGTATATAAAGAAAGCAAAGATGCTTATGGTCCTACAGAGTTTAACTTAGCTTATGATGAAATAAAAGCAGGTAGACCTCTTAACTTAGGAAAAGGATATTTTCCCTCCTCAACACCAATAGAAGAAACACAGGGATACAAAGATTTAAAAAGGTCTGGTCTTGCAGACAGAGATGCCTACGCAGAAGCAGAAGAAATTTATGGTGTACCCATAACAGAACGCTTTGAGCAAAAAGAAAATCAATTTAAAACAGAAACAAGAAAAGCAGGAAAAGTAAACATATCACCAGGTAGAGTAGTTGCAGGTCAATTCTTTACTAAAGATGATTTAGGATACGCTATTGGTTCTGCTGCTTTAGATGGTGCTTTTAGGGTATTTGGTGACCCAACCAATGCTGCTCTAGGTTATTTATCTGGTGCGAAGTTAGGACTAAGAAGTTTAGTTGATGATGGTATGCAACAAGCATTTAAAACTATAAAGGTTGGAGATGATATAAAAAACATTCCACTAATAAATCAATTTGTTAAAACAATCAAGGGTGGAACTATGCAACTATCAGATGGTACATCAAAAGTAATTTCACCAAAAGAAGCTAGAAAATTAATGTTTGGTCGTACAGCAACACAAGTACTGAATACTAAAAGAGGAGATAAACTTCTTGATGCTTTTGTTGCCAATACTGATTTAGCTACATTGATGGATATGCCAGGATTAAACAAAGCACCTGTAGAGTTACTTAGGTTGCTTACTGTCATTGACGATAAAAACTTTATGAAAACAGTTTTAACATCATTAATGCAAAATGGTAATTTAGCAGGTGTTGATGACGCTATGAAGTTGCGTTATGGTGTTAATGATGATGTTGTAAGAGCTATATCAGAAGGTAATCAATTAAAATTACCTATACAACCAAATCTATTGGGAGAAGGTTCTAACCTTATAGCTAAAAAATTATTAGGTAAAGATACTGATGTTGGTGGAGCTAGAAAACTTATGGAACAAGCTAACAAAGTTGCAGCAGTTTTTAATCCAACAGCAGCAGACAATTTGTTTACAGGAATAATTGGAGTAGGTGGAGATTTACGCTCATCTATTCCAAGAAGAATTAGTAGATACTTTGACTTAGCACCAGGTAAACAACTATCAGGTAAAAATATTGGAGAAAGTGCTAGAAACTTAGATGGCATTATGAAATCTGCAAGATTTACTAATGATGCAAGAAATAAATATATGGAACAAATCCTAGATACTGATAATCCACAAGATATGTTAGAAACAGTAAAAGAAGTCTATAAAGATATTGGTGAAAAAATTGTAGAAAGAAATCCAGACTTAGCAGATTTTAAAGATGAAATAAAAGAATCTATGGAATTTTTAGCTAATGAGTCAGATTTAAAAAGATACATGACTACAGAAGAGAGTGGAAAACAATTAGCGTATCCAGGAGTTAAGTTTAAAGTAAGAACAAAAACTAAAACAAAAACTGGTAAAGATGAAACAGTATTTGAAGCTGTACCAACTGCACAAATGATTTCAGAGTATGTTGATAATTACATAACATTGATTGATTATGCAGAACTAGAAAGATTTTTTCCTTTATGGAGAAATGTTATAGGCACTAAAAAATCTAATCTTAGAAATTTTATTGATGAACCTACTGAAAAGGTTACTAATAGATTAATCAAAAGACTGGGTGGTAGAAAACTTAAAACTGACCCAAGAACTGGTAGAGCTACACCTGGTGGACAAACAACACTAGGAGCTATGTATGAAGATTATCTATTACAAAAAGTTCTTAAACCTGTATGGATGCTTAGACCTGCATTGATAGCAAGAGTTATACCTGAAGAAATGTTGCGTATTATATTTAGTGGTTCTCGTGTAGGACTTAATCATCCGCTTTCTTACTATGCAGTAAAAATGACTAAAGGTACAACACTAGAAATGCAAAATGCTTATGGTGATGTGCTATGGGGAACAAGAATTAAAAAAAGAGAAATGCCTATGATGGAGGAAATTCTTGGTCCAGAGTTTGTAAAAGCTGCACAAATGGAATACCCACAAGTAGAACGATTACTTAAACACATGAAGATAGGTGTTAACGAATATGGTATGGCATCTGATGATTATGTTTCATGGGTTTTAAATGGTAATGATGGTAGAGATTTTATATTTAGAGAGTTAAATATCGAACCTGTAAAATCACTTAAAATATACAAAGGTGCAATAAAAGAAAAAGCAAATGATGGTAGGTCTATTGGTAAAGTAATATCAGACAATCCTAATGGAGGTTCTATAAACCTTCAAACAGGAGAGGTCAACCCTGCACAGTTTGGCGCTGTAAGTCCATATAAAAATCTAGGAGATTCATTTAATGTAGAAGAAATGGCAGTAACTTTAGATAAACCTATTGGGACACCTGTAGAGGAACTTATAGAACCATTGTTAATTAATTACTTAGTAGAAGATGCACAAGCACCACTAAGACAAAAGTATTTAAGAAAAGAAAATCATGTATTAGGTTGGTGGTTAGACAAAACAGATAACAGAGTTTACATAGATGTATCAGTTACAATACCACCACTTAAAGATACCTCTACTAAGTCTATAGAAAAAGCTCTTGTTGGTTTAGCAACATTAGGAATCAAAGGTAAACAACTCAGTGCTTTTATACCAGACGAAACAAGAAATGCTGTTTGGCTAAAAAACTTCTTAGATTCTACAGAATTGTCAAGATGGAACAAAGCTATAGACACAGGTGATAATCTTATGTGGTTTGTTAACAAAGAATCACCTAATAAAGAATTATTAAGAGATGCTGCTACTAATGACATTGTTGTTAGAAAACAAATTATGGAAGCATTATTTGATACAAACTTTGATGTAGCAAAAGTTATAAAAAGAACAAAACGAGGTGTAGCTAATGTAGCTCCTGATGGTAGTTGGCTACCTTTACAAGAAGATTACTTACAAGCTATGTCAAGAAAGGCTTTGTCACAATTCTTTGAACCAGTTAACAACACAGCATTGGATGGTGCTTTTGTTAGTTACGACAAAATTGTTAATGGAGCTATAGACCAAGATTATATAAGAAATTGGATACATCAAACAATACTCTTAGCTAAAAACCCTATTACACAAAGATTATTAAATGATGGCATAGACAGCACAATAGAGTGGTTGCTTAAATCCTATGATGGTAAACAAGTAATGACTAAGTTAGTCAAAGAAGCTGATTTACGAGGTAGACAAGCTAAAGAAGAACTAGCTAACCCTGTAGCTTTGCGTAATAACTTAGAGGCACTTGGTTATAGAATATCAAGACATATCGGTGGTGAATACAAAATCAAAGACCCATTGACTGGAACAATGCGTACAGAAGATTGGGCTACAGAAATAAGGTTTAGAGATGGTGTTAAGGTTTATCCATTGTACGAATATGGCGTAGATAGTGCATCATCCTCTGCATTAAACTTTCTTAAAAATGGTGGATTTGCAGATGGTACTGATTGGTTAGAGAGTTGGATATTAGCTACACAAGGTTCTGGTATTAAAAGTATTAAAGGACAGACATCAAAATTCTATAACGATATATGGAAGATATTTAAAAAAGATGTCAATATATTTCCAGACAGAATTAATGGTGCATTTAATAGTTTAAATAACAAATTTGATGCAGATAGACTAGGTGCAAAATATGATGATATATTAGAAAAACTATACAATGTATTTTTAACTGGACCATCTGATATTGCTAATCGTGACCCATTGTACAGGTGGAGTATTTATGAACATGGCATGGAAGCTATACCAACTATGACAGAAGATTTAGCTATGGATTTTCTAAAAGGTGCTGAACAATCACTACGAGGTAGTAAGTTTGGAGAAAATATATTACAAGAAATTGTTGATAAAATAGTCGCACAAAGAGAAGTTGGTTTCCTTGATGAGATACAAGATATGGATGTATTAATGAATATACTAGGTAAAAAAGCAGGAACAACTGTTATTGATTTACTATATAGTACTAAATCAAGACATCAGTTCTCTGATGCTTTATCTTCTTATATTCCATTTCCAGAAATAGGTGCAGAGGTTTATAAGACTTGGGGAACTTTAATGGGTCAAGGTCCACAAAAATTTAATAGGTCAAGAATTGCTTTTGACGCAGGTGATGAAAATAAACCTTGGGATGCAGAGATGGGCTTTTTCTTTAAAGACCCAGTAACTGGTAAGCGTATGTTTACTTACCCTGACCCATTTAATGTAATACAAAAGAATTTCTTTGGAGAAGATTTAAGACAACAAGGTGTAAGAGTAAGACCTGCAGGATTTTTGTCTGCACTTAACTTAGTTACAGCTAATGGTTTCCTACCTGGTGTTGGTTCAAGGGAAGTTTGGGCATTAGAGTTCCTAGACAACATAGGTAATGGTTTACCTAAAGTAGTAGAAGAAACTTTATTAGGTGATTACCGAATGAATCCATCTGCGAGTAACCTTGTTTTTGAAGTTGTGCCATCTGCTATACAAAAAGTCCTTACTGGGGAACGCTTTGGTCAAAATACAGATGAAATACAGGATGCAAGATACGCTAGTTCTGTTATAGATACATTAGGTGTTTTGTACGCTAAAGGTATTATTGACCCTACTGACTCAGGTTTAGCAGCACAGAACCTAGAAAATTATAGAGATGCAGCAAACAATCAATGGTTAATTAGAGGTGCTGTACAAGCTACTTTACCTACAGGTTTGCAACCTAGAATGGAAATTAAAGATAAAGATGGACAATGGTGGTTTGTTCAATCATTAGTAAAAGAATACAGAAGAATGCTAGAAATTAATGATTACGATTACACTA
>Ga0208767_1002944_pt1 | contig 12588 bp, 23 predicted proteins | sample VirMetDEL_Mar_21_FD_184514 | JGI IMG/M metagenome (GOLD analysis project Ga0208767, IMG submission 184514) | Aqueous microbial communities from the Delaware River and Bay under freshwater to marine salinity gradient to study organic matter... | ecosystem: Environmental > Aquatic > Marine >... | reverse complement strand
ACTTTTAATATATTCATAATGTCTGATATTCTTACTTGATTTTTTCTGTTATTGCAGCCCACACAACAAAAAACTATGTTGTCTCTACTATAGGTTATTGTAGTATCTAACCTGTCTATTGAAAAATTAGTGTTAAGACCTGCTCTTTTTCTTGCAGTATTTTTTGTACCTCGAACACCCAGAGCTCTTTGATAAGTCCAAGGTTGTTTGCAATACTCACAGTTTCTTCCGTGGTCCTGGATGTATAACATAAGTTCATCATACATTTGTTCTTTACTTATATTTGGCTGCCAAACCATATTTCTGTCTGTTCTTTTTGCTCGTTGAAAGATTCCACCTATTACTTCATTCACATAGCCTCTTTCTGTATTAATATATTTATGATCAGCTAATGCAATTTTCTCTTTGTTTTCAGCACGATACTTAATTTTTCTAATTTTATCACAAGGAGTACAACAGAAATTATAACGCCCATTATGACTTAAATAAAATTGATCTAAGGGTAGATCTTTTTTACATATACTACATTTTTTACTCACAAATACATCCTACAAAATTTCCACTTCCATCATTCATAATGTGTAAGTTTAAACTGTTAGCATAACCCGATAATTTTAATCTTAATATTTCACATAAATCAAAACAATCAACTTTAGCAGTTATGACAATACCCTCCATTATTTGTTTTGTGACAGGTATTAATTGATACAAGCCATCATTTAAAATTATAAGTTCCATTTATCTATCTTTGTCAGTATATTCATCTGGACTCTTTGTTCCCCACGCTATTATTTTTTTTAGATTCATAGCTTTCATTTCTAATGTTGCATAAGGTTTCCAAGCTTTTTTAATTAAATTTAATTCTAATAAAAGATTAGACCATTGTTTTGATGTAATGTCATCACTAGTTATAGTTACCTTTTTCATTAGTGTAGTTTCCTTTCTGTAAATGGCTGTATCTGATTTGATCGTTTTAAAATATGTTTCTGCATAGCAGCATATTCTTTTTGATTAAGAAGGGTTTTATATATCTGCAAACCTAAAGCTGTTAGAGCTCCTGCAATTAGTGTTGCATCGTGTTTGTCTAACATACTGGTTATCTTATGTACAATCTCATCCACTATCTCCTGTTCTGTCTTCATGAGTAATCCCTTTCTTTAATCATTTCTAGATAATGAATTGCTTTATCTATATCTTCAACACCCCCCTTGGTAGAGTGTCTACAAATATATTTAATAGCATTGCCTTCAGCAAATAATAATTTGTTTTTATTTACAAACTCTGCCGGCTGAATCGTAAAGTTTTGGTAGTGAGATCCCCCAACTTGTTTGTCCCAAACAACTTCTCCATTAGGATTTAGTTGTTGTTTTAAAGTACTAATATGTTCCTTAAGTTCGTCTTCTAGTGTTGTCATTTTTTTCCTTTCATCATTTGTTTTAATATAGTTGTTGTAGGATTAAAATCCAAATCTCTACTGCAACCTGTGAACGCCATCAGCATCAACAATAATATTATCAACCTTATCTGCATCCAATTCTCCTTGACTATCACATACCCCACACTGAGCTGTAACTTCTTCTTTTGCTAAACGATACGGTATTCTAACGTATCCATTGCCCTTACAAGTAGGACAAATAACTTTATTCTTTTTTGGCGTGTCCATTTGTTTGTCCTTTTTTTACTTTCTTCATTTCTTTATCTACTAAATATTCAATAGTCTTTGATAGCGATAATTGAACATCAAAAATTTCTTTACTGAGAACACCTACATCACTATAAGTTTTCTTAGACAAAGATACATTTTTAAATTTAGTTGTGTCTGTCATATTTCTCCTTGTTATATTTTATGGGAGTATATGTGTTGTAATTATTAAGTCAAGGATTAAATGAAATATATTTTATTAATGGTTTTATGTAGTGAACTAGCAAACCATCAGTGCAAAATTATACCAACTCCTACAATTTTATTTGAGGATTACCATAGCTGCATAGTTTATGGTTATAGCCATTCTCATACATTAATGACTACTCTTGACCCAGAGTGGACAAACAGTATGAAAGCTTACACTAAATTTTCTTGTAAGTTAGAGACTGTGACTTGACAGCCACAGTAATGTGATATATTTATCACACATCACACCTTTTTTCTTTCTGCCTTTATTTTCTTTAAAGGCAGGAAGTTATCTTCCTTGGCCTTTGTAGCGTGTCAATTTTTTTTGTAATTTTTTGTTTTTATTTAAACTTTTTGTGTGGACTCCAGGCCTCTTCTTAGGTTTAGCACGAGGTACAAAATGTGTAAATTTTTGTTTAGCCATTATAATTTTTTTAATGCTAAGTCTATATCTCTTGCATTAGATATATGTGGAATGTAACTTATTTTCCCATTTACCTTTTGTTCAAGATCATAACCACATGTCATGCATCTAAATATATTTTCATAGATAGATACCAGTACAGTATAAGACTCACACTTAGGACAATCTCCATTTACTATCTCCGTTCTAATTTCTGTGCTGTTAAATTTAGATTTTTTAGGCATTAGTATATGTCTTTCAAAGTCTTCCATTCAGTATCCTTTACCTTAGAATTATCTAAATGAGGTTGTTTGATATTATCATTTCTTTTAATACTAACATCAGTAGTGTTTTCTGCAGTATCTAATGCAACTCTACCAATAAAAAAAGATTTACCTAAAGCTGCTTTCTTAATTGGTCTAGGTACTAAAACTTCACCGTTTATATATCTTGGTTTTGTCATTACTTTAATATTAACTTCTTTATCGACAAAGATCCATCTATATTTTCTTCAAGCTCTGCCATCGATTTTATGCATTGATATCTAACATTTCCACCAACATCTCTTGTCCCGCCCGCTTTCCTTTTTCCTTCTAAACATTTTCCCATTGAAGGTTGGATACGTGCTTCTTGAATTTCTCCTTGTACAATCATAAGTAGGGCTACCACTAACTCTGTCATTAATGCGCTCCATTTCCGTTAGCTCTTACTTTATCTTTTAAATCTTCAATATCTTTTAATGCTTTTTCTAATTGATCTCTTAAAAATTCTATATTGACTTTGTTAGTCATATTCATCTCTTGAGTTTCTTCCATTTTCTCAACTGACTTGTACAAATCTTCCAATAAAAAATGTTGCTCCTGGTCTACGGGTACTTGTTCAGATTTTTTTAATAAATCATTTTCAAACAACTCACGTGATGTCTCTAGTGATACTAATCTTGAAGTGAGCTCGGTATAAGCAAATACGCCCATAGCAACTAAAATTATTAGAGATGCTACGGTTTTCATCGGCATCTGTACAGCTGCAGATTCTGATATGTTCAGTGGTTTATTGTTCATTTTTTCTTTTTCTTACCACACTGACAACGTGGTCCTGCTAATTTAGTAGCAATCGCTTCACACAATCTATCTAATCCTGCAAAAAAATTATATAAAAATTTATCAATCATCTTTTGGTTTAGGTAAAGGTAATATCACATTTTCGTCTTCAGTTAAATACTTAGGTATAATAAGCTTCTTTTTCTTTGATTTTATGAACTTATCTCCCATTAAATTAATCTCTGGATTCTCTTTTTTATAGTCATCTTTTAAATCATCCCAGTGGCTTTTAGCATCTTCAGGTCTAGTATTATCTCTTGCAGGAGTTACACCCCTACATTTAGACACTAACAATCTAAAGTTTTCATTGTGTGCAAGGCTTGGATTAGCATTAACCCTACCACACATTTTCATTAGTTCTAGTTGTTGTTTAATTTGTACATTTTCTTTTGATGTTTTACAGTCTGTACCTAAATATTTTCTGTAAGTTATACTAAAATTTTGTGAATCATTATCATAATCATTTGAGTTATATGTATGATAATCTTGTTCGTTATTTCTATCTTCAACTCTAAATTCCATCTCACCACATCTTACACCATACTCATTAAGATATTCGTTCTTAGGATATGCAGGTTTCATAAATAAAGCCATAAAACATAATGCTAAAATTAATATTGCTGTAAATGTCCAATTGTGATTTTCTGGTTCCATCCTGGCTATCTCCATATGTTTACCTATTTAAATCTTTTATATCGTAGCTGTGTTCTCTAACTTGATCTGCTAGTTGTCTGTATAGATTTTCTGCCATCTGCCAAGTAGACTCAGCAGAAGTTAATCTTGTATTTTGATCTGTAATTTTATCTTTGGCAACTTTTAAATCTCTTTTAAGATCTACTATTTCTTGCTGATTAGTATTGATAGTGTCTGTGAGATTAACAATATAACGAACGCCCGTAAATGTCCCGACTAGCACTGAAGCTACCACAGGTACCATTACAATATTTTTTTTTAACAGGTCTGCTAAGTTCATTGCGATCTCGTTTCATACTATATAACTATAGCTATAATTAAAATAACAACAGCAACAGCTATTGCTTTTTTATGTTCTGCCACAAAATGTGGTATATGCTCTTTTAAGTTCATTTTAATTTTCCCCCTTAATGTATATCACCCCAATTTTTACCCTTCTCGTAGTCTACCTTGTTAGGTATCTCCAAGTCAACTGCAGATTCCATTATTTCTACAATCTTTTTAGCATGTTTATCATCTTTAACAGAAATATCAAGTTCGTCATGTATCTGTATATGTGCTACAATCCCTTCTTTATATAACTCTAACATAGATTTTTTTGTCATGTCAGCTGCACTACCTTGTATTAATTTATTTAATGCTTTGTAAGTATAAGCACGCTTGATGCCTGGTCCATGTTCCTGGACAGCTTGATCAAATGGTAATGCTTTATGCATACCAAAAGTATTAGGTTCCCATAAATGGAAACGACAAAGCCTACCTAGTAAAGTTCTTATCTGTCCACGTTGCTGAGCTCTGTTAGATACAGATCTTGTCAAACTTTTTACAAAGGGTACTCTCTCGTGATAGATAGAAAATAATTCTTCTGCCTTATCTTTTGATACACCAAGTTCTGCTTGTAGTTTAGCTTTACCCATACCATAGAACAATCCTAAGTTAATTGTTTTAGCTTGGTCTCTTGGTATCTCAGCCATTTCTGCAACGATTGTATGAAAGTCTGCATTACCATCTTCATAAGCATCCTTAACATTAAATACGCTGGCGTCTTGATCAAGGGATGCATAGTGCACTACGAGTCTTGGTTCTTGTTGACTGTAGTCAAAGCATCCCCACTCGCAACCAGACTCTGGAATAAAGAGGGATCGGATCAATGGTCCTAAGTCTTTGTTGCGTGCAGGAATTTGTTGTAGGTTAGGATTAGAATAACTAAATCTACCAGTTACTGTCCCACCAGTATCTGATCTAATTTGATTTATATCTGCATGAATCCTACCATTATGTTCATGTTTAATAATTGTATCTATAAATGTTGTGTGTGCCTTGTTTATTTCTCTAGCTTTTGCTATACACTGTACTAAAGGATGACTATGAGAAGAAAGAAAGTTTTTAGTAAATGAAGGCGCTTGGGTCTTTACCGTTCGTTCGTAGTCTAGTTTTAGTTTATCAAAAACTTTGGCAATCGATCGTGCTGCCCATATTTGAGGTTCTATCCCTGTTTCTAATTCTACTTTTTGGAGTAACTTTTCTTCTTCTGATGCTAGCTGTTGCTTCAGTGTATGAGCTTTTTGAACGTCCACTCTCACCCCAAGAAATTTCATATCAACCAGACAAGGAAACAGATCTGTCTCGAGTTCAAAAATAGATCCCAGGTCCTGGTCCGTTAGTTCTTTTTGCATAACCTTCCATAAATTTAATGTTAGTTCTGCATCACGTTCAGCATAGTTACCTACATACATTGCAGGTAGTTTCCACATATCAGCTTTAGGATCTACTCCCCATTCTTTTGCTGCTTCGTTTAATTCAGATTCATTTTTACCCTGGCCACAGTAATCCCAACCTAAACTATTTAGATCAAATCTAAATCTATTTTCATTTACTAATGATGCTGCAATCATTGTGTCAACAATCTGTCCATTAATTTTTATTCCCATCGATCTAATCCAACACACATCATACATTGCATTGTGAAATACTTTTATTGCATCTGACTTACAAACATCTGTAAACCATTGAATTACCTTACTTTTTTCTAAGTTACCACCACCTTCATGATCAAATGGAAAGTATCCTGAGTAGCCATCAGTAGCTACAGCTATGCCTACAACTTTACCACGACCAACAATAGAACCAGACCCCATTGTTTTTAAATCTGGATCACATGTTTCTAAGTCAATTGCAATTACATCTGCTTGTCTAAGATCTGGAAATTCTTCTGGCTTAGACCATTCTGTTTGTGCTTTAAATACCAATGGTTTCATTACTTCTTCTCCTTTAGATTTTTAAGTTTATAATCATAACTACCTTTTTCGTGTTCATCTGTTATCCATTTAGCAGAATTTTCTACAGAATATATTTTGCTTGTAACAAGTCTATTAATTAAATTTTTAGATGGATCAACACCCATAGATGCATCAAACATTTTGAGTCTATTGTTAGGTTGTATAGCAAAATTACCGTCTTCTAGTTCAAGAACATGGCCACATTTATGTTGATCTGGTTTTTCTGCATAACCAAAATTTAATTCATTAAAGTCTCCTGCACACCAATCAATTGTAAATAAATATTTACCCTTTCTTTTTATTTTTCTTCTTGATGTATATTGCATTGTAGCGCCAGCTAATTCATAAAAAGTTGTAACACTTACATTATAACTAAAGCTGTCCCACATAACTACTTCATCTAATGGTAATTCTTTTACACCTGGTTTAGTACAGAAAGCTGTAATAGGTGCTCGCCACCATAGTCCACCATCTTCCATTAAGAAATGAAACAAAGGTACTCTGTTTGGTATAGAACTAAAACCAAATACTCCTACTTCAAAATATTTATCGTGTGAATCTTTTTGATCTCTTAAGTAATTTCCTCTTACATAACATTCTATTACAGGTATATTTGCATTTAAGTACGCCATTATATTTTAAACTCCTTTGATTTATTGTTTGCTTTTATTAAATATAAATTTTTTGCAGATCTAGTTACACCCACATACCAGACTCTATATTCTTCATCTTGTTTTTCTAAAGATTTTTTAGCACCTGCCATAGTGTTTGTTGTTTGATTTAAAAATAAAACAACATTAGTTGCTTCTCCTCCTTTAGCTCCGTGTATTGTAGACACTCTGATCCTAGGTTCTTGAGATAAATCTTCACCATTATTAATCATAGCCTCCATATAATCTATTTGAGTTGGAGACACTTTAGTAAAAGCTTTTTGCCACGGTAAAGTAATATCTACTTCGGACATTCTTTCTTCTACTCTTTGTCTTTGTATGTCTGGAATTTCTTTTTCTTCTCTCATTTGATTCCAATATCCGATGTCTTCATACAAAGATTTACCGATACTGTTTCCTTGTGCTGTTTGAAAAAACAAACCATGTCTTTTAAGTATAGGTAGTATTGGTTTTAATAATGAATTAGTCCTAGTTAATATTAACCAATCACCTTTTTCCATATCTGTAATAAGATCTGTAAGTTTAAATCTTTCAACTATCTCTCCTCGTTCTTCTTTAGGTAAATAATCTTTTTGTATTCTATTTATTCCAACCCTAGATATAACATCTAAAGCTTTAGTTTGAATATCAATCGGGACTCTTCTTGATTTAGTTAAAGGTATTTCTTGACCAGGCCATGCAATAAAAGAATTTACATCTGCACCCGCCCATCCAAAGATTGCTTGGTCATCATCTCCTGCAATCCATACATCTGGATTGTCATTGTCTTTGATTAATTTTTTTAACATAGCCCATTGAATTAAAGATAAGTCCTGTGCTTCGTCTACAAAAATAACTTTTAGTTCTGGACAAGTTCCTTTTATTAAAAAACTTTCTACCATGTCGTTAAAGTCTATAAGACCATAAGTTTTTTTATAGTTAGTTATTTCTTTTGATATTGCATTTAATTTATATCCATCAATTCTAGTTAGGTGTTCATTAAGATTAAACTGTTCTTCTGGTGTAATTTGTTTTACCTTAGCTAAATTAATTAAACCTAAGTATTCACTGTCAGAAGAAAATATTCCATTCCATTGATTAGTTTCATGTTTTGCATATGTAATTTGAATACCACAAGTCTCACCTATTTTTTTATAGTGTTCTTCTTGCATTACATTTTCTTCTTTTAAACCTAATTGTTTAAATGCACACGAGTGAAGCGTTTGAAAATATGGTAAATCTTTTTTACTTAGTCCAACATTGTCTGCTAAGAATCTATCTCTAGCTTCATTAGCTGCTTTTCTAGTAAAAGCAAAGTAACCTATATTTTTTAAAGACATACCTTGGTCTATATATTTTTGTACTGTACTTAATAGTTTTCTAGTTTTCCCAGTGCCTGGAGGACCAATAACTTTATACTGTGCCATTAATAATTACTCTCTTTTCTCTCCACTGGTTGATATTCTATCTGATCCATGTGAAGTTGTGGAAGTCGACAGACTTTTATTGTTTTACCATCTACATTTAATGAATGATTAAATTCTACCTTACAATCTTTTTCTAGTTGTCTTGCAATTCTTTCTTCTGGAATTTTCCAACCACTACCTAAATGCTGGATGAAAGATGTAAATTTAAAGTAATGATTTCCATCATTAGTATAACACGCACCATTTTTTATCTGTCCTCTTTGTTTAGCTTGTGGACCATTAATACAATACTGATAGAGCTCATCGTGTAATCTGTCTGCAATCTGTGTACCTTTTGGTGGGTAAATAGTTTCACAACCATTTCTCCATTCGTTTAATTTTGCTCTATAGTCTTTTGGTTTTAATGGTTCAAAGTAAACTCCTGTCTGTTCCCAGATTAAATTTAAAACTTCTTTCTGTGTTGTCATTAATTTTGTATTAGCTACAATAACTTCTACCTTGTCATCACTAGGCATAACTACCTGGAATCTATATTCTGGTTCTACATATTTTATTATTTGAAAATCTGTTATGTCTGGAAAGACTGAGATCCCATCTGATGAAACACCGAATGGTCTAGAATAACATACACCACGCATACACTTGTCTTTAATAGGTTCTTCATAACAAGTATGTCCCGCTGTATCTTTTCTCCATGCAGCTATTTTAGAATCTAATTTTGTTTTGTCCCAAGGATCTTCTAAATAATTATAGTTTGCTTTAGATACTTGATCTGGCCATTTGTCTTTGTATTTCTTTTTAGCAAAGACCATGTAGTTATACATAAATCTGTCTCTACCATCATCTAGTTTTGTTTTAGAACACAAGGCTAAACAAGGTGGACCATCATCAAATTCTGGATCAGCACCTTTTAAAATATTTGCATGTGTTTCTTCTACTAATTTTTCTAAATCTTGTTTACTAATTCTAGATGCCTCTGCTACTTTTATAAAAGAAGCTAGGTCTAGTTTAGAATTGTTTTTATCTAATGCGTATCTAACTGATTGACCATTGTTGTAGTAAGGTAAGTTAATAAAGTTTCCTGGTTTTGTGTCTCCTTTTTCGTCTTCCTTTAATTCTTTCTGTTTAGGAAAAATTTCTGTGGTAGGTTTCAAACCTAGTGGTAGCAGAAACGCTTTTAATCCATCTATTAAATCAATAGCTTTGATAGGTTCTTTTAAAAAAATATAACAATGTAATCCTCCACTCTTAGATAGTATTGGAATAAGTGGTAATTTGTATTGTTGAAATAGTGATAAGTATTTTTCAATTTTAAACTGACCATAATCTGGTGGATCAATATCTATACAACCAAACTGTGCAGTTTTATTTAGTGTACAGGGTTGTACACCTATAGATATTTTTCCTTGTAAATGATCTTTGTAATCGTTGATAGATAAGGGTCTACCAGCCCATTCGTAATTCGGTTTTATTTTGTTTTTATCTGCATCAACAGAAGTCCTAGACATATCAGCAATGCCAAAGTCTCCTCTATAACCAGTAAACAGCTTTATAAATTCGTCAACCATAATGATCCCGGGCGGGGCAGATCCACTCTCGCTTTTCTGCCCCTATCCTCATTAGAGGAATCTAGTAATTAGATTCTTCTTTGTTAGTTTCAACAGAAGTTGCAGCTACATTACTTTTATGTAAAGCAGTATTGAATTCTTTAGCCATGCTATAGATTTCTGCATTGTCGACTGGTTTAACTAAAGAGACCGTCATTCCGTGCCAAGTAAAATTACCTTGGTTCTCGACAGATCTAATCTGATAAACTCTAGAAAACGCTGGAGCTGGTATAGACTTACCTGTTGTTTTAGATACAATTGCTTCATTATCCATTAATGAATTCCAACCTCTACTAGTTTTTAACTGAGTAGTTTTCAAAGGCATCAATGCCTTCTCTGGTTTGTCTCCAAGAATAATAACAAAATGATTTGCAGTTTTGATAATTTCATTACCATTTGCTAGCACATCTTTTGTACCTTGTTTAGTTGTCTGAGCCATAATCTCAGGACCTCTATCAGGATGTATTGGTCTACCTTCGCTCTTATCAAAGGGTGCCCATTCTGGATATGTCATCTTGTAGAAACAAGGTATTACATGAATACCTTTCTCTCCACTATACAGTTTCTTAGTAACTGTATTATAAAACATCCCAGCTTCTGCACCTTCAACATATTTTGCATGTTTCTTTTTAGTTTCATAAGAACCACTTTGCAGCAGTTTTAGAAACGGTAAAGCTAAGTCGTCTTTCTCTATATTTTCTAGACCCCTTCCAGAGTCTGCTTCAAAATCTAGAGTCGCTATTGCACCTTCTTTTTTGACTGTTAAGTCGCTTGTTTCTTGTGTCATGTTATTTGTTCCTTGTTATTTTTGTTTTGTTTCCCTTAAACAGGTTAAAATGTTCAGAAGGCAAGTCTTGATTGCTCTCCACTCGCTCTCTGTACAGTGCTTTGAGAGTCATAGGTTCAACTTTCATTTTTTGTGAAGGTTGATAACCGTTCTTCTCAGCAAGGCTAGCATAATCGTTAGCCTTGTTATCTTCGCCACGACCAAAGGAAACAGTGATCTCATTCTTAATAAGATCACCCAGGTCATTATCTCGAAGCCATTTGTAGGCGCCTTCTCTGTTTGCTACAGGTATACTTGCGCCATAAATCTCTTTTACTTCTATGGCTGAACCATCTTGAAGTTTAAGAGTTTTTAATTTCATCTGTTCCATTATCTCTGGAATTACTTCCTCAGATATTTTATCAGCTGCTTCTTTTTTTCTCTTTAGATTCTCTTCCATAATTTTTACTTCGTCTTCTAAAGATTGCAACTGGATAACATAAGTAGATAAACTATTTACATTATCTATTTCGTTTACTTGTTGAGGGGAATCTGCCTCAAACTGTTGTGTTAGGTCTTCATTACTCATCTATTTCTCCTTTCTCGTAGAGATTAAAATCAAGAGGATAATACATTTGTTCTTGTCTATCCCATTTTAAACTTTTAGCTTTTCCATTATTTACTTTTGCAATAATAGCTCCAACCATAAAAATTATTTGTGGATCTCCTGACAATAATAAATAATCATTATCATTAAAATCTTTTAATAATCTTTCAAGTTTAAATTTAATAGGACCAGGACTCATAACAACCTGACTATCTTCTCTTAATAGAACTTTTAATTTACCATATTTCTGAGCACCAATTATGTTAAATTTAGGACGCCCTGCTCGGGTTCCTGGTACTTCTTGTAATACATAAACTATAGGTTCTTGGTTATTTTCTTTCATGCTTGACTTTCTAGTTTATTTTTAATATGTTGTCAACCAGAAAGAAGAATTAATTATGGACTATAAATTTAAAACAAAACCCTATGCACACCAATTAACTGCATTGGAAAAATCCTGGAATAAAAAAGTATTTGCATACTTTATGGAAATGGGAACTGGTAAAACAAAAGTTGCAATAGATAATATTGCTATGCTTTATGACAAAGGTAAAATTAATGGAGCTCTTATTATTGCTCCTAAAGGTGTATACAAAAACTGGTACTCACAAGAAATTCCTACACACTTACCAGATCACATAGACCACAAATCAGTTTTATGGCAGGCAACTATTAATCAAAAACAACAAAAGTTATTAGATACTTTGTTTGAACCTGGTGAAGACTTACATATATTATGTATGAATGTAGAAGCATTCTCTACTAAAAAAGGTATGGACTTTGCTGCTAAGTTTTTAAACTGCCACAATACTTATATGGCTATTGATGAGTCTACAACTATTAAAAATCCTAGTGCTAAACGTACAAAAAATATAGTAGGTATTGGTAAATACGCTAAGTACAGACGTATCTTAACTGGTTCTCCGGTTACTAAATCACCATTAGATTTGTATAAACAATGTGAATTTTTAGATGAATTTTTATTAGATCACTCTTCCTATTATACCTTCAGGACCAGGTATGCTATAATGCGTAAAGCACATTTTAACGGAAGATCTGTAGAAATAGTAGTAGGTTACAAAAACCTTGGTGAGCTGTCCGAAAAATTAAAAAACTTTTCATATCGTGTATTAAAAGATGATTGTTTAGATTTACCTAAAAAAAC
>Ga0208767_1002940_pt1 | contig 12596 bp, 13 predicted proteins | sample VirMetDEL_Mar_21_FD_184514 | JGI IMG/M metagenome (GOLD analysis project Ga0208767, IMG submission 184514) | Aqueous microbial communities from the Delaware River and Bay under freshwater to marine salinity gradient to study organic matter... | ecosystem: Environmental > Aquatic > Marine >... | reverse complement strand
CGACATCTCGCCAACCGATACACCATTTATGTCTATGGGTGGTCGTTCGGACGCGATTGCTGTAAATCACGAGTGGCAAACGGATGCACTTGCAGCCGCTAGCGGTACGAACTATCACGAGGAAGGTGCTACGCTCACCGCTGCTGAGCCAGCGGCGACAACCCGCCTCGGAAACATCTGTCAGATTGCTCTGAAGACCACGCTCGTCTCCGGTACTCTTGATGCAGTATCAAAGGCTGGTCGTCGCGAAGAGCTTGCCTATCAGATGACCAAGCGTTCTGCTGAGCTGAAGCGCGATATGGAAACATCTCTCGTAGGTGTCAACCAAGCCAAGACCGCTATGTCAGCAGACAGCACGGTTCGTAAACTTGGTTCACTTCCAACCTGGATCAATACCAACATCTCCAAAGCATCTGACGGTGCCAACGGTGCTGGTGGTGGTGCAGCAGCACGTACCGACGGTACAACTCGTGCGTTTACCGAATCATTGTTGAAAGCTGCTATTCTTTCAGCTTACAACGAAGGCGCTAACACAAAGTACCTGATGATGGCTCCTGCTCAAAAGCAGACCTTCTCTAGCTTTGTCGGTGTCGGTGCATCCGGCGGTGCTTCCAACCGTATCGACGCGGCTGACCAGCGGATCATCGGCGGCATGGATGTCTATGTCTCCGACTTTGGTGAAATGGCCGTTGTCCCTAACCGCTTCCAGCGTTCACGCGATGTCTGGTTGCTTGACCCAGAATACTACGGCATTGGTTACCTGCGTCCGTTCTTCCAGAAAGAGGTTGCTTCAACCTCCGACGGCGAACAGCGCGCAATCATCACCGAGTACACTCTCGTTGTTAAAAACGAGAAAGCTCTCGGCGCTGTATACGACCTGTCGTAAGTCTAAAACGGGGAGGGTCCTAGTGGCTCTCCCCAATTAGAGGTTAGCATGGATTCCCCTATTAAAACAAAAGCCAAGTACGATCACGAAACGGACAGCATGATTGTCCACCGTGTGCAGGATATTGAACCCCTGCTAGAACTTAATAAGAAGGAACTTAACGGCGACTCAATGTATGGTCCACAGGTTAACCCCGGGATGCGTAAGGTCGCTAGTATTCCACTGGTCGTAATTGAAAAGTGGAAAAGAGAACTCGGCGTTGATGTCTTTAATAAAGACCATATGCCCAAGGTTAAGCAGCTTCTTAATGATCCCTCGTACAGGTGGCTTCGGACACACGAAAGCACGATCTAATGGCTCTGTCTACCTACGACCAATTAAAGACAAGCATTGCTAACTATTTGAACCGCTCCGATCTGGACGCGGTTATTCCTGATTTTATAACGTTGACCGAACGCAGGCTAGATCGAGACGTACGTGCTCGTGCTAACATGGTCCGTGCCAACACCACCACCGTCTCTGGCACGGCCTTCTACAATCTTCCGTCAGATATGTTAGAACTACGTAACGTTGTCTATGATAGTACAAGCAATAGTTACGCTCTTTCGTATATGTCGCCTGAATCGCTGAGCAGAGAGTACGGTACTTACACCAACGGCGTACCACGCGCTTACTCTATTATCGGCGAGGATATTAAAATTGCTCCTACACCTGACGGGTCCTACACCCTCGGAATCAATTACTATTCAGCACTCACCCCTTTGTCCTCTAGTGTCGCAACTAACAACATTCTTGACAATTTCCCTGAGTTGTATTTGTTCGGCTCTTGTGCTGAAGGGGCTGTATATCTTAACGATAACGAACAGCTCCAACGCTTCTCAGCTCTTTACTTAGAAGCTGTCAACGCTGTTCGAGCTGCTGAAGACGCGGCGAGATACAGTGGTACAGTTATGACCATGAGTGTTCAAGGTGATCCAGGGGGTATGGTCCGTAGAGGAGCATAAGTATGGCTAACGAACTTCTAGCAGAGGATGGTCGTAATCTTCTCACAGAAAACAATATTATCCTACAACAAGAATACTACATATCATTTTGGACCAATACCAATAATACGCTTACTCAACAAGACGAAGGTAACCTACTGTTCCAAGACGATAGCTACATTGTTTTACAAAGTTACGACAGTACAGTTTGGCCTAGCGAGGCAGATAACTCAACCAACTTTGACCGTGACATGTTTAACATAGTTCAAGAAAACGGTGATAACCTTTTGTTCCAAGACGGTACCTTTATAGCTCTTCAATCGTTTGGTAAAACGGTATGGACACGCACTGATGGCTAAAGAACTTTTTGACATCAATGGACTACAGGGTGGTTTCACGTTTAACCACGATTTGTCTCCATACGACATGCCACCAAACATGTTCAACGATGTACAAAATGCTAGGTTCATAGACAAGAAGGCTGGTCGTATAGACGGTCATACTCAGGTTCTAGGTACACCAAGCGCTGCTCCCTATTGGGCCATAAGTTGGACAAAAGGGTCTACAGATCTGTGGATCTACGGTGGTCTTACCGAACTTTACCAAATCAACGACACTACGCACTCTACTGTTACTCGTAGCTCCGGGTCGTATACAACAATCTCAGGCACGACCAACAATTGGCAAGGTGGTATCTTGGGCGGTGTGCTTGTCTGTACCAACGGCATCGATGTTCCGCAGAAATATGCACAAGGCGACAGCCAGTTTTCTGACCTGACTAACTGGCCTGGTACTCTCCGTTGTAAAACCATTGTCCCCTTTAAGAACCACTTGATTGCTCTTAATCTGACAGATAGTGGCACAGCGTTGCCGTTCTCTGTTCGTTGGAGCGATGCTATTCCAGAGGGTTCGTCGAGCAACGGTGCTGATACTTGGAATACTGCAAGTACCGCGTCTGAATCCGGTCAAACTACCATCGGTGGTACAAAGGGACATATCTTAAACGCCCTTGCGTTGGGCAACGAACTTATGGTATACAAGGAAGATAGCGTATACGCAATGACGTACGTCGGCGGTGCGTTTACTTTCCAGATACGTGAGCGCTTTAAAAACGCTGGTTTAATTGCAAGAGACGCTGTAGTAGCACTTGGAGATGGTCGGCATGTCTTTGTCAGTCCTGATGATATATATATCCATAATGGCACTCAGCTCCGTAGTATCATAGACGATCAAGTTCGTACGTTCTTCTTTAATGATCTAGAGCAGGACTCAATCTACCGTACGTTCTGTGCTCATAACAAGATCAAGAACGAGGTATGGTTCTGCTATGCTTCGTCTGACGCTACAAACGATTTGCCGAACAAGGCTTTGATCTGGAACTACGTTGACAACTCTTGGACCACCAGAGATTTACCAGGTACTCGGTTCATATCACAAGGCATAGTTAACCCCACGTATACAAACTCATGGGCTAATGCGACTACTTCGTGGGACGATACACCAAGCACATGGGGCTTTAGTCCCTATAGTCCTACCCGTGACTCGGTGCTCATTTGTGGCACCGCTGATACAAAGTTGTACTTGGTCGATTACGGTAACGACTTCGACGGTACAGACTTTACCTGTATTCTAGAGCGCGTAGGTCTACACGCTGGTAATACCAATATGGTCAAGTCTGTTACACGAATGTATCCCCGCATCGAGGGGACAGGCACGGTAAGGATTAGCATTGGTGGTGAGCTAAACCCGTACGAAGGGGTGACGTATTCTGATCCCGTGACGTTCCGCATTGGTCAAGACAACAAAGTGGATTGTCGTGTACGGGGTAGGTACATAGCGGTCAAGTTTGAAACAACCGGAGACACAAGGTTTAATTTGTCTGGCTACGCACTTGAATCAGAAGTTGTGTCTGATCGATGACGGTACAGTTTCAAAGATTTAATCCGTCTACGGTACCTACAGATCCTGCGGCGTTGCCGGGTTACATACAGGATATGCTTATAGAAATTGCTACGGTTCTGGACGTAGTTCGCGATGGACATTTAGATGTGGTATACTCTGCCCCTGCCAAGCCACAACAAGGGGACATAAGGTATGCAGATGGAACAAGTTGGAACCCAGGAAGCGGGGAAGGCATTTACTTTTATAACTCCGCTGGATCATGGGTACAGTTATAAGCTAGCTAACCCGCACCACGCGGGCTTCAAGGACTTAGTGGTAAGTTGTCTGGAATATTACAAACGCTCGATAGAACGCTCAAACAACTCGGAGTACATAGGGCCGGTAGATTTTGCGCTGAGCGCGCTGGAGAAACGTTCAGACTTTTGGACCATCGAAGGAAGCGACGAGCAGCTCTTAGGGATCTTTCAAATCTCCAAAGCGGAGTACCCGAAAAGTACCGGGGTGTATGTCGAAGCGTTAGCAGGTGAGTTCAATTTTGAACACGGGTTACCAATGATAGAAGACTACTACAGAACACTGGGGTACCAGTTTGTAGAGATGGAAGGTAGGCGAGGATGGGAACGAAAGTTAAAACCGAACGGTTACGTGTATAAAACAACGACTATCGTGAAGAGGCTATAATGGGTTCAAAAACTAAACAAGTACAAAATCCGTTTGAGAGCAGAACGACGGGAACACGAACTTCTGATCCCTATGCTCCAATTGTTCCATACTTAGAAAGCGCTTTGCCTGGTCTAGAGTCAGCTTTTGGCCAGTCTACGTTTTTTGGTGGGTCTTTATTGCCACAAGACAGTGCTCAGACGCTTGAGGCACAGCGCTTGTACGGTGCTCTAGGTGAGCAAGCTGCTGGATTTGCTCCGGGTGTTCAAGACCTATATGCTCAACAGTACGGTATGGCAACGGCTGCACCTGGAACCTCTGCGATATTCCAAGCACAAACAGGTGATATAGCTAACCAAGCTCGCGCAATGACCGAGCGGGACAAGCAACTAGCTCAACAACAGGCGATGGAAGCTGGGCAATTTGGTCTGGGGTCTACGGCCTTGGGTGAAATGCAGACGCTACAACAACGTCAGCGCGAAGATCTTGTACAGCAACAATTAGCTCAAGCGTTGGGTCAAGAAGAAACACGCAGACAACAGGCTTTGGCTAGCTTAGGTGGCCTACGATCAGACATTCTTGGCCTAGGCGGTATGCAAGCTGGTCTGCAAGAAGCTATTGGTGCTGACATTGAGAGCAGACAAGCAGCAAGATTGGCCGAAGAGGCAAGAATGGCTACGGGTGGTGCTCAAGAGTTACAAGATAGGATTTCAAGGTATCTCGGTATTCTTGGCGGTCTTGGTAGCCTCGGTGGTACACAAACCGTTGACGAACTGACCAAAGGCTTTGGTACACAAACCATGCAGAAACAATCAGCATTGGGCCAAGCTGCAAACATCGGTGCAACGCTAGGTAGTGCGGCTATATCTAAATATTCAGACATTAGGCTCAAGACTGAAATCAAGCGCGTTGGTAAGTTGCCAAACGGTATACCGGTGTATCGCTGGGAGTGGACAAAAGAGGCAAAGGAGATGGTCAAAGATCAACCTGCTTTTGGCGTCTTGGCTCAAGAGGTACTGGACTTTATGCCTGATGCAGTTGTCATGGGCACAGACGGTTACTACCAAGTAGATTACGGGAAGGTGTTAAATGGGTAGTTTCTTAAAAGGAGACATCGCTGCATACGATGCGTCTTCTCCATACTTAGCAGGTTATAATAGACCTTCTGCTACTCCTCCAAAAATAAAAGAAAGTAGCAATTTACTTGATATTTTGTTTAAACCAGAGTTTTTTAAAGATCAGGCTAAAAAAGCGTCTGAAGTCACAAAAGAAATGGGTTATGTTAGCGGATTACAATATGATCCGTGGGACGCAGATATTACAGGTAAAGCACTAGAGCCTAAGCTAAATCAAAGGATGACATATGATCCAATGGATCTAGGTAGCGTAGATTATTTAGGCAGAGCAACCGCTGCTGGTCCAAACCTTGGTTATGAGCCTGAAGATATGTACCAAGGTGAAAAAGAAAGCATGTCTATGAGTGACTGGCTTAAAAAACAAAGAGAAAAATATGGTAAGGATTTAGCAACTGCTGCTATAGCTGCAACAAACGCAGCGACAAGTAAACCTGCACAAGCTCAAGGCTCGTCAATTTCTCCTAGAGCATCTGCTGCCAGTTATGCTCCTCCCGGTCGTCTAGGCGCAGGACCGTTTGCTCCTGTTAATCCCCGTCCTGATTATCAAACATTAGCTCAAAATGCTTTTAGAAGCGCGCTTGTCGAGTACATTCTAAAAAATCCGAAACAAAACATTAAAGGTATGTTGTAGGAGTATATGGTTATGACGCCTGAAGAATTACGCATAATAAACGATATGCAACAATATTTTACAAATCAACGGCAAGAACAAGAAACCATAAATGCTAGTGATGCGCGTATAGCAGACGCAATGGCTAGGCAACATGCTATGAACATTAGAAACCGGCAAATGGCTATTGATCCAAATTTTGTTCCATTTGCTTCTCCTACTGTAAGCACTCCGTCTGTTATGGACGTTGGTCCACATATGTTTGCTAATGTTAGACCAATACCTGAAGAAGCTCCTGCACAACCTATAGCAAAAAACAAAGCTGAAGACGCTATTATAACAGGTATAGACTACGGTGATTACAAAGCGAAACAAAAAAATAAAGCGCAAGGATTATTGTCTTCTGACAGTTATACAGGAGAATCTGGTTTTTCAATTGAGAATTTACTAGGTGGTTTCAAAGATGTTCTTAACGATCCGTTTGTTGGTACACTCTTGCAAATTATGGCACAACCGGAAGCATTTACAGATCCACGGGGTCTTGGCGCTGGTATAGCAACAGCGGGTCAGAAAGTGTTTGCTGCACAAAAAGCACAAGAAGCAGCCGCTGCTAAACAACAACTAGAATACGATAAACTACAAGTTGAAATGGCTAAAGCTGGTAAGAGACCAGAGTTTAAACAATTTATGGCTAAAATGATTACAGACGCTAGACAACAAAAACAAGGTCTTGAGTCTATACAAACAATTAAACGTCTGCTTGGTAAAGAAGGAGCAGGCGGTATTAAAGGAGCTTTTGAAAACCTAATAAGCAGCGTTGGAGCAGCGTTTGGAGCCAGTGGTGGTTTAACCACTTCTCAACAAATTGAAAAATACAACGCATATTTGCTTAGTGCGGTTGGTTCAGGAATAGCAAGTGGTCAAATATCACAAGAAGATTACAAACGAATAGACGCTATGCTAAAAGCTCCTGGTATAACCACAGACGCGGCTAAACTTTTAGATGCCTATAATGAAGTCGAGCGTGTAATCGGTGGTGTGTATAAAGCAAATTCCGATATTCTACGTGACATAGGCTACGGTAATCTTATTGAGCCAAGCGTTGCAAGAGACCGTGGCATTCAAGTTCCAGACTAAGGTAGGTACAAAACATGGCTATGCTCTATACATTGGCCGACGGTACTCAGGTCAAACTTCCAGAGGGATTGTCTGACGAGCAAGTGGATAACGCTATCCTTAAAGCTCTTCCAGAAAAATCTTCTTTGTTCGGACGTGTTTACGATATTGAAAAAGATTTCAACATTCGAGACGGCGTACCAGACTTAGGTATTCGTTGGGGACAAGCCCTTGCTCGTGGTAATCCAAAAGAGATCAAAGCTGAACTTGATGATCAAGTAGGCGAAGGTAACTGGGGAATGACCGAAGAGGGTAGTCTTTACATTACCCCGGCTGGTCTTCGTCAACGCGGTATAGAGCCTAAAGACGAACGTAACGTGTTTGTTGATGGAACTGATAATGGTTTTTATGACCTTGTAGATATAGCTCCTGAAATTGCAGCAGGTACAGCATCAGTAATTGGTGAGGCTGGTCTTATTGCAGCAACAGCTGGAACAGGTTTGTTAGCTCAATTGGCTATAGGAGCAGCAGGTGCTGCGGCTGGTGATGTTGCTGCTAACATTGGTCTTGAAGGTATTCAAGCTCTACGCGGAACTAACAAAGAAAGTCCTATTGAAATATTTGAGCGTATCGGTACTGAAGGTGCAGCAGTTCTAGGGACAACTTTGGCTCTTGGTCTTCCTATAGCCGGTGTAGGAAAACTTGCTGGTAAAATAAAACAATCAGCAAATTCATACGCTGGTAAAACTATGAAAGACATGCAACCTGTTAACAAAGATTCAATTAAATTAGCTAGAGAAGAAGCAAAAGCTGATTTTATAGCAGCAGGTCTTAAAGAAAAAGTTGCTGATGATCTTGTGCCATATGCTACTCTTAAAGAAATGTTAGGCGATCAAAATACATTAGCAACTCGTATGGTAACTGTTTTAGAAGGAGCGGGTGCTCGTAGTATGGGTGATGCTCTTCCAGCTAGAGCTGTAGAATTTTTAAGAAAATACGATGACTTAGTTAAATCTAAATTGTATGTAAATCCGAATATACCTAAAGAAGAATTGTATCAGTCTATAAAAAACAGTTTAACAAAAACTGAGCAAAAACTTGTTCAAGATACTGTAAAACAAATAGACAATTTTTACGTAAAGCATGGTGCTAAAATTGACGAGGTTATGGAAGTTACACAGTTAACCGATTTAATAGCCGGTAACATAAATCGAGCATTAAAAGCTGGAATAGAAAAATTTAAAAGCCCGTCTTTGTATGGAACAGATCAAATTCCTAATCCTAAACTAAATTTAGGAGGTTTAGTAGAACAAAAAATAGACGCTCAAAATGTCGCTGATCTTTTAAACAAAATGGCTGATGATTTAGGAACAACCGCAGAAGCTGCTGCCGGTCGTTTAACAACGTTATCAGATAACTCCAAAGTTGTTGGTCGTCTAACTAGAGCTGTTAAATTTGATGAAACAGGTAAAGCTGTTAGAAGACCTAAAAATGAAATGAGAGAAGCCTTTGACTTTGAAAAAGCTAAAGATCGTCCTATAGCTACATTTGAAGGTCAAAGAGAATTTGTAGAACCAAACGCGCAAGATCTGTACGTAGTTCAACAAAACTTACGTAGAGGTATGAGTGGCAACTTAACACGACAACAAATGAGAGAAGCTGTTATTTTGTCTAATGGTGTTACTGACGCTCTTAGTTCTCGTCTTGGTAAAGAATTTTCTCAAGAACTTGCACGGGTAAATAAAGAATATAAAAAATTTATATCACCATTCAATCAAAAATCTTTACGTTATTTAACCGACACTAGTGAACAAAGCGTAGAAGGTTTTACTAAAAACATTATCACTGGTAAAAAAACAAATATTACATTTGGCTCTATTGTAGAAGATTTGGACTCAGTTTTACGTGGAACAGAAATTCTAGGAGGTAGGGCATCTGGTGTTGCAACCGCAGATGAAATTCTAGGAACAGTGGCTACACAATATGCTCGTGATACTAGACTTAAATTTGGTTTAGATGATTTAACAAAACCTTTACCTGAGTTACAGCAAAGTGCTAGAGACGCTTTAGCTCAAATCAGATTATTTGAAAAAACTGCTCGAAGTCAAAAATTTAAAAAAGCCTACAACAAACTTTTTGATAATGATGCTTATCAGAAATATAAAACTGCTTTGAGAAAAATTGAAAGCGGTAATGTTGCAGGCGTTGATGAACTTGGAGAAATGTTAACTTTTAAAGAAGCACGAGAATTTGTAGACCGTACTGCAAAGTTAGCAAGTAACCTTAGTGGTTCTGATTTAAGACAGGCTGTTCAAGAATTACGTAGACATAAAAAAATTGATCCTGAAGGTGGTAAATTTTACAGTCAAATGTTGTACGGCGAGATTATGTCTCGTATTGCAAGTATATCGACAGCACCTATTGATCAGCAAATGCCTAAAATGCGAGCATGGTCTAGTGATATAATTGATGCTTATACACAATCTCCTAAAGAATTTATGGAATTATTAAAAGAAGCAAGTGATGCAGAAATAGGGCAAGCAGGTAAATCTGTTTTACGTATGGCTGAAATTATACGCGGTGCTTCAAACTATGATCCAAGCGCTGGTTCTATATCTGCTGCATCAATTCCTATGAGAGTATTTCAATTAGGAATGAGAGGATCTTTCTTTGCAATGACTAAACCTCTTACAATGATGTACGGTATGAAAAGTTTTGGACCAGGTGGACAAGCGTGGAAAGCTGCTTACAAAGGTATGGTCGATGGAGTTGATATAGATAAAATAGAATTAAAAATGAAACCTAGTGCAGAAAAAGCTATAAAAACAGCGCGAAAAGCTGCTGACGCGGCTTTATCAGGTAGAAACGGGTTACTTGCTGCGTCTGTCTCTGCATACATGAATGAACAAGGCGATTACAACGTGATTAAGCCTGGTGTTAAACCTAGGTTTGTCAGGTACAACGAGCAAAATCCTCCACCGCAGCAGCAACAGCAAGCACCTGCACCAGACCTAGCAATGCAACAGCAAGAACTCGGAGCAAACATAATGAACATGCTCCAGTCTGCAAGCAGGTTACCACCTATGGGCAACATTGGACAAAGTGGTCTCAAAGAGGGCGCTGCAATAGCGAGGGCAAGATAGTGTCAACGCTAAGTGATGTACTTCAATTTGTTGGTCTTCTCGGTTCTGACCCTGCTCAAATGGAAGCAGCTAAGGCCAAACGAGATCAAGAAATGGAACTGGCAAGATCTTTGTCTAGTAGAGATTACTACGAGCAAAGATTTAACAAAGGTTTGTTAAGCCCTGACGTACCTATGCCGCCACAGCGTCCTCAAAGTTTATTAGAACCTGATAAACCAACTGTCTATAACAACCCAGGTAACGTAGAAAGAAGCCAGGGTTGGGCAGGTATGGTGCCAGATACTGGCTATGGGTCGGAAGATAGATTTGCTGTGTTTGATAGCCCTCAGATGGGTCTACGGGCGTTGATGCGAGACACAGCTACTAAGATTAAAAAACACGGTGGTGACTTATCAAAAATGATAAACGAATATGCACCGCCGAGCGAAAACCCTACAAAGCGTTATTACGAATATGTAAAATCAAAGGTAGGAAGGGATAAGGTTACGGTAAACGATTTGCCTCGAATTGTTCAAGGTATAATCGAATTTGAAAACAAACCTGATAGTGAGTTGTCCAGAATGTATTTAGATCCAAATGTGTTTGAAGAGGCTTTGTCTTTATCTAAATTCAACTTACCGTCTGGTATGACGTTGTCTGAAGCTAGATCCTTTCTTACAAAGAAAAAGAAATAGCAATGGACGACAAGACCCCCATTGATCTCACGGCTGGAGCCGTAGCGTTCGCCAGTGTAGTCGAGTTGTTACCAGCCGTGGCCAGTGTGTTCACAATCATTTGGCTTGGGATACGCATCTATGAAACAGAAACTGTCCAGAAATGGCTAAGGAAATGCAAATAAACTTACAGGCTATCTTAACAGCGGCTGCTCCAGTATTGTTTGCTGCGGTAGGCTATCTGCTAACAGCGCTTAACGAACAAGAGAACCGCCTGTACCTGATCGAATCTCGCATGATGCAACTCGTTACACCGGACGGTGCCATTGTGCCTAGCCCGGACAACGCCATAGCAAGACAGGCATTGCGCGAAGCGTTGATGCACACAATTCACGATCTACAAGTTCGTGTGTCTCTACTAGAAGCACAGAAGGTAGCACACTAATGCTTAAAGGTATACCACTAGAACTTATCACAATGCTGGGCTCTGGCCTATTGTCAGGCGTAATGACACTATGGGGCCAAAGTGCAAAGGCCAAGCAAGACGCCTTCCAACGCGCTATAGATGGTCTAACAGCGCAATCCGAGGCGACCGACTTGGCCCGTAGATATGAGAACAAGGGTTTTCAAATGACCCGGCGCGTCATCGCGCTTGCGGCAGTGTTCTCTGTAATCGTCTGGCCGAAGTTAGTTGCTGTCTTCTGGCCCGAGGTTGCTGTTACCGTTGGGTATACAGAGTGGACACCAGGTTTTCTGTTCCTGACAGAAGGGAAAGAGACAACCACTTGGCAATCTCTTTCCGGTCTGGTCCTTACTCCTCTGGATACTCATCTGCTAGGAGCGATTGTAGGTCTGTACTTCGGTGCATCGATGGTGAAAAACGCTCGATAGACACACCAGGTTTAACTACAAAATCTACTTCACTACACCCAGCAGACCAGCCGAGTACCGCAGGGTCTTCCATACGGTACGCGGCTACACGCTGGACTACTTCAACAGGAGGGCATTCGTGCACCTCCTTTATTTTTGCCTCAAGATGTCCGTTGCTAAGCACAAAGGCATAGTAGAACAACAGTTTAGCTACGACCTCCACGTCAAGCTGCCGTTAGGTCAACTACTTCACAGACACCACCGGTACAGGCCAACGTCTGCATCCCGGTTGTATTGTCGTCTGTCTCATAGTCGCCCAGCTTAGACCAATCGATGTTCTTTGGCATTGTCTTAGCCAACGCATCGTAGGCTTCCTTGTCACAATCTTGATAAGGAGCTTGCTGGTAGGTGTGGTCTGAATGAGGTAGGAAGCTAATGCCAGAGCAGATGTCAAAGTTCTTATAGACCCATGCACCTACGTCTAACCATTCGTTTTCCCGTACGCTTATAGTCACGGACGGTTTGTGTTCGCACCAATGCAAAGCGTACTTCTTCCACACCTCTAGCTGTTCCAGAGCGCTCATGTCGTTCCGGGTCACAGCGTCCTTTGGAGACTTCTGTGGGAACGAGAAGACCA
>Ga0208767_1002935_pt1 | contig 12602 bp, 6 predicted proteins | sample VirMetDEL_Mar_21_FD_184514 | JGI IMG/M metagenome (GOLD analysis project Ga0208767, IMG submission 184514) | Aqueous microbial communities from the Delaware River and Bay under freshwater to marine salinity gradient to study organic matter... | ecosystem: Environmental > Aquatic > Marine >... | reverse complement strand
GGTGTTGTACGAGCCGACAGCGCACGTCACCGACGTGGTGTTGGCAGAGTCGTGCAGGAACTTTCCGACGCGGGCCATGAGCAACCTCCATGCTTCCCGTGTGATGTCGCGACCTTACCACGTCACTGTGCTGCACGCTGTACCTTGCGCTCCACCTGCTTCTGCAGCTTCGCCCGCTCCTCTGCCTTGGAGGTCTTCCGGGTCGGAGTTTCGGTGCCCATGATGTACGCGAGCGTCCCAGCGTAGGCCCTGTACCTGGCCTCGTAGCCCTCAGGCACGAAGCCTTCGATGGTTGCCGCGATGCGGAAGTACTCGTCAGGCGTCCGCGCCGAGCCGCCCATGGTCTGCAGCAGGCGGATCGCGTCGTAGTGCAGGGCGTCTGCCTTCGTCCGGAAGCGGAGCTGGTACGGGCGACCAGCGCCACGCCGCAGGGTGGGACGACCAGGTGTGACCCGGGGCACACCCTCCTCGTCCAGCTCAGCGACCCAGCCGAACGTCTTCGCCATCATGTTGAACGAGTTCATGCCTGTGGCGTTCTGCCATGCCAGTGCCTGACCAACCACGACATCGGGGACGACGGGTCCCGGCTCGTCCAGCCGGCCGGCTTCCTGCGCTGCCTTCGACAGGAAGGTCACGACGGGCTGGAAGTTCTCGCTCTCCAGCGCCTCAAGCATGAGCTGCACCGAGTCCTCGAACGCCTCTCCGGGGCGCCCCTCACCCAGGTCAGTGACGAACTCGCCCGGGATGCTCATGTACATGATGAGGTCGCCGTAGCCTTCACCCACCACGGACGGCATACCCATGTTGTAGCCGTAGTCGTCCACGTCCTCGTCGAAGCCGCGAAGCTTCTTGTAGTCCTCACCGAACAGGTACTCCTCAGGTGAGCGTCCCTTCTTCTGGTCCTGCTTGAGGCGGATCCAGCGGCCCATGATGTCGGCTCGGCTGAACACCCCGTCCGTGCCATCAGCCAGGGCGTTGACCGTGGTGACCAGGGACTGGCGACGGAACGACCAGAAGAGCAGGTACCGTGAGATCCACCTCTCTGGACCGAACCCGGACGCAGCCACCTTTCCGTAGTCGAGCAGGCTCTCGCGAGCGAGCAGCGCCGCATCCTCGATGCTTCTTCCGTCGATGAGAGCAGCAGCGAATGTGGCTCGGCGCGTGATGCCGTCCGTGTCCTCGGCCACCTTCATCCACTCATTCATGCCACTTGGGTCGAAGGCCCGGAGGAACTGGGTTCGCGAGGTAGCCGGGGTGCCCGACTGCTTGAACACCGTGCGGAGGTTCATCTTCGCAGCCTCAGCCATCTGCTGACCGATGCTCTCGTAGGCCTCGATGCTGGCGCGGGAGAACTTGATGTTCGCCACGTCCATCATCTCGTCCAGCTCACCGGCCGTGATGTTGCCGTACAGCGGTGAGCGGATGACCACCTCGCTCTCGCTCGACGCTGGCAGGATGGCCTTGGCGATCCCCTTGCGGAACGTGAAGCTCTGCGCGTTGCGGGCCGCCGACTTGGCACCGACAGGTAGAGCTCTACCAGCCTTCACCGCCATCTCAGCACCGATGGTGGCGATGAGAAGCTCAGGGACAGATGCCGCGTTGCGGAAGTGGTAGATGGGGTGAGGCATCACGGACAGGCCAGGCACACCACCGCCAGCCAGCAGCGTGCTGTTCATCGTCCGGTTGACCGACTGGACCACCTGGCCAATGGCTGTGGCTACCGGGTGCTCAAACTGCCCCGCCTCTCCCGCTGCCTTCCGCGCCTTGACGGACAGCGCATCGAGGTTCGACTGGAGCCGGCCTGAGTCCACTGCGTCCTTGAGCCGCTTGACCGCGTTGGACATGGGCATCGAGTACGACTGCCCAGCAGTGGTGCGGATCTCGCTGAGCAGCACCGTGGTGTCGATGCCTGCAGCGAACTGGCCCGACCCCAACATGTGACCCGTCCTCTGCCACAGACTCTCCAGCGCCCGGTAGGCTGGGGCAATGAGGCTAGTGTCCACACCGAGCGTGACACCGTTGACCATGGCGTCGGTGATGAAGTCCTTGAACTGGCCGCGACCAATGGAGACTCCCATCGGTTCCGCGAGCGCGGCAAGGTGCGCCTCGAACGGGCCACCAACCTCGTAGCGAGCCATCAGGTCGGTGACGTGCTTCTTGAGCGCCATCTGCTCAGAGGCTTCCAGCCCCTTCATGGTCGAGGGCATGGCCCCAAGGACATCAGCCACCGTGGCTTGGACCAGTGAGCCAGCATCGGGGACGGCACCCTGGTACGCCTGGCTGGCCCGAAACAGCTTGGTCGCCAGCGCCACCCGGTTCCCAGGCTCCAGGCTCAGGTCCATCGTCTCCATGTAGCGGGCGAGGTTGTAGACGGTGCGCTCAAGGTCGGTCATCGAGCCGCCCTGGATGGTTCCGTTCAGCCTGTCGTAGGCCTTCTCCATCGCCTTCATGTAGGCGTTGTAGTTGGCCGGCTGCCCAGTCACAGCCTCCTCGAGGCGGACCATGTCGCTGAGCACCTGCTGTAGCGCCACCTCCTGCACGGCCTTCGCGCCGTTCACTGTGCCGGGCATCAGGTCAAGCACCAGCTCGGGGTGGTTGTCGAAGAGGCGACCCATGACTCTGGCGCTGTCGAGGCCGGCGCGCTGATGGACGAGCCACGACATGGTGCCCACGACCCAGGCGTCCTGCGCCTCGTCCTTGAGGGACTGCCCCAGGGATGCGATGTCGCTGTACCGAAGGGAGTGCTCGTAGACCCTCTTGCCGTTGGCTGCCTCCAGTACCTCCATCACCCTCCTCAGGTTCGTGATGTTCGGCACCAGCATCCCGTCGAGGTCCACCTGGCCAGAGGTTCTGGTGATCGCACGCACCGCCACGTCGAGGGTGACGGCGGCCTCGGCCTGGTCGCCAAGCGCAGCGCGGAGCCCCGGTATGCGGCCAATAATCTCCTCGGACACAGGCACTGCGTCCTTGCCGGTGAGCACCATCTCCTGTGTGGTCTTGCCCGGGATGGTGGTCTTGATGAGGTTGACCCAGGACTCGGCGTTGTACTGAGTCTTCTGCGCCAGGACGACTGCGTCCTCAAGCTTCTGCACCGCCTCATCGACAGGCAGCCGGCGCAGCGCCTTGAGCCCACCACGGAACCCGGACTGCTTCAGCGCGGCTTCGATGATTCCCTCACCACGCTTGAAGCTCTCAGCCCCAGCGACAGCGGTGACGTTGGACATCATGTACCGCGCGGTGCGCTCAGCCTCGGCCAGTACCTTCTCGAAGGCATCAGGGTCGGTCGGGTCAAGCTGCTCGATCGCCTGGGACAGGTCACGACGGAACCGAGCGACAGCCATGTCCGCCGCTTCCTCCATCTGCTCCTTGGCCACAACGGTGAACGCGGCGTCACCTGTGACCTTCTCAGCAGCCAACTGGGCCAGGCGATCCTTGACCCGGTCCCCGGATGTGGCGACAGCAGCCTGGGCCTCACGGGCGTAGGACTCAGCGATGACCGAGGTGCCGGGGTTGTACTCGAATGCCCCCGCATCCTTGAGGACACGCTCACTGAGCCACGACGCTGCCCGCGTGATGTTCTTGCCGACGAACTTGTCCGGGTCAGCGATGAGCATCGAGGCTGCCGAGTTCCCCTTGCTGGCCTCGACCACGATGTCGGCGCTCTCCTTGAGAGCCATGAGCGCACGCCGCCCACCTCGAGCCGACTGCCCAATGCCGAGCCCAGTGGCTGCGTCGATGTAGAGCTGGTTGCGAGCGGCCATGCCGCCCTGAGCCAGAGCGGTCTGCGCTCCCTCGGTCACGGCCTGGATGATGCCAGGAACGTCGCGAGCCAGAGACTCCTGCATCGAGGTGGTGAACAGCGCAAGCTCGTTCGCAGACATGGCCTCGCCGGCCTGCAGCTTGCGGAGCATGCTCTTCGCCACACGGTAGCCCTCGCCACCCTGCAGCACCCCAGGCCCAATCTCCTGCACGACGCGCGACACAAGCTCGGACATCTCGACGCCAGCGTTCGGCGTCACCACGCTGCCTGTGCCTCGGGTACCCGTGATGGTGTACGTCGAGTCCATCAAGTCGATGAGCGCCTTGTGCGCGTCCTTCCACTTGTCCTCGGCAATCATCAGCGTGCGGGACAGGAAGCGGTAGTCCTCGGGAAGGGCCTGCATCACCGCGTCCTTGGCGGCGTCCGTCATCGTGTCCCGGTAGGCGCGAGCCACGGCCCACGACCCACGCCCGTCACCCAGCGCCTCAGCCATTGTCCACAGCTTGCCTGCAGACATCTTGCCTCGAGCGGCCTTGAGGATGAGGGACTCCACATCCTTGCCGGCTCGGCGCCCCTCCTCGACCAGGGCTCGCAGCAAGTGCTTCTGAAACAGCGCGCCGTTGGCACCCATGCCCTTGATGCTGCGGGTGACGATCTCCCCGACAGGCGCGCCCCTCAGGATGTCGTCCTGTATGCGGGAGGCCATGGCGTACATGCTGTTGAGGAACGGCGTCTTCGTGTTCGGAGCATGACCAGTCGTCTGAAGCATCCCGCGAAGCAGGCGCTCCATCTCACCCTTGGTCATCGACTCAACTGCCGCACGCTTGGCCGGGTCAACCATCTCCGAGACGACGCGCCGAGCCTTGTCCAGCGCCATGCCCGGCATGTCCGCAAGAACGCGAGCAGCATCACCAGCCATGACGTAGGGCCGGGCTACCTCCTGCAGCACACGGGCATCGATGTTCTCGACAACACCAGCAGCACCCGGCGTGGCCTTCGCGGCCTGGTCGAGCAGGCGAGCAGCGGTGGCGTTGCCTCCGAACCGAGCAGCCAGGTCCGTAGCCTTGATGGTCTTCTGCCCAGCCGCCAGGGCCTCAGCCGCCACTGCCTGCATCTCAAGCGCGGTCGCCACAGGGTTGACTACCCGGGACGCGGCAATGCTCTTGATGCTCGGAGCGTCCGCTGCTTCGACCGCCTGACCCAGCACCTGCCGAGCTGCGCCACGGGCCGCGAGGCTACGCACGGTGGCTGAACTGGTGAGGAGGTCAACACCCCTGCGAACCACCTCGCCTGTCAGGCCGCCCACAATCTTCAGACCAGGGCCGGTGGGGATGATGACACCGCTGAGCATGCCAGAGGCGTAGGCAGGGTGGACACCAAGGACCGTCTCGTCCGAGCCGTACAACCGCTCCTTGTCCTCGCGGAAGTCAGTGACAGCCACAGTCTCGTCACCCAGACCCCGACCCTTGGCAGACGCATCAATCACACGGACGATGAAGTCATCGTGGTCGAGCGCTCCACCGATGGCCTCACCGGTTGGAAGCATGCGCTCGGTGGCCTGGAACGGCGTGGGCATCACCCCACCAGTGCCGATGAGGCGAGGTGTCCGGATCAGCTCACGGGCCGTCTCACCCACGGATGGGATGATGCCTTCCTTGTCGCCAGTGATGGCAGCGTAGGCCTCACCGACCTGACTCACTCCGCTGAGCACATTTCCGAACGGGACCTGGCTCGCCATGGCGGCGTCCTCGATCCTACGACTCAGGGCCCTGGCGGCGTCAACGTACTCGCTGTCCTTGAACTCCTCGACCAGAGCCTCTGCGTCAGCCAGCCCCGTGGCTTCCTTGGCTGCATCAATGGCGCTGGCGACCCGGTAGGCGGGGTCCTGCGGGCGAAGCGGGTTGCCCTCAGCATCGACCGAGTAGAACAACAGCTCTCTGTCAGGGAACTGCTCCTTGAGCTTCTGCCTGTCGAGGTACTTTCCGGCCTTCCCGCCACTGGCGAGCATTGCCCCAGTGAACATCACGTCGGAGACAGGGAAGCGACCGAACACAGCCTCGCTGGCAGCAGCCTCGGTGAATCCGAGAGCCTTGAGCGGCGGCATGATGTACGACTCGTAGACGCCAGTCCCGCCCTCAGGGGCGTCGAAGTCGATGGGTAGTCCCTCAGGTAAACCAGCCTCCTCCCTCGTCGTCTCCCCCATCCGCACGCGACGAGCCGCCTCTCGCACGTCGGAACCCTCAGCAATCATCCGCCGGCCCAGGGCTGAGCGGAACAGCTCGGAGGGGGACGTGATGTCGAGGGGCTCAAGCTCACCCGTCTCCGGGTTGTACACCTGGCCCTGGCCTGCGTACCGGCTCAGGAACAGGTCGGCGTTCACAGGGCTGGTCACATCTCCTGCGCGAGCCCGGACAGCGACATCCTCCTCAAGCTCATCGAGCGCCTCAAGCTGAGCACGCTCCCGCATGCCTGGCTCGATGGGCTCGGTGGGTGCCACTTGGAACCCGTACTGACGGGCAGCCTCCTCGGCTCGGCGCTCACGCAGGGCACCCATCATCCCGATGGCTTCGACATCGTCCTTGGGAGCCCGCTTCTCACGCGGAACGGCTGGGGCCAACGGCTCAGGAGCACCACCCTGCTGGGCGGCCTCGAGCTTCCGCATGTACTCGTCGAACTCCTCGGGGGTCATGCCTACTCCGTAGCGGCGGCCTGAGCTGCCTGCGCCTTGCGCCTTGCGTCCAGCTCCCTGGCCCGCTTGGATGCTACACCGAACGCGCTGACCAGCCGCTCAGAGTCCACGCCAGCCTCGTTCATCGAGCGGAAGGACTGCTTGACAGCCTCCTCGTTGCCGGCATCGATGGCCTCGGTGAGCTGCGAAGCGTACACGTTCGTCTCCTCGTCCAGCTCGGGGAGGTCCCCCTTGGCGGCGCGGACGAAGCCCTTGACCATGGCCTGCTTGGCAGACATGCGCTCTGCTTCCTTGGTGATCCCCTCCTGCACCTGCTTGGGCCGCATCGAGGCCTGCGCCGGGGTGACGCCACCGGGACCGTAGAACATGCTGGTCAACTCACGCTGGCGCTGCATCGAGGTGTCGGGCTGGACCATCGAGGCGAAGCTCTCCTGCGCCTCGGCGCGCCGGCCTGCGAGGGATGCGCGCTCTGCCTCGAGCTTCCCGGTGCGAGCGATGGCCTGCATCAGGTCCACGTCGAGGTAGTCCTCAGGGGTGACACCCTGCTCGGTCAGCGCCGCGCGCTCCTCGTCGGAGATGACCCCATCGTCGCGCAGAGCCTTGGCTGTGGCCTTGAACCCAGGGCTGTTGATGATGCCCATGCGGGCAGCCTCTCCTGGCAGAGGCTCGTCGCGGGTGACCGTCGAGGTTCCGCCCCCAAGGTAGGCTCCGCGAACCATGGTCTGCGGCAGGATCTCAGCAACCCACCTGTCGGCGTCCGCGCCTCCGGCCTGGGTGTAGACCTCCGCAGCCCTCTCCTTCATCTTCTCTGGATCTGCCGCCGCCTGAGCCGCAGGGTCCATCGCGTTCATGACAAGCGCGTTGGCCTGCTCGGCGGTGAACCCCTTCTCGGCCCGCAAGAACTCACCCATCGCACCGTAGGATGCTGCCCTCTGGTACGGGTCTTCGATCCCCTGGATCTGAGCGGTGATCTTCCGCTGTGCGGCGATGATGTCCTCGTCCTTGACCTCCTCGGCGCTACGCTTGCGCTGCAGGTCGACAGTCTCTTTCTCAATGAAATCAACAACTTCCTTGGGCGGGCTGATTGCCTGAGCGGAACGAACCTCGGCGTCGGTCCTGACCGCCCCGGCGACCTTGATGGCGTTGATCTGCTCCCCGAACTGGGGCCTCTCGCGCATCGTGGTGTAGCTGGCCCGACCCATGCGGGGCTGTGCAAGCTCGGCCTGGGCCTTGCGGGCCTTCGCCAGGAGCTTGTCGTACTCCAGAATCTGCTTGTCCATGGAGTCGATGTTGTCGAGGTACATCTTCCGCTCGAGCTTGAACCGAGTCTCATCGTCAGCGATGACCTCCTCGGCCCGCTTGACGGACTCCTCGAGCGCCTGACGGCGACCCATCAGGTACGTCGCGGCGTACCCCATGCCTCGTGATGTAGCCATGTCAGTCTCCCAGGCGGTTCACAAGCCCGCCGCCAAGTGGCATGAGGTCAAACATGTACTCGTCGTACTGCTCATCCGGCATGTCGAGTACGTCTGGCAGGGTGCCGTCCTGCTCCAAGAGGCTGTACAGTGAGTCGTCCCCAGCAGCGTTGAACATCTGTTCAATGCGCTTCACATCTCGCTGGTCACGCTGAGAAAAGGGCTCCTCAACCGACGGACGGACAGGCTCGCCAAGCAGCTCAGCCTCAGCCTGAGGGATGACCCCACGGGGCTCAAGCCCAGTTCCCAGCGCCTCCCTGGAACCGGGAGCCTGCAGGGCCTCCGTGCCAAGGGGAAGCCCAGTGCGCTGGCTAAGCTCAGCCAGACGCTCCCGGATGAGGGGCGAGCGAGCCTCGATCTCCTCGCGCGTCCGAGGGACAAGTCCGCCGCCAAGCTCAAGGGCCGCCACATCCTCGTCGGTGAACGTAGGAGCCAAGCCGCCACCAAGCTGGAAGGCGTCCAACTCCTCGTCACTGATGGCTGAGATGTCCGCCTGGTTGGCGCGAGCACGACCCTGCCGCGCTTCCTGAGCAAGGCGACGCTTCTCCTCCTCCGCGAGAATCTGCTTGAGAGCACGGTCCTGTCCGATCTGACCAGCGATGTCGAGGCCGCCCTCGAACAGGGCCTTACGGAACGCCTCGTCACGCTGAACGTCCTGGGCCTGCAGTCCCTCGCGGATGCGCTGCGCCTGCATGCGGCGCTGCTCACCAAGGTCCATGACAGCCAGAGCCCCCTCCTGCGCTGCCTCTCCGATGTCCCGACGAGCAGCACGCTGACCGGCAATGGCCTCGCGAGCCTGAGCGCCAGTGGCTGCGGTGGCCGGCGCGACTGCTCGGCTGCGGACCATCTGCTCGTTCGCTGCCGCCGCAACCGGGTCAACGAAGCGACCCATGATGGCAGCCTCCTCGTCACCCAGCACGCCACGCTCAAGGCGCCGCATCCGTGCGCGCAGCATCTTCTCGTCTTCGCCAGGGCGAGCCATGAGCCCACCAGCGATGCCGCCGCCGAGCCCACCAGCAATGGCACCGAACGGCGTACCCGTCATCTGGTAGCCGGCCATCGCTCCGCTCATCGCACCCTGGGCAGCACCCTGGGCAGTCCTCTTCCTGTACGGGTTCCGTGCCATCAGACCATCCATGACTCAATGGCGACGCTCCATCGCCAGATACGGGTATTGGGCATCGTGCTCTTGCCGACCAGACCGATGCTGAAGAGCCGGTTCCCAGGGTTGGCAATCATGTGAAAGCCGCTCTGGTGGTCCCGGCGACCAACGCCAGCACCGATGTCTCCGTCGTCCTCTGCCTGCAGGAGATGCTCGGTCAGCAGCTCTGGGCTCTGCAGGCTCGATCCGTCCACGATCTCACCCGGGTACACCAGCATCCGCACATCGGAGCCAGGGAAGCCGTAGTCGGTGCCGGTCGTCACAGTCGCGTCGCTGGGCGTGGTGCCAGAGAAGCTGAACTGGATGAACAGGGCCTTGGGGATCCGTGGCAGCTCGATGCGGCTGAAGGTCCCGGGGATGAACTGCCAGACCGACACGTCCTCGTTCCGGGTCGAGGTCGCCCGCTGAACGTAGGTGTACCGGCCCAGGAACTTGCCCCGGCCGGCCGCCGAGCTGACGCCAGACACAGCCGTGAACGTGCGCGTGGCGGACTCGTAGGACGGCCTGACGATGTGCTGCTGCTCAACCCACGGCGAGGTGGACAGGTCGCCAGCCACGACACCGCCGTTGGCGTACTCCTGCATCTCCTGCAGGTTCTGCTGCAGCAGGTTGGCCTGCACCACGGTGCCAGCCACGAACGTGTTCGGCGGGGTGTAGCTCATTGTTCCGCCTGCACGATGTTGATGAGACGCTTGTTGTCTACGGTGATGGTATCACTCGCCCCGCCAAAGGTCGGGTCCGTGCCGTACATCGCCGTGTCCCGCACGAAGAGCAGACCGTCACCGCTCCCGCCAGGGTCGCGACCCAGGGACACGACACCCCTCACCATGATGCGGATGCCTGTCACGCTCACCGTCGTGCTCGGGACAGGCCGCCTGTAGTGGAAGGCGCGGGACCGGCGCATCGAGCGGTTGAACGCGCTGCCAAGCCCGGTGGTGCCGACGTACTGGTGGGTCTGGTACACGCCGACAGGAACGCTCTCAGCCACGCTGACGTGCGGGAACACCATCGAGGTGAGCGTCTCGTTTGTGGGCATGTGCGGGACCGGGTTGCCCCCATCGTCGTTGACGCCGCTGTAGTGCGAGGTGCTGAAGTCTTCCTGGCCAGGGATGCTCTCGTAGCCAGACCCGATGTCCCACTCGAGCCAGAAGATCCAACCAGCTCCAACCCGCTTGGTCATCGTCTCGAGGTCCGCCTCGTTGGTGACGCTGCTGTTCTGGTCGGTGATGCGGACGCTGTAGTAGCAGCGCCACACATCCCCGGGTCGGATGTCCATCGCCGTGGCCAGCGTGAACGTGGCAACCACCCTGTCCGCTGTGCTGGCGTAGGTGGCTGACGCGGTGTCGTCGTCCTGCGAGGCATAGCGCGTGACGATGCCGTCGTTGTTGGCGCTGACCACATCGACCTGGCCCACATCCACACCCTGAGCCCGCACGTTGCTGGCGTCGAGCGATGACGTGGCAGTGCCCACTCCGGTGAACAGGTTGTTCACAGAGGCGGCATCGACGGTGGTGCCCGGCTCGGCGTTGTAGGTCGGAAGGCTGGACATCAGGACCTCCGCTGGTTGAGAAGCAGGGACGAGCCAGAGAAGAACAGCATCACGAAGTCATCGTCATCCTTGAAGGTTCCGTTGACATAGGTCGCAAGCGAGTCCATCGACCACACCACCTGCACAGAAACCGCTCCCTCGGGGACCAGCACCTGGCCGCACAGGTGGATGCTCATCCACGGGACGTACACGTTGGCGGTGCTGTCCACCTCGATGCCGTCTACAAGCAGCCGCATGCGGAAGGCCTTGGGGCGGTCAACCACGCTCGAAGACGAGGACAGGTACTTGCGGTCACAGATGGTGTTCCGCCACACCCATGTCGAGAACTCGACGTGCAGCAGGCCACCCTTCGTGGTCACGTTCTCCGTGAACGCCACGACGCTGTCCCCGGAGTAGTTCGGGTACTGCATGCCAGGAGCGCAGGCCCAGGATGGAAACGGTCCAGTGGATGGAGACGAGGCCCGGTAGGGGTCTGCGATCTCGGTGTTCGTCTGCGCCACAGTCAGGTCGTGGAACGCCTCGTTGGCGAACATCGTCTCAGAGACGGAGCCCCCGGGAATCTGGTCGCGGCTGAGCCCCTGCAGGTTGGCGACCTGCTCGTTGAGGTTCTCGTTGAACCGAGCCGCGTCCACCGTGTTGGAGGTACGCAGGTCACTGCGACGGTACCTGTAGCTCACGTCGGCCTCCGGGTGGTTGCGGCCCTGCCCTCGATGACCTCGGTGGTCGAGGTCACCACACCCAGCGTGTAGCCGGTCAGCGTGATGTCGTTGTCGGTCGTCATCCGGAACTGCATGTACCCAGAACCGTCGAGGACGAGGCTGTAGCGGACATCAACCGGGACAGGCTGCGACCACTTCGCATCGTCCCAGCTCGCCACCTCAGCGCCGATGCCCGACTGGTACACAGGGAGAAGCTCCCGGTCAGCCGGCTGGCTCGCCAGGGCGGGGCCCACGTTGACGACGAGGCCCCTGTCACCCTCTGCCTGGATGGCCGTGGTGTTGCTGCCTGTGGTCATCTGCTTGACGTAGACGTACCGGAGATGCTTCTTGTCGGCGCTGTCGTTGAGGGCCTCGAGCCGGGACAGGTACACCGAGTCCGGTGGGTCAGCCGACACGAACTGCTCCCCCTTCTTCGTGTACCCCATCTGCCGAGCCTCACTCATGACGAACAGGCCAGACTCCAAGCTGTTGCTGCCGTTGGCTCCGGTCTGGTGGCCGAACACCACGTCACCGTCCGGGGTCGAGGTCACGCAGGCCACAGGCCACCCGGTACGCACCGTCCACTCCTCACGGTCGTAGTGGTAGATGAGCCCGATGTTGAGGTCAGGTGAGCCGTCGATGGGCACCCAGAGCTGGTACTCCTTCCACTTGCGGCAGAGCACAGCCTTGGAGGCCGGCGACACGGACGGGTTGATGCGGTTGATGTAGTCCTGCACTGGGGCGGACACCATCTCGACCTTGGCCTCACTGCCGCCATCGAGGCCTCCCGTCAGGGCGTACACCCCGTCGTCAGCCAGGAACATGATGCCGTGACCAGGCACCGGGATGGTCGTGGCAGGGGCTCGTCCACCCGCATCGAGGAGCAGCGGAGCGACCCTGAAATCTGGATAAACCCCAGTGATTACATCAACTTGTCGCTCTCGGAACACGATGACCGCGTTGTAGTACCCAGCCAGGCCGGTCACGTCCCCACCGTTGCCACCCAGGTAGATGTAGTCCTCGATGGCGAACTGAGCGATGGTTCCTGGCATCGAGTAGAACACCGCCATGCCGTTGGCTGGACCGCCGTCGATGAACAGGCAGTTCGCCGCCTGCGCCACGAAGCGAGCCCCAGGGGACGGGATGGGGGTCAGGGACTCAGGGGCCTCGCCGCCGAGCCGGGTGTCCGGGTTGTTGTCGTAGAACAGAGTCTCGACGTTGTTGCCCACCTCTCCGACGAAGCGGAACAGCCCGTCGGTGTAGCCTGTC
>Ga0208767_1002934_pt1 | contig 12602 bp, 16 predicted proteins | sample VirMetDEL_Mar_21_FD_184514 | JGI IMG/M metagenome (GOLD analysis project Ga0208767, IMG submission 184514) | Aqueous microbial communities from the Delaware River and Bay under freshwater to marine salinity gradient to study organic matter... | ecosystem: Environmental > Aquatic > Marine >... | reverse complement strand
TTTTTCTCGCATGTCTTTCATGCTACTTGGATTAGCTCCAGCTATGATTCCAGCACCTAATACTCCATCTGCTCTTGTTACAAACTCTCCGTCTGCTAATTGAGCTAACATTGTATCCTCGTCTTTGTCTCCTACGCCTGCTCCGTCTTCAACATAACCTGATGCTCTAACATAATTGTTTGCATCGTTTTCGTCATGAGAAACTTTTGATGGAAGATAGTTTACACCACCTTCATTAAATTTTTTTATCTCTGCAATACCACCCACTCTTAATCTTTGAACGTTCATAGAGTAAGAACCCATTCTTGGATCTCCTAAACCAGCTTGTTCTGGAGCGTATACTTTTTCGTATGCTTTTTCTTCACCTGTTGTTGGATCGATGTAAGTGTATCCAGGTCTTTGAGCTTGTAGATCTAAGTAACCCATGTTGTATCCTGGTGTGTAAATATCTGTTGGTTGTGGATCAAACGCACCACTTAAATAAGTTCCTGCAGCTATTGCAGCTGAAACTTTTCCTGGGCTAAATTCTAAGTCACCTGGCTTAGCATCCTTTGCTGTAGATTGTCTTTTTAAAATATCTAATAAATTACTACTACTACTTTTTTGTGGGGTTGTTGTATAATTTGGGTTAGGAACCATGTTTCCAAATTTATCTACACCCAAATTTCTTGGATTCACTGCTGCTTGTCCTGGATTATACGCCCCTGGCATACTTCGTAAGAATGCAGGTTGGCTTGCAACAAAACTTTGTGTTGCCGCTGATCCTGGAAACATACTCATACCTGTAGAACCTAAAGTATAACCACTATATGCTCCACCTGCTGCGCCTAGTAGTCTACCAATACCTGATGCTCCTGATTCTTTCGCTCCCCTGTATCCTTGATAACCGCCATATGCCGCTAATGCGTACGGTATTAGTGCTAATGGATTCATATATATTAATTCTCCTAATTAAGATCTTAAGTATGAAATAATACCATTTTAGTCGGCTAGTTTCAACTCGTCTCTAAAACATCCTTCGTACTGATGTTCGCCCACATGGATGATTGGGTCATTAACAAAGACATAACATTTACCCCCAATATCTTTCCAAAGCTTACAAAAAGAAAAATCTTCACCTAAATAAGTCTTAGTCTCAGGGTCGTGTATGCAATCAAAAAAGTTCCATAAATGAGGTCTATCTACATACTCACCATTTATCACTGTCTTTTGAACTATGTTTTTATCTGGATACTTTTCTATCATTTTGTCAAACACTGATCTTTTGATCAACATACATCCTGTAGGACTATGTGTAACTTCCATAACACCACTGTCTAAAGTTATGTTATTAGCATCTGCTACTTTCATTGGGTAAGTGTTTAGCCATCTATGTATATCTCCAGCGTTTTTAACTTCACCATCATTCCACTTTTTATAAAGTTTATCCCACATCATAGTTTTAAGTGGGTAAGGAATAGATATTAATTCTTTGTTTAAATCTAACATTTTAATAATAGATTCTGCTCTAAAATATATATCAGAATCTACAAATAACATATGAGTGCAATTTGATTCTAAGAATGCTGAAACACATAAGTTTCTTCCTTGAGTAACCAAAGAAGATTTTAATAAAGTAAATGTAATTCTTATGCCTTTTTTAATACATAGTTGTTGCAATTCCAAAAGAGCTTGTGTGTAATGCATAGTCACATCACTATGACAAGGTGTACAAATCATAATGTTATAAGGTGACTTAGTTGTTTTCTTTTCTTCTTTTTGTCCGGTGTCCGGTTTCCACATAGGAAGAGTAGCTTTTTCGTATGGGGTTACCTCAACTTCTTTTAATGTTTGGTAAGTGTCTTCATTTACTGTTTCTTTCATTCAAAGCTCCTTTCAAAAAGTTTGTCCATTCCATACCCTTTTTTTCCCAGTTATAAAATCTTTTATAAAAGTCTTGTTGCTGTTGTAGGTGTTCTTGCATAAAATTTTCATGCAAATAAGACGCTGCAACATTAATAGCTGCTCCCGTATCCTGTGCCATCTGTTCGTAATTTTTTGAATAGTTAATGTACACTGGCCACTCTGCACAAGTTTCATACAAAGCTCCGAAGTTATTAGTTATTACATGTACACCAGATGCTAAAGCTTCTAGAGCTGACGCACAAGATGTTTCTTCAAATATAGAGGGGTACACAAACATATCATAGTTAGGCATCATTTCTTTTATGTACTCATGAGGTTTGTAACCAATGTAATTTACGTTAGGTAATTTTCTAGCTTGTTCATATAGACCTTCAAAATCTTTTTCAGTGTTATCTGAAAACTCTGATCCGTATACTTTACAAGAACTATAAACATCTAGTTTTATGTGAGGGTTATCTATTTCCTGCATTGCACGTAGCAATACATTTAAACCTCTCCACGGAGTACAGTGATGTATTAATTTAATTGGAGTTCCTCTTTTATAAATTTTTCTAACAGGAAAAGTATCAATACCGTTTTTAATAACTACACATTTTTCAGTAGGAATATCAAAAGCATATCTAAACTTTTCGTAATTCCAATGACTGTTAAATACGTACCAATCATACTCGTCATGTCTTTTCTTATTAGTAAAAAATTCTTGTAAGTTAGGTTGGTCCCAAGAGTTTTTCTGCCAAAGAAGATTTAATTTGTTTGGGTCTATTGGAACTTTACCAGGAATAGATGTACATATCTGTACTTGATCTAGCAAATCTTTGGACACATGCTTTTCAAGCATTTCCATTTGTAGCTCAGTGGCTCCTCTAGGTTTCATAACTATGTTTCAATATCAAAGTTTCCTGAAATAGTCAAAGCTTCTTCTGTTAATTTTACCATATGGTCAAGATATCCAGGAAAAATTATAATATTGTTTTGTTTAACATCTAACAAAACAGTTTGTTTAAATAAAGACTGACTCTTTGAAGCAGCAATTAAATCATTACTTGGATGAAAAAAAACTGTTTGTGGTTTGTTTATTTTTTCATAAATAACAAAAGAAAAATTACACCCTGCGTGATTGTGTTTATCTTGAAAACTATTTTTATATACATTTCTCCAAATTCTAAAATTACAAATTTTTTTTACCATTAAGTCTTGAGATAACAATTGAATAAAATTATTAAATAAATAATTTTTTCCTTCGTTTGAGACGAGATTAGTGCCATTAAAAGAAGTGATAACTTGTGATTCAAAACTTTCTTCAAAGTCTTTACTAATTAATTCTATTTTTTGACAATTAATTAATCCTTTCCAAATAGGAATTTCGAAAAGAATTTGTTTCATTAATTATTTTTTGGTTTTCGCTCCCATTTCACCAATTCTCGTAACTTTAATTTCAAGGTCTTGCCTAAAGTCATCCACAGTAGTGTCAGTGTTGGGATCAGCAACATCAGCATCAAAATTAGCTTTACTAGCATATACTTTTCCCGTTCTCTTGTGTTTAATTATTTCTTTTGCTACCGCAGGTATTTTTGGTAAATCAGCCATAGCAAAATTATACTAAAATTAAATTTTAAATCAACTTTTAAATATTAAAAGTTACAACACAAACTGCACGTAATTCATTTGCGTTTTTTGGTGAATTTGCTTGGTGTTTTAATTTATTAAATAGTACAATTTTTCCTTTTACAGGTTTTATAGATTTTATTAATTTTTCGTTTTCAAAAATATCTGTATTACCAGTGCTATTATTTAAATACATTAACACTTGGTAATAATCTTCATCATGATCTACGTGAATTGGACTCTCTCCAACAAAAGGTAAAGTTAAATTTACTGAAGCTCTTAAAATTTTTTTTACTTTTTTGTTAGTTGTTTTTATAAATCTATTGAATATTGGTATAAAAAAATTAGAAAAATTTGAAACATTATTTCCATCTCTTGCTATTAATGCGTGTGAAAAAAAAGGAACTTTGTCATAATCTGTTTGCGAACTATCGTAATAAATAGGAAAAGGTTTATTTTGATTATATAAAATATCATCTATTATTAAAGATTCTTCTTCTGTAAAGAAATTGTTTTGTTGGTAAAAATCTAACACCTACTGTTTTCTACCTTGTCGATTATATTTTTTATTATGTTGTAACTTCTTTTTTTTATTAGGACTCTTACAATGTCTTCTAGGCCGTTTCCTAGGTTGGTCTCTTTCAACAAAATCTTTAAATTTTCTAGCCATGACTTATTCTTATGTTAAATGAAACAGAAATTCTATACCCTTCTTCAAAATGAGGCTCTACCATATGTTGAAGACAGGAAGGAAAAAGTATGATCATTTTTTCTTTAGGAGACACACTATAACTATGATTAAAATCAGAAGCTTCAAAAAATCCATCACCAATCATACCACTTGATTTTTCATTGCGATAGAAAACTAAATTACCGTCTTGTTTAGGTACTTCAATAAAAAAAACACCACTAAAATGTGATCTTGGATGAATATGGGGCAAGTTAATTGCCATTTTAGGATTTTTATTTATCCAAATATTATCGATATCAAACCTTATTTTATTAAAGTCATAATTTTTTTTTATTAAGTTAAATATATGGTTTATAATAATCTTAATCATTTCTTTATTCTCATTAAGGTTTAAATCATTTGTTTGAAAACCACCTCTGTTGCTTTTATATCTACCACTTTTTTCTTGTTCTTTTTCTAAAATTAAAAAAACATTTTCTTTTAAAATTTCATAATCATCAGTATTTACATAATCAATTAATAGTGAATCACTGAATATAATCTTTTTCATTCTCTTTCGAGCCAACCTGTAATTATATATTTTTCTGAAGTATCACTTATTTGACCTTTGTGAGTATGAGTCCAATTTACAGGCCATATTAAAGTAGATCCTTTGATTGCTGGAGTTATTAAATTTTGATATTTAAAAATAGTACCGCCATCATTTACATTATTTAAATAAGTCATAAAAACTAAATGCCTGTTTATAGTATCTTTTGTAGAGTTTTCACAGTGAAATATTTTAAAACCTCCCCCAGGTTCATAATGTTGAATATTTAATTCTACAATTTTTAGTTTTAAAGTTCCAGCTTCTGGATATTTTTCCATATATTTATTAATAGAATTTTTTAAATGATTTAAATATTTTTTTATAACAGGTTCTTGAATTAGTTGTTCTCCACGAAAATTTACGTCAATTGAATCTTTCATATCAGTATCCAATTCTTTTTTCTCTGTATCCGCTATCTTACCTTTGTATTTTCTATTTGAAGTTTTGTGTAAATCAATTAATTGATTACAAATTTGATTATCTAAATAATAAAAACCAATAAAATTTTCTTGATCAACCATTTTCCTGTGATCTATCTATCAGAGCATAGCTCACAACACCAGTAATTTCATTCGCTGTGCCTGCTTGCATTGACAAAACATCACTTGCTTCCATTGCCAAAGTTTCTTCTACCATATTAGCTTGAGCTTTATTAAGTTCTTTGTAAGCTATCTTTACAGCTGAACCACCAGACTTTGTTAACAAGGCGTGGGTATCCACATTACTTGCTGTATCGTGAACTGCTTGTAAGTTTTTAACAAGTACAGTTGCATCTGCTGGGCACGTTAAAACTGTAGTAACGTTTGTTGTAGTCAAAGTAAATGTATCGCTTTTGTATCTAATCGTCATGATATAAACCAACTAAAAGTATCTTGTTCATTTTTTAATTCTTGTTGATAAGAAGTGTTTAACTTATCTTGCATCGTTCGTAAAGACTGAGTTACTTGTCTTTGGTTTTCCTCTGTGTATTTAGGAGTTGGTTCAGGAATTACTATATCTACTCTAGCCATTAATACCCGCTATGTAAGCCACCTGGCCCCGATGTTTGTCTAGATTGTCTAGCAGCAGGTGCAGAAGGTGTTGGAGATGAAGGTGCTTGTCCTCTATTTCTGTCTTGATCTGATATCGGTTCAGAATCTAATCTTGTTTGTATTGCTTGTATCTGTTGTTTATTAATTTCATTTTGCATTTTTCTTTGATTCATTTCGTAATTCTTTTCAGCTCTTTTTCTAGCTAATATATTTGACATATTCAAAGAGTTGCCGGTAAGGGCAGATCCTAAAGTTGCTATGCCTTGAACATAAGGGTTAGCACCAAGGACTGAACTAAGTATATTACCTTTAATACCTTCTAAACCCATTTGTTTTATCACATAATCTTTAGCTTGATTTTTAATTACGTTTTTTGCCATTTGTCCAAAGTCAGGAAGTCTTCTAGTGTCTGGTCCTGGAAATATTTCCAAACCCATAGGTGTTAAGTCCTGATTAACAAAACTAGGTTGATAGTTTTCAAATCCTGGTTGTGCTTGTACTGCTGCAATACCAAAAGGATCTTGAGCTTGTGCTACATTGTTAGCATAATCTTGTAAAAATATTTCGTCCATTATCCTCTCATACCATCTGGTTGTACGTCTGCTCTAAAAGTTCCAAATCTCCAATTTTCATCTGTACTTGTATTTGCAATTTTTAAACTAGCAAATCTTGCTCTAGCTCTAGTGTCTATCTTATCAGTAGTTGATGTTATTGTAAAAGGTCCTAGTGGTGAGGATGCTTCGGTGTCACTTGGGTAATCTCTTAGTTGAATAGTAACTTGAGCATTACCTTGTAACAATTTAAAATCAGGTACGAATCTTCTCATACTCATAAATAGTTGACCATTACCTTCAATGTTTAAAGAAAAATCTCCAGATTCTATAAATGCTGGAATTGTAGTCTTCGCACCTGTGGTATCTACTTGGTCTGTTCCAACTTCATGAGCATAATAAATAGTCCCACCATTTAAATTTGTTACACCTTGAATTAAAGGGAAAGTTGGCGTTGTTGTTGAATTGAATTCAGTTGCGTAAGGTACATCATATAAATTAGCATCTGTCCAAGTAGTTCTTGCTAGGGAACCTGTTGTCCAAGTTCCACTTTGATAATTGTAAGTAACGCATCTATCATTAAAATCTGAACCTGCTTTTGGATAAAACCAAGTAAGTTCTTCATACAAATGGTTTAATCCTACGTATACTGATTCACCGTTTTGATAATTAACTCCAAGGTTATCTCCTTTACTTGTGAATACAAAATCTTCAACTTGGCAGGGTAACGATTTAACAGTACCATCGTAAACAAAGAATCCACCAGATTCACCCATCCAATAAACAGCACCATTTACATATTTTATAGAGTGTTGTCCAATAGCTCCACAGTTTGAACCCACTTGTCTTATAGAAAAAGTAAATGGAGGTCCTACAAATTGAATTACATAAGCAGAATTATCTGTCAGCACTAAAGTATAATCTTTTCCTTTTACAGCTCCAACAATTTTAGTTCCGGAATCTAATCTAAAAGTACCTGCCGTATTTACTGAAGTTGGTGCATAGTCACTTATATTTTCTTGATCAGAAAATCTTATAAACATTTTATCTTGCGTGCCACCACTACCAACGGTAGTTTCAGTTCCTAACATTAATAAATGTCTATCTCTATCTGATACAAGAGACATTACTGAAGAGGTAGGCGCACCACTTACAACAGTTGCTCTTGTAGTTAGGGCATTAGGGTTTGAGTTAATAGGATTCCATTCAAATGTTTTACCATTTTTAATAGTCGCAATTAATTTTTCTCCGAAGTTATCTAAAGACCAAGATGCAGGATCGATTGTTAAAGTCGAAGCTAAAGAAGCTTGCCCCCAACCAGTGTAGTATTCAACACCAGATCCAGACGCATGAGCAGACCTTGTCCCTGCGGTTGCTCTAGTAATTCCTGTAAGATCATTTGTAGATATACCAGTGTAAGAAATAAATTCTGCTCCAACTTTTATTGTTCCTGACGTTGGAAATCCAGTTGTTGATACAAGTGTAATAGAAGTTCCAGATCCTCCAGTACCTGCAGTGTCATCTAATAAAGCTCCATTAAGAGTTCCAAATACTTGTTGGCCTCCGCCCCATAGTCCTGTTCCCCAACCAAATCCATAAGTAAAACCTAAAGCACCTGCACTAATGTACGGATTAACTGTTGCAGATCCACTTCCGTTGACCGTTGTCCCTGCTGCGCTAGCCATTGTAATAGTGAATGAATCACTGTCTGGAACAGTAACTACTTGAAAGGTATTTGTTTCAAAATTTGCAGCAGTGTATCCAGCTCCTGTTGGAGGTGTCACTGAAGTAAATGTAAATAGATCTCCGGGTTGTAATGTATGTGCTGCTTTGTTTACCGTAACGGTAGCTGAAGTATTTACAGTATCGAACGTACAACCAGTTATAGCTGTACCTAAAGGTGTTATATCGTAAAAAGCACCTTCATAATAAATAATTAAAACTTTGTTTGTGCCTATTGCAGCATATCTTCTGCCGTCTAAATCAGCCCAAACAAACTGTTCTCTTGCTGCTCCTACTAAGGATGCATTAACAAGTTGTTCCCAACCACCTATCTTCTCGGGTAGTCCATATCTAAAACGTACAAAGTCCCCGTCAGTCCACTTACCTTCTGCTCCTGTTGCGGTAACTTGTTTATTAAATCCTGGTGCTATTTGTACTTTTGTTAAAGGCATACATTATTATATCATTTACCTTCTACTGTGTCATCCTCACGAGTTTCCATATCTTTAATATCATCACTAAAGTAAAGTTGCCATTCAGCAACCATTTTTACTAAAACATTCCCTAAATGCCTTAAAGAGAAAGCCGTAAAATGAAGCTTTTTATTTTTTGTAATTATTTTAATTTCTTCTTCCGTAAAAACCATGTCACATGATCCATCATTTTTATTTTGTCTAAATTGCATTATTTTTTTGTCCCCCAATAGTGTCGTTTATCTCTATAGTGTTCAGTATTTTTACCATCTTTATCAACATAATGAAGAAAAAATTGTGCACACCAATCCCCATCATATTCTTCTCTCCAATGCTCTAATTCACAACCTAAATACATTACAGCATCTCCTGGTTCTAAAGTTACAGGAGTTCCCTCCATATAAATTGGCCATGGTTTATCACTACCAACATTAACGGTTACGCTAATTTCACAAGAGTCTCTGTCACTATGCTTTTTTAAATCTGAAAATTTTGTATACATTCTCCAAAAAGCATATGTTGGTAATAAATTTTTTCCCGATTCTTTTTCCATCAATGTTATTTTTTTTAATAAAATAGATTCCATTAAAGGATCTCCATAAAATTTTGTATCCATAGTATCACTTTGCATATCATCAAAACTTGTAATATTTGTTCTGTGCCTCATCTCACAATATATTTTTAAAATTTCTAATACATCTTCATTTAAAAAAGATGGTATAACTTTATATTTAAAGTCTTTTCCTATAATGCCCATGCCACCACCGAATATCTTGTACCTTTAACCACCGGTTTTACTCCATGAGGAAATAAAAAATTACTTGGCCAAACAACCATTCTATTTGACTTTTTTTCAACATTACTTATTCCTGAAAAATTAGGAAGTGCAAAGGATAACTCACCACCTTCGTAGTCATCATTTACAAAAAAAATAAAACTTAAAGTTCTTGGTATTGTTGTACCGTGATCTACATGTAACATGTAGTGACCCTCATTCATATATTTTAAAACTTGAATTGTATTTATATTAGCCCTTACGTCTACTTCAATTTCTTTTTCATATCTTTTAAGATATTTGCCAAACAAACATATCCAAAGATTACACCAATGAACATTTGTTTTGGATTCTTCTGCTTCACTATTTGCTAAATCCCAAACTAAAGTGTTTCTAACTTTTTTGTTCACACTTCCTTCAACAGTATCACTGACAATACCTCCGGGAGAAAAAAAATTTTTATTGTTTTCGCAAATTTTTAAAAACTTATTTAAGGTAGCTGTAGGTAAAACATTATCATAAATCCTAATATAATTATTAAGTGTATTAAGTTTATCTAGATGATCCATCTAGTTTTTATACTACAATTAAACTATTTGTAAAGGATGGTAAAATGTGATTGAGTTATCTAAACAATATTTTTCCCATGAACATTCTAAAGGAGTTTCCGCATTTGGAACAATTGAATCTACATTTACACCATCTAAATAACTTATGTATGCAACAACACCATCGTGTATAGGATGAGATGGGTGATTTTCTATATGAGACAAATAAGATTTAAGCATATCAAAATGAGTTTTTAATTGTGCTGAAGATGCAAATGTTATATCGACATCAGTATAATTAATTGTGTCACCAGATAAAGAAGCCCATTTTTGATTTGATTTTACTAAAGTAAAATCAGATTCTGAAACAGATTTAATAACAAAATTTGATTCATTAGGAAGAATTAAATTATTCTTTTCTTCATCGTTTGCACAAATTTTTGCACATAATCCATCTGTAGAAAAAACTAAATATGCCATGTTATGCCTCCCAAACTATCATTGCACCAACACCACCTGATTGTCCTGTTGGCGGACCTTGAGTTTCACCTTGGCCACCATTACTAATATTTGCTCTATCAGTAGCACCAAACCATACGTTTCTTGGAATGCCTGGCACTGTCGATCCTGGAGCGTCACCACTAGATCCACCACTACCCGGAGTATAACGATTAGGGATTCCTCCTCCTCCATTTCCTCCGTTAGCAGCTCTTGAAAAAATTGTTGATGCAGTTCCAGCACCGCCTGGCCCAGATCCGTATCCTTGATTACCACCTGATCCACCAGCACCAATAACAAACGGATATCCTGTACTAGCACTTAAAGGCCCGGTAAAAAATCCAAATCCACCAGATCCACCATTACCACCTCTTCCACTATTGGGGCTTGGAACAGGATTGGGTCCACCGGCACCACCGCCACCGCCCCACAAATATATTTGATAGGCTGAAGCTGTTCCACCTGAAGTATACGTACCACTTCCAGGTCCTGTGTTCCATTTTGTTAAAACATATCCACCACCTCCGGCAGATCCACTAGCTGCAGAAGTAACTCTTCCTTGAGCATCTACTGTAATATCGGCAGTAGTGTAAGAACCTGCAGATACTGCAGTGTTAGCTAATTGATCTGCACCTACAGCATCATCTGCAATAGCAGCAGTGCCAACAGCATCATCTGCAATACCGGCAGCAACAACTGCATCGTCAGCAATTTTAGCTGATGTTACAGCATCATCTGCAATTTTTGCAGTAGTAACCGCACTGTCAGCAATTTGTGCCGCAGCTACTGTACCACCTAAAGTGTCTAATGAAATTTCATTTAAGTTTGTTCCATCAGAATATGCTGCGTAAATTTTAGCAGCATCTAAAGTAAATCCTGTTCCTGATGCAGTTTTAATTGTAAGGTTAGTTGGATTAGTTAAACCTGTTGCATCAAATATATAAAATTTTTCTATTGAATCTGGAATAGTACAAACTGTGCTAGCAGCAATAGTTGCAGTAGCAAATTTAATTACCATGTTTCTTGCGTTAGATAATGCACCATCTGACATTACAAGTGCTAAAGTACCACCACTTGAAAGTGTTACTTGTTCGAAACCAGCGATAGCTTGTTGAATTACATTTAAGTTTGTGTTTGTTTTATCTCCCCATGTACCAGCGTTTTCGCCAGTCACCATTAGTTCGAGTTTTAAATCTGTAGAATAACTAGATGTCATAAATTTTATCTCCTAAATAATTAAAATAATACCTCATTTAAGCAGCCCGATCAACCTCAGTCCAATTATTATTTACTCCTGGGTTTACTTCAGCCCATGCAGTAATAATAGGACTTCCTACTGAAGCTGTCAATTGTATGCCTGTAACATTAATATTTGCTACACCAGTGACAGTTACTGATCCTATAGAACTAGCTAATTGTAATCCTCCTACCCCTATAATTTGACCTGGTATATCTGCGTGTTGGCCAAGGGTCATTGTTAATTGTTGTCCCGTGACCGATTCATTAGTTGATTGAATCAAAGTTATAGAACCCAAAGTCATTGTAGCTTGGATACCTGTAACATCTACTGGAGTTTTAAGACCTCCTGTAGTATTTCCTTGAGACATTGTAGCTTGAACACCAGTGACACTTACATTTGCACCTGCAGATACTGTAGATGCTGAGGTCAAAGCATCAAGTTGATCTTCTGAGGCTAGTACAAATACATCCGAATCAATTTGAATTGAAAAAGATGGATGAGAGAAAGAAGCAGTTAATTGTTGTCCTGTGACAGATGCAGTAACATCTGTAAATGCTGTTTCTTCACCAATTGAAGATGTGAGTTGTATTCCTGTAACTTGAATTGAATAATTATCACCCCAAGCAAAACTTCCCCAAGCATCCCTACCCCAACCTTCACCAGTTAGTGTTGTGTCATCAATAGTTGCTGCTCCTGGAGTAGAAGCCAATTGTGAACCAGATACACCAACTTCTTGTCCAATAGGTGTTGAAACACTTCCAACACCAATAGATTCTAGACTACCTGTGACTGAGACTAAAGCAGATGTTCCCCCTACAGCAGATCCCTGAGTTGATGTTAATTGTAGTCCAGTGAGAGTTACTTGATGATCAATTACGTGGGTTTCGTTCCCAATAGTTGATGTTAATGATAGGCCACTTAGGTTAACGGATGTATCGCTTAGATCTCCCCAAGCTTCTGCACCCCATGTCTTC
>Ga0208767_1002931_pt1 | contig 12620 bp, 19 predicted proteins | sample VirMetDEL_Mar_21_FD_184514 | JGI IMG/M metagenome (GOLD analysis project Ga0208767, IMG submission 184514) | Aqueous microbial communities from the Delaware River and Bay under freshwater to marine salinity gradient to study organic matter... | ecosystem: Environmental > Aquatic > Marine >... | reverse complement strand
AGCCTCGTGATGATGAGAATGAACCCACATCAGGCTGGTATGACTGGCGGCTAGAGAACTGGGGTACAAAGTGGGATGTGTACGAAACACAATGCACTCGCATTAATGCTAACACACTGCAACTGTATTTCTACACTGCATGGTCACCACCTATCCCTGTCTTTGATAAGCTGGTAGACATGGGCTTTGAAATCAATGCACGTTACCTTGATGAAGGCTGGGGATACATCGGTGAGTATAACGATGGTGATGACTGGTGTACTACCGATGTGGAAAGTGTAGTAGAAGAGTACCCTGACCTTGACCTTGAGTTTGGTATTGGTGAGCGTATAACTGAATATGCAGAGGAGAATGACAATGCTGTTGCATGAGTTTTATAGTGATGAAGATTGCAGCCGTGGTGACATATCATACCGCAAGTCGTGTGTGTTCAAGGAACCTGATGGCAGCTACACCATTGTGCTAATACAAGATGGTGCTATTGTAGAGGAACTTAATCTGCTTGGACGCTCTGAACAATATGCAGAGGATACCGCAGAGGATTGGGTGATAGGAGTAAGACGATGAAATACATAGTTGAACTGCTGCTCACATACGAAGTGGATGCACCCGATATGCGGCAAGCACAGACCATTGCTATGCAAAGAGCAATAGACCTATGTGATAGCGAGGATGATTTGTTCAAACACATAGACAAGGACATGAAGTGTGTGTCATCTATGGTGCGGGATGTATCTGTTGTAGATGAGGAGAATGACGATGACGTATGAAAAAATATTTGCTAGAATGTCAGGACATTTCCTATGTCAACATTTGCCTGATGATTGGGCAGACTGGCCTGAAGAAAAGCTAGATAAGTTTTTTGAGGACAACGCATGGGAACCGCTAGAGTATTGGCCTGTCAATGATGTTTATGAATTGATTGATAGCCTGACTAGGGATGTGCTGAACCTGATGGGCGTTGATGGTACTGACCAACTACTGTAAAGGAGATTGACAATGGCTAAAGATAACACACTATGGATACAGCTAACACACAACGAAGCCAATGCTTTGATGATGTTACTGGATGGCGAGATGGAAAGTCGCTTTAGGTATGAGGGACTTGACCTAAAGGAATGGGAAACCCTTGACTTAGAAGCCAACAAAATATGGGCTTATCATAAGTACAAGACATGGTACATGGAGAATTGTGATGACTAAACCAAATAGCATATGGATACAGCTAACACGGGATTGGACAAAACTAACACGGGATGAGGCTTGTGCTTTTATGGTGGCACTAGATATGAAAATGGAGAGCGTACTTAATATTGTGAGTGATCTTGAACCACAAGAATTTTTAGCCTACCACAGATACAGAACATGGTTTATGGAGAAATATAATGAATAGATTTCTAATTGACCATCACCCCGATGCCATAGCCAAGCAGCTATGTGACCAACACATTGTCAAGATGCCGTTAGAAGAAGCACAGATGCTATGCACTAGCCTGTGGCATCATGCACCGGACTATGCAGAGGCTCATGGTTTGTACAAGCCTGTGCATCAGAAGCATCCATGCACACTGTGGGCTATGGAAACACAAGCTAACTACCAGTTTGCATACACCCTGTATGACGCTATGCTGCGTGAATACACACACCGCTATGGCAAAGAACATGGCGCAGGTAAACACAAAGCTGCGTTGTATCACGGCATCAAACACATACCAAACAAGACAGGTGAAGGTGCTGTCGGCCTTACACCACACCCGCAATGCTTTAGCGGTCACGATGACCTCAAGACAGATGAGCGTTGGCCTATCATGGCTTATCGTGCGTTCTATGTTGTTGACAAATCAAAGTTCGCCCGATATAACAAAGGCCGTGAGATGCCACAATGGATGAAAGGAGAATGAAGATGGAGTTGTTGTTGTGGATAACTGTAATACCACTATTGTTAATACTAATGTAAAGGAGAATAGACATGACAAAGAAAAAAGAGAAATCACAATGGGAAATAACAACAGAACAAGCAGAAGCAACGTGGAAAGCTATGACACCTGAACAGCGAGATTCCATTCTTCGTTTAGCAAAAGCTTGGGTAGAGATACGAACATCATATGGTGAACTTTGCAGCCCTAGTTTTTCTGATATCTGTGAAATGGATAATGCTTTTTTTGCGCTGAAACGCCACTTGATGTCTAGAAATGTTGAATCAAAGGATTGGTCATACTAATGGATATTTTGATTGGGCTTGTAATCTTTTTTGGTATCCTAGTAGTTGACATTCTATTCTAAACTACTATATAAGAAACTGTCAGTTGTAATTAAGAAAGGAGAAAATTCATGTTTGACGTAATTCCCAGCCATATCGACTTTGATGTATCTTTTGAGCCTACTAAAATGGAAGATAAAAAGTACGTTGTTAATGCTGAGACAGATGAGTATCTTGGTATCGTAGGCGACACGTTCCAATGCGCAAGCCACCCCGTGTTCTTTAAGGGTGTTCAAGACACTATTGTAGAGAATAAATCCTCTGCAGAACTAGAAGGTGCGCAGGTAAAATGGAAAACTGCTCGCAAAGGTGCTTGGGCTATGATGGACATTACTCTGCCCAATGTAACCGCGACTATCACCACATCACGGCATGAAACAGTTGTCGCTGAACGTATCATTGCTCTGCATGGTATTGATGGTAGCTGCTCAAATATTGCAATCTTTGGTGCGATTGATTTCTTTTGTACCAATGGTCAGATTCGCGGCAAGCTGGATACACTGCGTAAAAAGAACACGTCTAACTTTAACATGTCGATGTTTGTTCGGGAACTGCGCAGGTCAAAGCAAGATTTCTATGCTCGCACAGAAGAACTGCAAGCATGGGCAAATAAGCCGCTGGACTACACCAACGTGCGTGACATGCTGCATGTCTTGATGGGTTCAGAACGCACTGGTGATAAAATGCTTGGTCTATATGCTGAAGAAGCTAAGACCAGAGGCCATAACGTCTGGGCTTTGTACTCTGCCTTTACTAACTATGCCACCTATGCAGATCAGCGTAATGGTTTTGAGTTACGCAAGACTGGCAAAGATACTGCAGCTGTGACGATGTTTGATCGTGAAAACAAAGTAGCTGGATGGATCGAAAGCAAGCCGTTTCAGAATCTGATTGCAGCTTAATCAACAAACATGGGAGAGAGGCCATGTGCTTCTCTTCCAAAAAATTTTATTTCCTACGGTCATGGGGGATGGCTGCAGGTGGCAGGAAAGGAGTACACTATGGCAAAAATAACACTAAAAGATTTGTCGGACAAATACTTTTTGTCTAATGATTACAGAAGTTTAAGTTATAAATCTCAAGTAGATTATAGCTATTTTATGAACGTAGTTTTAGACACAATTGTGGAGAAAAAAAGTTTGTCAACTACTAATGTAAAATACATGACAGGAGCAAAGGCTAGACAAGCATATGAACAATGGCTAACCCGTGGGGTACAGATGGCGAATCACGTCTGCGCTGTCGCACGTAAGATGTATTCATTTGGTATGGAGATGGGATATGTTGAGACAAATCCATTTGCGACATTTAAGCGCAGGGCAACCAAGCCTCGTAAAGTGGTATGGACACGAGAACAAATAAGTAAGTTTCTGGACACCTGCTATTCAGACTTTCAATATCGTAGTCTTGGTCTTATAGCACAGATGTCCTATGAGTTATGTCAACGCATAGGGGACATGCGCACTCTAAGGTTTGACACAATAGACTTTGATAATAGAGTACTAAACTTAGAGCAGTCAAAGCGTGGGGCATTGGTACATCTTCCTCTTGAGGACAGCTTGTATGAAATGTTATGTCAGCAAAAAGCTGATTTTGACTTTCAAGAATATGTTGCACCCTATCCTATACCTAGAAATGGCTCTTATTCGCCCTACAAGCTTGACAGGCTGTCCCGACACGCACGGGATGCTATAACCCTAGCCGGATTGCCTAACAGCCTTAGAATCGCAGATTTGAGGCGTACAGGGACTACTGAAATGGTAGAGGCTGGTGTACCTATGGGTCAGATCATGGCTGTTACGGGACACGCTAATCCTAGTTCAGTTAAACCATACATGAAAAATACCTATACAAGTGCAGAAAATGCATTGACAGCCCGTAAAAAGCATGTTACAAGCACATGAAAGTGCCACAAGGAGAGTGTATGATAGATAATATATATAAACATATAAGTGATATACATTTATATGATGGAGAAACAAAAAGAATGAAATGTCCTAACTGTGGAGAAAGGACATTTACTGTGACTAATAGTAAAGGAACACTATTATGGAATTGTTACAGACTTTCCTGTAGTGTGTCTGGGCAGAAGCGTGTTCGTTTATCTGTAGATGATATTAAACAAAGAAACAGTAGGAGTGTAGAGATAGATACAGAGTTTGTACTGCCTAATTACATTATTCCTCATAGAAATAAACGAACCGTGTTGCAGTTCTGTTACAAGTATGAACTAGAGCCAGATGATATTGATGTTATGTATGATGTAAAGGAAGACCGTGTTGTGTTTCCTATATCTCATAATGGAGTTCTAGTAGATGCTACAGGTAGGTCTATAGGGAATAGATTACCTAAATGGAAAAGATATGGAAAAAGTGACTTGCCATACGTATCTGGTTATGGTAATGTCGCCGTAGTTGTTGAGGACTGTGTGAGTGCAGCCGTGGTTGGTAGCTTAAAATCCTTTGTCGGGGTTGCTCTTCTTGGAACATCTCTACAGGAAGGGCATAAAGGGTATCTCACACAGTTCTCAACAGCTGTTATAGCGTTAGACCCCGATGCGCTAACAAAGAATTTGCAGATTGCAAAAGAATTACGTGGGCATGTTAATGATGTTCGTGTCTTACGTTTAACAGATGATCTTAAATATCGTAACCCCGGAGATATGGAGAAGCTAAATGGAATTATCACTAGTTAGAAGTTTAATGGACAAATCGTTTTACGATGACCACAGGGGGTCACGTTGTCCAGATAGGCTGTTCAGTAAAGATGTACGAAAGATTAAGCAGTCTATTGACACTGCTATGGACAAGTACAACAGAACAGTCAGCCCTGATGAGATTGAAGCGGTCTTTATGTCAAGCAATACTACGCTGACTACGGCGCAGAAAGCTGCGTTTTCAGACTTGTTTCAGAAGATAAAAAGGGAGCAGCCTCTTGGAAAAGACATCGCGGGTGATGTGTTATCTAAGCTATTTCAACAAGTGGTTGGGGAAGATATTGCTAATCTTGGTTTTGACTACGTTAACGGTACTATTTCCTCTCTACAACCCCTTCGAGACATTCTGGATAATTATACTGATGATTTTATCCCAAACCTTAATGTGGATTGGGACGATCTTTCTATAGAATCACTTATCCAGCGTAACGATCTTGAATCACAATGGACATTCAATATACCTACACTAGTACGCAAGGTTGAAGGTGTTAATGGTGGTCACTTAATTGAGGTAGGTGCAAGGCCAAACACAGGTAAGACATCTTTTCACGCCAGTCTTCTTGCTGGCCCTAGCGGATTTGCAAGGCAAGGTGCTAAGTGCATTGTCCTGTGTAATGAAGAGAGCAGCCATCGTGTAGGTGCTAGATATCTTAGTACTGCTACAGGCATGACATTGAAAGAAGTAAAAGAGAATCCACACAAGGCTCATACATTGTATGACTCTGTAAAGCAAAACATTATGTTATATGACAGCACAGGTAGAGATATGGCTTGGGTAGAATCTGTATGTAAATCCTATAAGCCTGATATTCTTGTGTTGGATATGGGAGATAAGTTTGCACATTTTGGTGGATTCTCCCGCCCTGATGAAGCACTTAAAGCTAACGCTATTTATGCTCGTCAGATTGCAAAGGAGTATGGTTGTGCTATCTTTTATATGTCACAGCTAAACGCTGAAGCAGAAGGACGTGTCAACTTGAATCAGTCTATGATGGAAGGGTCACGTACAGGTAAAGCAGCAGAAGCTGACCTGATGATCTTGATTGCTAAAAGCCCACAGACAAATAACAACAGTGGGGATTCAGAAGTTGCAGAAGATGACGGGTTCAGACACTTAGTCTTAGCAAAAAATAAGTTGACAGGATGGCATGGTCGTATAGTATGTGAGTTTAACTACGAAACAGGAAGGTATGAAGCATGAAATTAACACTTGATGTAGAAAATACTGTCACTGATCGTGACGGAAAATTGCACTTTGATCCGTTTGAACCGGGAAATTCCCTTACTATGGTTGGTATGCTAAATGATCAAGGTGTTGAACGTATTGTTACCTTTGACCATAGTGAAGTAGATGCAGATAACTTTGGACACACAGCTGTTCAAGAATGGCTGGACGCTACCACTGTGCTTATCATGCACAACGCTGCACATGACTTGCTGTGGCTATGGGAATCAGGATTTAAATATGATGGCCCTGTTTTTGACACAATGCTTGGGGAATATGTACTACAGCGCGGTATCAAAAAACCTCTATCTCTTGAAGCGTGTGCAGAGCGTTACGAGTTGGACACAAAGAAGCAAGACACGTTAAAAGAATATCTAAAAAAGGGCTACAGTGTGCGAGACATACCGCATAAGGAGTTGAGTGAGTACCTATCCGCTGACCTTCATGCTACACAACAGCTTGCGGATAAATTAATCTATCGTCTTAATACACTAGAAGATGCAGGTTTGATGAACACAGTCACACTAACCAATCAGGTTGCTGTGTGCTTGTCTCGCATTTATCAGCGCGGATTTAAAGTTAATCTGTCTGTATTAAACAGTGTACGTAAAGAGTTTGAGGAAGAAAAGGCACAGATTGAAAAACGTCTGAAACAACAGGTAACAGAACTGATGGGAGATACACCTATCAACCTTAATAGCCCTGAACAAATGTCGTGGGTTATCTACAGCAGAAAGCCAGATGATAAGGCTTTGTGGGCTAATTTGTTTACGCCATATATGTCTAAGGATGACTTTATGAATACTGTAAATGCTCATTCAGCTATTGTCTACAAGACTAAAGCTGGACAGTGCTTTGCTTGTTATGGAACAGGCAAACAAAAAAAGATAAAAAAAGATGGTACGCCTTATGCGAAGCTTCCTACCTGCAAAGAGTGTGGTGGTATAGGTTATCGTTTTACGCCTACACAATCTATTGCTGGCTTAAAATTTAAAGCACCTAGTGCGAAGTGGGTTAGTGCGCATGGGTTTAGCACTAGCAAAAAGATGTTAGACATACTAGCTAACTCTGCTAAGAAGAGTGGCTTTCATGAAGCTGAACAGTTCCTTACTGACTTACAGCGTTTGTCTGCATTAGATACATACTTGTCGTCTTTTGTAGACGGTATTCAAACGCACACCAAACAGGACGGTAAGCTGCATGTGAGATTGCTTCAGCATCGCACTGCTACTGGTCGCTTCTCTGGTGCTGATCCTAATATGCAGAACATGCCTCGTGGCGGCACGTTCCCTGTAAAGAAAGTATTTGTGTCACGATGGAAAGGTGGCAAGATTCTTGAGGCTGACTTTGCGCAGCTAGAGTTTCGTGCTGCCGCTTATTTATCACAAGATGAGGTAGCAATTGAAGAAGTATCTACTGGGTTTGATGTACACTCATATACCGCTAAAGTTATTAGTGATGCTGGTCAGTCTACGAGTAGACAGGATGCGAAAGCACATACGTTTGCGCCACTCTACGGGGCAACAGGATTCGGTCGTACAAAAGCAGAAGCAGAGTATTACACTCACTTCACAGAAAAATACAAAGGAATCGCATCTTGGCACTCCCGATTGGCTAAAGAAGCTATGAGTACAGGCAAGATAAAAACACCGTCAGGCCGTGAGTTTTTGTTCCCTGACATGGAGCGTTACTCTAGCGGTAAAGTTTCACACTTTACACAAATAAAAAACTATCCTGTACAGTCTTTTGCTACGGCAGATATTGTTCCACTCATACTGCTTGAAATAGATAAAAGATTATCTATATACAAGTCTTGTATAGTGAATACTGTACATGATTCAATCGTCATAGATGTACATCCGAATGAACAAGTTGAAGTATTGGATGTAATAAAAGACGTAAATAATTGTATGCAGGACTTGATTCAGTTACGCTTTGGTGTTACATTCAATGTTCCCTTATTATTAGAATCAAAAATAGGGGATAATTGGCTTGACACTAAAGATGTTGCATGATATAACTATGGCTCTCAAATAGAAAGGAGTATATAAATATGGATACTAATATTGTTCAAATTGATGTTGATAACTATTCTGCTATGGCTGATGTTATGGGGATGAATATGGATTCCTCTCCCGATAAAAAGGCAAGCATGTTAGCACGATTGAAGATTCAACACAGCCCTATCATGGGTGAAAAAATTGTAGATGGAGCCTCTATGAAAGTAGAGGTTGTTAATGGTGGTACATATCGGTTAGATATGCCATCTAACGGTGTAATTTATGGAAGGGGGGCTATCATCCGTCCATTTGCGCAGCGTTTTATGTATAAGCGGTTTCATTCTAATCATGGAGCAAAACCGGGAGAGCCGCTGGGCATGTACCAAAAAACTATTATGACTAACGATATGTCTGTTGATATGAAAGACAATATGGGTACGTTTAACTGTGGTAAGCCTGCTGGTTACATTCAAGACTTCAATGCCTTATCCCAAGACAAAAAAGACTTGATTAAACAGATTAAACGTGTGCGTGTTATCTTTGGTACGATTACTATTGAAGATGCGAAGTACGAATCTGGAGAGAAAGCAGAGTGTAAGGATGTCCCGTTTATTTGGGAGATTGATAATCGTGACGCTTTCAAGATTATGGGTGAGCCATTTTCTAAATTGGGTAAGATGCAGCGTCTTCCTGTGCAGCATAATATTCACTTGGCTACAGAAGAACGTAAGATACCCACAGGTGCTGTGTTTTATCTACCCATACCAACGCTTGATGCTAAGAACGACATTAAGCTACAGGAAGAAGATCAGGATTTGTTTGCAGACTTTATGGCTTGGGTTCAGAACTATAATGACTATATCTGTTCTGAATGGGATAAGACCACACGTTCAAAGATGTCCGATGATGATGTTGAAATTGTAGAAGACTTCATTGATATCGAAACGCCGGAAGATTAAGATGAATCATCCAGCTGAACTTGCTATACACCAATACTTAGAGAAAGCTTTGTCGGAAGGCGTAGCTTTTTCTGAGGAAACGGCTGATAAGATAGCAAAAGATATCAAAGAGGCTGTCAAGAGGCAGTTTAATAACGGACGTAAAGATAGAGAATTTACTCTACGTATGTCTAACATTGGACGGCCTACCTGCCAGCTTTGGTATGACAAGAACAAACCTAATGTTGCATTGCCTATGCCTAATACTTTTATAATGAACATGCTTATGGGAGATATTGTAGAGGCAGTTTTTAAAGGTTTATTAACGGAAGCGGGGGTTAAGTATGAAGATACAGACAAAGTTAATCTTGACTGTGGTGACACTAGTATTTCTGGTTCTTATGACCTTATCCTTAATGACGCAGTTGATGATATTAAATCAGCTTCAGACTGGTCATACAGAAATAAATTTGAGTCCTACAATACCCTTGCTGGTGGAGACAGTTTTGGATACGTAGCCCAGCTTGCTGGTTATGCAAAGGCTTCTAATAAGAAGGCAGGCGGCTGGTGGGTAGTAAACAAATCTAATGGTCAGTTTAAATATGTGCCAGCTACGGGATTAAATGTTGACACAGAAGTATCTAAAATAAAAGATACTATTTCTAAGGTAGAGACAAATAAGTTTGAAAGATGTTTTGAGCCAGAGATAGAAACTTTTAGGGGGAAAGTTACGGGCAACAAAGTGTTGAATAAAAACTGCTCTTTTTGTTCATATCGGTTTGACTGCTGGCCTTCTCTTGTAGAAAGACCTGCCGTTAAATCACAGGCAAAGCAGCCACCTGTAGTGGCATACGTAGACTTAAGAAAGGAGTATATGGATGAATGAAGGATTGGAACTGGAGACTTTACTTGACGAAATTAGAGAATGTGAGAATCGTCTTACAGACTTGCGTAAGGAATATCGTGAGCGAAAAACTGCTGGGCTTAGAGATGCTATTACAGCCCGTAATGAAGCAGATAAAGCTATCCAAGAAGAACTTAAATCTCTTGGCTATCGGAATTATAATTATCGTTATACTTTTCCTTGGCGTGATATAGCATAGTCGTGTCTTTATATAAACAATTTAGGGCAGCACGAAAGTATGGATATCGTAGTGGTCTGGAATTAAAAATATCCAATTATCTCAAAGAGTTAAAGGTAAACTTTGGCTACGAGTGTGTGAAGATAGAGTGGGAAGATTTAGCATACAGAACATATACACCAGATTTTGTGCTGCCAAATGGCATCATAATAGAAACTAAAGGACAGTTTACTGCGGCAGACAGACGTAAACATTTAGCAGTAAAAAAGCAGCATCCTAAACTGGATATTAGGTTTGTTTTTGAAAACAGTAAACGCAAGTTACGAAAGGGTGCTAAGTCAAGTTATGGCGAGTGGTGTATTAAGTATGGATTTCGTTACTATGATAGAATCATCCCGGAAGACTGGCTAAGAGAAAGAGGAAAAAATGGACATCCGAAGTTCATTAAATTTAGCGGGACTAAAGTTAAAAGGAGATAAATATGGACATAGAGGATGTGTTAAAAGATATAAACAAAGAAGACTTTCTTATACGTATACGGCCTCTTCTTACTGAAGAAGATGAATGGACAGGGCAAATTGATTTATCGGTAATGACCTTTCCACAAAACCCATTAGATGATGATGACTACACACAGTTGATGCATTTCAGCAAAATGATTTGTTCTTCTGTTCCTGTTATGGAAGCGGTAGAAGAGTTCAGAGAAATGCTGCATAATTTTGTAATGTCACAAGAAGAAGAGATTGACATATCTTTAGAAGATGATGTAGAAAAGACTTATGATGGTAACGTAGTACATCTTAACTTTAACACAAAGACAGGGGGTTCAGCGTGAGTAGGCATGAGAAGTTTATGAAGTTAATGAAGGAGCAAGAGGAGTTACGTATGACACAAGCAAGTAAACAATCAGATGTAAAACAAATGTGGCCTTCAGCAGAATCTGTTGACATGGTTAATAGTCCACCACATTATAACCAGACAGGTATTGAGTGTATTCAAGCAATCTCTGCTGCAACCGATATGGGCTTTAAATATTACTTACAGGGCAACATTATGAAGTATCTCTGGCGTTTTGATTATAAAGATAAGCCGTTAGAGGATTTGCAGAAAGCCAAGTGGTACTTGGATAAGTTAATTGAAGAGGTAATGGCAAGTGATAAGAGTTAAGATGTTTATTACTATTGACATTGACGAGGACGACTATCCCGTACCAGCTGATGGAATGGTTGGCGAGGAATTGGAAGAGTGCATCCAAGAGTATTTCTATGATATAGAAGGTGCTACTATCAGAAACATAAAAACAATTACGGAGTAAACAACATGATAAGTAATCAATTACCAACAGACTACCAAAACTTTATAGCACTTTCACGTTATGCACGGTGGAAAGAAGATGAACAGCGAAGGGAAACATGGAGTGAAACTGTACAAAGATATTTTGACTACATGTCTAAGCATTTGTCTTCTACTACTGGCTATAATCTACCAGATACACTGAGAGGTGAACTAGAACAAGCTGTACTTAACCAATCTATCATGCCTAGTATGAGGGCATTGATGACTGCTGGGCCAGCACTAGATCGTTGTCACGTAGGTGGATACAACTGTTCCTATGTGCCTGTAGATAGCCCCCGTGCGTTTGATGAAACAATGTATATTCTTATGTGTGGCACAGGTGTAGGCTTTAGTGTTGAACGTCATCACGTAGAGAAGCTGCCTATCGTAAATGAAGATTTTCATACTACAGACACAGTAATCAAAGTAGGTGACAGTCGCCCCGGATGGGCAAAGTCACTGAAGGAACTGATTGCTATGTTATATACTGGACAAGTTCCTAAGTTCGATGTCAGCGAAGTTCGTCCTGCAGGCGCAAGGCTAAAGACTTTTGGTGGTCGTGCATCTGGCCCACAGCCCCTTGTTGAACTCTTTGAGTTTTGTATTGAGAAGTTCAAGGGTGCTGCTGGACGTAGGCTGTATCCAATAGAATGTCACGACATCATGTGTAAGATTGGTGAGGTTGTAGTTGTAGGTGGTGTACGCCGTAGCGCATTGATTTCATTGTCTAATCTCAATGATGACCAGATGCGCCATGCTAAAGCAGGACAGTGGTGGGAGCAAGAAGGACAACGTGCCTTGGCAAATAACTCTGTTGCCTACAAAGAGAAGCCACAGATGGGTACATTCATGCGTGAGTGGTTGTCTTTGTATGAATCTAAATCAGGTGAGCGTGGTATATTCAATCGTCAGTCAGCTAAGAAGCAGGCAGCTAAGAATGGTCGGCGTGACGCAGAACAAGATTTCGGTTGCAACCCTTGCAGTGAAATTATCTTGCGTCCTTATCAGTTCTGTAACTTGTCTGAGGTAGTAGTACGTGAATCAGATACAGTTGAAACACTGAA
>Ga0208767_1002928_pt1 | contig 12628 bp, 19 predicted proteins | sample VirMetDEL_Mar_21_FD_184514 | JGI IMG/M metagenome (GOLD analysis project Ga0208767, IMG submission 184514) | Aqueous microbial communities from the Delaware River and Bay under freshwater to marine salinity gradient to study organic matter... | ecosystem: Environmental > Aquatic > Marine >... | reverse complement strand
TCCTTGGTCTCGCCAGTAAACTCGTATTTCTGAGTGCTAGTGTCAGCCTGCTTAGTCTCGTCAATGACTTCGCGAACGTGTACCAACAATGATTCATCGCCGTCTGGAGGGAACTCATCGAGCGACTGGTAAATAAACGCATCGCCATCGTGTTGCAGCAACCAATACTCTCTTGGATTTTTATTTTCACTCATTCGTTTACCTGCTCACTTGAGGGCACTACCCAAACCTTGACCTCTTTCCATGAGTACCGAATATCCGTAGGCTCACTGAGCTGACCGGAGTCCGACAGGTATCTAACCCGGTACAATCCGAGTTCATCGACCTCCTTGACTTCGATCCAGCATGCCACGACTATGCTCGGTTCCAAATTGCGAAGGCAATCGACTAAATCCCGATCTGTAATCGGCGATTTAAGATACGAGGATGCGTTTGCATCTGCTTCGATTGTGACCGACTGAGCATTATCGATGCGATGATTCGATTCCTGATAAGTACGCTTGATCATATGATTTCCTGCGTTGGTTGGTTAAAAGGAGTCCCCCGGCTACCACATGGGCAGCCGGGGGACAGTCAAGTCGCCGCAATTACGCCGCATCGACGACTCGACTACGCGAACGGGTTTTTTGGTTCCGTTGCTTTTTCAACGTAATCACCGAACATCGATTCAGCTGATGGCGGACCTCCTTTGCCGAGTTGCTGCTCGCCTTTGGACTCCCACATGATGCCGTTCAGAGCGGCAGAAACCCCATTCGATCCGCGAACCGAATAAGCAAACAGGCGAATCGAAGCATACACCCAGTCGCCGTCACCGGGTTTCGCCGGATCCATGATCGGCGACAGATCTCGATTGACCAGTCGGGGACGCTGCTTGCTCTTCGCGCGAATGACGTAGCACCCGGCGAGATTCTCGTTGGACGAATCAACCTTGAGCGGCAGATTCTGTGCATTCGGCATGTTGCCGTCTAGCTCCGACTCGACCAACGCTTTGGTCGCAGTGGTGAGTTTTTCGACGATCTCGTCGTCCTGCGCAACGACCAGCGAAGCTCGGAACTGAGGCTCGTCGGTTTCCTGAAACGCATGCGGAGTATGCAAATGCGGATACGCGACTCGGCAACGAAAAGTGAAATCTTGATACGACACAATAGTCTCCTGACGTGAGAAAAAAGTAAGTGTTAGAAATTAGCGATTGCCTGCAATTGGCTAATCACCTGTTTTGTTGTTTCTTCGGGCCAATCGTCGCTGTTGGCACCGTGCTGCTCCATTGCCGCCGATGCAGCCTTACCCGCAACGTCGGGCCACACACTTGTCGCCGCGTTGAATGCCTCAGCTAATTGCTGCTTAAGCGGAATCGGCACTTCAACCGGAGTTGGCTCGGGAGTTGGCTCGGGAGCAGGCTCGGGAGCAGGCTCGGGAGCAGGATCAACCGAAGCGACTTCGCCGACCGAGGTATCGGTCGCGGATTGTGAGGCGAGAAATGCCTCCATGAGCTTTCTGTGTGGGATCCAAGTAAGATCCAATTCGATAGTTACTTTCATGGGTTCTCCGAGGGTTGTTGGTTGTTAGTTGTCTTCTGGATTTTAGAAAGCGGCAAAAGTCTGTCAACTAGTGACAGACGAAAATTTATCGTAATTCGGATCAACCGAATTTACCGGCACAAACCGGCCCCAACCCACGTCGGCGTGATTCAGGATCCTCCAGCACTCGACCGCACATCGCACATTGCCCGGTGATTTGCCCGTACTCAGCAGCGCGGGCGGCGGGATCGGCACAGATGGCAGTGAGTACCGCATGGGGTTTGACGACGTGCCCGTCGGGTGCGACCATCGCGAGTGTTTTCGAATCGTGATAGTCGCTGCCGGTGGCGACAAACGTCCATGCTGACCATTTGCCGGTCGCGGGACGGGTGACGCGGTAACGCTTACCGTCGTTAGCGTACTTGCCAACAGGGATGTTGCGGGGATCGGCGGGTGCCGACCACAAACACTCAGCTTTGCCGGTCGAGTCGATGACCATGCATCGCTGAGTGTTTGCGCGTTTGATCCTCGCCCAGTGGTTGCGACCAAATTGGACGGCAGATTCGCGATCAGCGAAATCGTCCGAGATTCGGCAGCGATCACGGGTTTCTGCGATGAAGCGAAAAGTCATTGCTATTCTCCTTGTGGTGGAATTGGTTGCGAGATGTCACTAAGATATAGATATCGGAAATGCATGTCAACTCTTGCCAGGGAAATTTTTGATGTTTTTTGAATTACGCAAATATCAGATGGATGCTTTGCAATTCGCCTACCGGCAGCGGCGGGTAGCGATGTGGCTGCCGATGGGGCTCGGCAAGACGCTGACTACGCTTGCTACGATCGACGCGGACCCATCTATGCTGCCCGCGTTGCTCGTCGGTCCCAAACGAGTCGTCGAGCATGTATGGTCAGCAGAATTAGCGAAGTGGGGATTCCAGCAATCGATTGCGATTGTCAGCGGATCGCCCGCTAAGAAACGCAAAGCAATTGCTGCCGGTGCCGACATTACCTGCATCAGCGCGGATTCGCTCAAGTATGCGATTGGCGGCCCCTGGCGGACGATCATCCTCGACGAAGCTACCCTGTTCAAGAATCCGAAATCAGCACGGTGGAAAGCGGCAAAGCAGTTGGCCGAGGCGGATAACATCATCACGCTGACGGGCAGTCCGACCAGCGGTGCGGGATTAGCGGATCTGTGGGGACAGATCGATTTGCTCTTTCCCGGCGGCACCAACCCGTTGGGAACGTATTGGCAATTTCTCCAGCGGCATTTCAGTTTCGACCATTTTAATCGCCCGCATCCGCGCCGAGGGGCCGAGGAAAGAGTCGCCGAGATCATCCGCCCATGGGTATTCCAGCGTACGCTCGACGAGATCGCCATGCCCGGCATCACCACCGTGGATGTCGCCTGCCCGATGACTGCGGCTCAACAAACCGCAATGTCGGAATCCGAACTATCTGAATCAGGAGCATTCGTCGAACAGCGTCAGATTGCCTCTGGGTTTCGCTACGATCAGCATTGGTCGGGCACGGTCGATACTGAATGGATTGCTGAAACCAAAGTGGCCGCCATGCATGAGATCCGCCTGGAGACTGGCAAAGACTCGCTTCTGGTGTTATGCAACTTCCGCGCAGAGGTCGATCGATTGCGGGATGAATTCAACGCGGAAGTGATCGACGGCCGAACGTCGGGTAAGAGTGATGGCGAAACGATCACTCGGTGGAATCGAGGCGAGATACCGATGCTGGTCGGCAATTGTGCTGCGATGAGCCACGGGCTCAATCTGCAATCAGGTGGTCACCGAGTGATCTGGTTTTCGTTGCCAGTCAGTCAAGAAATTTACGATCAAGCAGTCGCGAGACTCTGGCGATCGGGGCAAGAGAATGCCGTCATCGTACATCGTTTGATTGCGAACGATTCAATCGATCAGAAAATCGCAAAACTGCTTGATCGTAAAATGTTGTCGCAAGCTGCCCTGCTACAGGCCGTCGGGTGCTAATTCATCGCCGCGTAGGGTTGCAGCAATCGCTCGATCGAGTCAGATAACTCGTCGGCGGGTTGTTCCATCCAGACCTCGATCGCTCCGAGGTACTCCTCTGCGATCGAACAGGCTAGCATGTCTGCGGTGGTGGGCTGGGGCAATCGTCCAGCATCCACCGCATCGGCAATCCATTCGATGCTACGCACAAACTGTTCGCAGTCGTATTCTTCGATTGGCAACAGCCGCATGCGAGGAATTTTCTGTCGCACTTGCATTTCGATATCGTAAATCATCGGTCGCAAGAGACTGATCATTTCGTACATCGTCACTCCACCGTTTTGTCGGATGAGAAATACTTCATCCGATTCTTTGCGGACAGTGAATAACGGTTCGATCGGATTCATATTCATTTCCCCCAGTTAACGATTCGATAATCTTTGATGTCCCACAAGCCTTTGCCGCGTTGCCAGCAGGACGGGCAGTAGGCTGCCACGGTGCGGCCGTCTTTACGCGATTCGACGACCGTGATGGTTTCCTGGTCGAGGATCTCGCCGCAGTTGCATTGGATTTTCTGGGCGGTGACCGCATGACATGAGATGCGGTCGAGCCCTTTCTGACGATCGTCTGCGTTGCCCATGAGGGCATCGGCGATTACTTTTTCAAAACTCATGATTCGACTCTTTTTGTTTTTTAGTGGAAGTTAAATGCCAGTGGCCGCAGCGAGAGCAGCGGTAGGCGCGAATAGGTACTCTGTGGTTGGCCCGATGCATTCGACGCGCCGCCCGCATGGAGGTGACTGCGCTGCGGTACGTCGGGTATTTGTTCTTCCGGCGACAACTGATGTCAATAGATTCACGGCACATAACAATTAATCATCTCCGTTTTCGCAAAGGCTGTTCAGCAAATCGACCATCTCCCATGGTCGCTTGGGGATATCCACAGGCTCCAAAGACGGTTCGTATTCCGGCTTGCGGCCGTGAACCTCTTTGTATTCTTTTTTGGCCCGCAAGCTGCGGGCCGTCGCTTCACGTTGATTCGATCTCCAGCGAATCACTGGTCGCTGGGTGATGTGATCGACATATGTGATTTTCCAAAGTCGCATGTCAGTCCTCAAAAGTCAAAATGAAATATAGACAGGTCAGTGGCAGCCCGAGTAACTGCCGTGTATCGCCAGGATGGTGCATGCTCGCCCATCCAGTTGATGTTCTCGTTGACGACCGCAACTGAATCAGCTTGCGATCCTTGCGCCTTGTGAGCGGTCAGGGCGTACCCGTACTCGGCCGCAATGCATCCCGCTTCGAAGCATGCTCCGGTTCGCCACTGGAATCCCAGGTCTGCCGATCGAATTCGACGACCGGTATCAGAACAAACCAAATCGCAAGTAAGGATCGGCCCCTCTTTGTGACGATGGGATGAATGGCGGATTCGCTCAACCGTGTAGATTTCGCCGTTGAACACTTTGTGCGGATGACTGTTACTACAGATCAACACTTGTTCGCCCTCGGCAAAGGTATTTCCGGTCATCCCTCGCAATTGGCGAATGCTGGAGTTTAGCGCGCCGCGAAGACGGTTGGTGGCGACGATGATCATATCGGTGCCGTTTGCGTGGCATTGCTCCGCAATCGATTGGGTAGAAAGAACCCGGTGCAGTGATATGCCAGCGGGCGTTGATTGCAGCGGGGCACCTTGACGAACACTGTACGCAAATTGACGAATGGGCGAATCTTTTGCTTGGCGAACGATCTCAGTCAACGTATGGTTTGGCGATTGCAGTGTCGGCGAAAGCATCTTCGATCCCACCGGAGGCAGTTGACCATGGTCGCCGATGAACAAAAACTTAGATTGCGATTCCAGCAATCGCTGAAGCATACTGGGTGATACCATCGACGCTTCGTCCACGATCAGCAGATTGGCGAGGAACGGATGCGCTTCGAATACAGGCTCGATCACATCGCGACCGAGGTGATCCTGTCGGTCTGTGCGGATGATCTGACTGATTGGCCGGTAAGCGATCGAGTGAATTGTAGTCGCTTGCGCGTAAATGCCCGCCGCTCGCAGTTTGCGATTGACGACTGCGGCCGCTTTGCCTGTCGGAGTGCCGATCTTGGCACCAATGCCTCGATCGTCTGCCATGCGAAGAATGGACGGGATGATCGATGATTTGCCGGTGCCTGCGAGCCCGGCTAAAGCGAAGCAGCGATCAGTCCCGTCAAGAAACGCTGCCACTTTGTCGAGTGCAATTTGCTGATCGGCGTTTGGCGAAAAAGTCATTTTGAATCTCCTGGGTTGCTTAGTGATGTCGCCATGATAGCGGTCATCGGATGTCTGGCAATAGGTGATAGACTCTTTTTTTCTAGAATTTTTTATTAATTATTTTTTTTTAGCGGGATGGGAAGAAGTTACTGCGAAAAGCTATTTAGGGCAGATTGATCAAACTGACCTAAATGTAGATCGTTGTTGCTTTCGTACTCGGGAGTCCCTAGTATCGTCTGCCCGAAACGAAAAAGGGGAATCGCGATGGGCATCGCGATTCCCCCCAAAACCAACTCTTCCAACAACCAGGAGAAGCGTAAACATGGTATCTCGCGAACGAATGCAGGTCAACAAGTTTTATGCGGCGAACAACTGCCGACTGCACGTCTGTCCCGGCCAATCTAAACATCCGACCGAAGCAGGCTATGCGAATTCGGATCTCCGCACTTGGGATGTCACATCGCGATTGGTCGCGGATCCGAAAATTCAGCGATACTGCTGGATGCATGATGAGGATCATCTGATCATCGACGTGGATCTGCATGATCCCGCAAAAAACGGACTGGAAGCATTACAGCGACTGTCCGACGATCTCGGCATCGATTTGTTGGCCGTCTGCGGAGCCACCGTCGAGACCCCAACCGGCGGACTGCATCTTTGTTTCCGCAAACCGGCCGAAATGAAAATCCGAACACTCGGTTCGGTCGATCGCGATCGCTATGCCGGGTTAGACACTTTGGGTAGATCGGTACGCAACAACTCGTTGACGATCGCGGTGGGCAGCACCCATCCGGTCGCCGAGGGCGAATACCGATGGCGGCAAGAATCGCCGGAATTACGGGATGCGCCGCCGGAACTGCTTCGGCTGTTGGAGATCATCGAAGAGGTGCGGGAAGTGATTCCGCGCGATGAAGATGACGATTCGCCGGGCAGCCAATTCATGAAATCGTTTGATGGCGTCGATGTGGTGGGGCAGCTAATGGGCGAGAAAGGGTACACGTTCCGCGAGGCGGACGGGTATTACGAATTTCAGCGACCCGGCAAAACAACAGCCAGTCAGTTTTCGGGGTTCCTCGGTAAGATGACCGACTCGGGAAACTATACGCTGACTTCGTTTTCGCATTCCGATGAAATCTTCGAGCCGAATCAGTGCATCACGATTCTAGAGGCACTGAGACTACTGCGGGGGGATGATACCTTCCGAGCAACGGTTCGCTGGTTGGCGGCCGAGGGATGGGGGCGGCCGAGCGTGGAAAAGATGTTCGGCGATATTGATCCCGAGGCGGGAGTCGATGTCGTCGTCGGCGATAGCAGCATCAGCGAACTGACCGACGAATTCTGGAATTTCCGAAATGTGGATCTGCCGCCTGACTCCAAAGGCCGGATCAAAACCGTCAAAGTCGGTCTGACGATGCCCGAGTTAGTTGCGCCCTGGCTGAGATTGGGTTGGCCGCGCATTTGCCAAAAGTCGCTGTTCGTCCATGAAAAGGGGAGGGTACGGGTCATCGACCGATCGCCCCAGCTATTTGCTTGGATCCAGATGAAGCAGAAGACCGACTGGCAATCCGGTGGCGACAAGATCAGTAAAGATGAGTTTTTGCAAGGGCTCGCCGAATCGGTCGCTTCGGTCGATGCGATTGCCGGTATACCGCACTGCCCCCCGATCGAGGGCATCTATTACACGCGGGATATGCCGGTCGGCGATGAGGGGGATCTGGACGCTTTCGTCGATCATTTCGCTGCTGCCACCGACGTAGACCGATTGCTGATCAAAGCTGCGATTGTGACTCCGTTTTGGGGCGGCGGAGGTGGGCTCGGCAATCGGCCCATCTTTGTCATTTCGTCCGAAGACGGCATCGGATCCGGCAAAAGTACGCTCTGCCAAGCGATCACCTCGCTCACGCGGGTGGGGTTAGCTGACGGTCGCGGAGGATCTGTCCAGCTTCGGAATCGAGAGGATTTTAAGAATCTCGACCGCAAATTGGGATCGATTGCTTCGACCGATGCCAACGCCCCCAGAATCATCACCATTGACAACTGGTCGGGCAACATGCTCGGCTCGGCCGATATCGAGAGCATACTGACCGAACCGACGCTGGACGTTTGGAAACTGTATTCGGGGCCGGTCAACGTACCGAATTGGTTTACTTGGTTCTGCACGGGCAATTACCTCGATTTGAGCGATGATTTGGCGACTCGAGCGGTAGAGATCAAATTGCGAAAACCGAAATATGATGCCAGCTGGAATCAAAAGCTGGCCGCTTGGGATCTCGAACGGGTCGTCGGCGGCATTGGGGCATTCTTCGCTCGGCAGCCCGCAAATCTTCGGGTAGCGACTCGATTCACCGATTGGTCACGCGAGGTGATCGGCCGAATCGGGACGCAGGATCTGACCAGCGGGATTCTGATCCAAGAGATCCTGGCGAGGTCCGAAGAGGTCGCAGTCGGGGCGGACGATGCGGATGAATTGATCGAACTGCTGGAGATGTTCGTCAGCAGCGGAACAGCCGAGCGGAAAGTCGTCGGTGATCAAGATTGGTGGATCATACCGATCAGCGCATTTGTGAAATTCTTGGGCTTTCATAAGCTCAAAAACGCCAACGGTCGGGACTGGACGAATCGCGGACTCGGGCGAGAGATGCGGCGGCACGGGCAGCGGTTGGGGATGGAACCGTACCGGACAAAGCATGTAAAAGGATGGTTGTACCGGTCACCGGAAGGGGAGAATTAGCCCCAATAGCTTCGGTCACCTTTCGGTCACCGCTTCGGTCACCTTTTGGCCGTCTACCCGTATTAGGGGGATGCCGTACCGCTCGATTGAGGATCGGGTGACCGAGGCTCGGTCACCTTTTGGTTTTCGGTCACCTCTTCGGTCACCCGTTTGGTGCCGTTATTTACGGTGTTTTCTTCTTCTGGTGACCGAGTGACTGTACTTTTATATAAAAGTTAATGGAGTAGGAAATAGAAGAGAAAATGGGAAGAGAGTAGAGAAACAGGCTTTTCACGGCTGAGAGGTGAGGTTTCGCCAACTCTCGGTCACCCGGTCACCAGCCGTTTAAGGGAAGAATCGAAGCACATGGGAAAATTGTCGCCGACACAGAGAACGATGAGTTGGTTGCGGGAGCAGGGGTACACGATCGGCACGGTGGAGCGGTATATCCATCCAGGCTCGTTTGTCGGCCACGGCCATCGTCGCGACCTGTTTGGGTGTATCGATTTGATCGCAATCAGACCGGGTCGCGTTTTGGCTGTTCAGTCCACTGGCACTGACTGGGCAGGGCACTGGCAGAAGTTGACTGTGGGCAGCGGTCGCGACGGGGTAGCTAGGTGGCTCGAAACCGGGCAACCGATGATCCTCATCGGGTGGCGGAAGTTGAAAGCCGGATGGCAGCCACGGGTGCATTGGTTTGCTGAAGAGGATCTGGTGGAGGGCTCCGACTCTCGCCGACATCGCCGCGAATCTGAGTGGGTGCCCCCGATACCCCCGGCTTTCAAGATTTCAGATTCCACAAATTGCAAATAGTTTTGTGCAGGCACAAACAGGCATGTATTACCGATTGGTCGCCGATGTCGATCCGAATCGTTACTCGGCGGCAGAAATGTGATTGAGTTGATTTCGATCGATCTGATTTGCTGCCGGGACTGATCCTCTGCCAGATGACCAAATCTCGCATGAAAGGCGAGAAGCAAATCTAGCTTGATTTCGGGCATTCCATTGCCACAGAGTTTGTGGCATTGCCACAAAAGATGTGGCGGATGTTGATTTGTTCAGTAGTCGGCAGATTCGGCGACGACGGCAGCAATTTGATTTGAGAGAAAACCAAAATCCTATGAGTTTTTGTTTTTTGCTTTCAAAAAAAATTAGGAAAGCAAAAAAGCCCATTTAATAGTGATCCCTGGAAAAATCCGAGATTTCCTGGGGACAACTTGAAAAAAATACCTCGTCATCTCGTTATATCGCGATATCACGATATATCGATATATCGTGATATCACGAGGTATTGATATATTTTCGGCCAGCATCGGCGGCCAGCTCGGCCAGCATCGGCGGCCAGCTCGGCCAGCATCGGCGGCCAGCTCGGCCAGCTGATCAGCATCGGCGGCCAGCATCGGCGGCCAGCATCGGCGGCCAGCATCGGCGGCCAGCATCGGCGGCCAGCATCGGCGGCCAGCATCGGCGGCCGAGCTGATCAGCATCGGCGGCCAGCTCGGCCAGCTGATCAGCATCGGCGGCCAGCTGATCAGCATCGGCGGCCGAGCTGATCAGCATCGGCGGCCAGCATCGGCGGCCAGCTCGGCCAGCTGATCAGCATCGGCCAGCTCGGCGGCCAGCTCGGCCAGCTGATCAGCATCGGCGGCCAGCATCGGCGGCCAGCTCGGCCAGCTGATCAGCATCGGCCAGCTCGGCGGCCAGCTCGGCCAGCTGATCAGCATCGGCGGCCAGCTCGGCCAGCATCGGCGGCCAGCTCGGCCAGCTCGGCCAGCTGATCAGCATCGGCGGCCAGCTCGGCCAGCTGAGCAGCATCGGCGGCCAGCTCGGCCAGCTGATCAGCATCGGCCAGCATCGGCGGCCAGCTCGGCCAGCTGATCAGCATCGGCGGCCAGCTCGGCCAGCATCGGCGGCCGAGCTGATCAGCTTCGGCCGTCAGGTTTTATTAAAAATAAAATTTTGCCTATCAACTATTGACTGGCAATTCCCGATAGTATATTTTGTGGGTATTGGTTTTCACGTTTTCACGTTTTCAAGGGTTACAGAATGGCATTTTCACGATCACAAGCAAAATCACTCGTTCGCGCGGTTCTATCGGCCGATAGTCTCGCAACGGCCGCCGATATCATACGCAAAACCGCGCTAGAATTACCTCGCGGCCGTTATGCTGACGACGGGTGGGACGAAGATAACAATTGTACTTGGTTCCGTTTTGTACCCAACGCGTGGCGTGAAACTGCGCTGCGTTTTGCTGACGACTTGGAAAATGATCGGGTTACGTTTTCCGTTTTCACCGAAGGTAATTCGAAATTACCTTTTTACTCGTTTTCCGTTTTGCCGGAATTTACGTGTCCGGGTGCGGGTGATTGTTTGCGGTTTTGCTATAGTTTTACCGCGTGGCGGTATCCCGCTGCTTTCTTTAGGCAATTGCAAAACACCCTATTCTTGCGTTTTGCAAAACGTCACGTCGTCAGCGCGTGGCGAAGTATCCCGCAAAATCGCGTCGTGCGCCTTTACGTTGACGGCGATATTGACAGTAGGGAAACGCTAGCGTTTTGGTGCCGTCAGCTATCAACGCGTCCCGATTTGAGCGCGTACGGATACTCGAAATCATTTGAGGTTTTCAACGCGTGGCATGCTGACGGGTTAACAATTCCCGAAAATTACATGGTTAATCTTAGTAGTGGTTCGAAATACGCGGGGACCGATGTTGAAACTACGTTTTCCAAATTGCCAGTAGTTCGCGGGGAATTCGTTGTTGTGCCGTTGCCACGCGGTTTTGCTAAAGGTTTCGACCGGTTTGATGACCCAAAATACCACGCGGCGATTCGCGAATCTGCGCGGAAAATTACCGGCAATAATCGCGTTTTCAGTTGTACTGGAAAATGCGGGGATTGTTTACCGCGCGGACGCCACGCATGCGGCGATAAGCCGATGCGTGGCGTTTTGGTCGCGATTGGAGAACACAATTAATGGGCAGTTATCTACAATCGGCCGCGCTTATGTTGTTGGTCGCGTTTTGGCTAGCGTTTTGGCTAGCGTTTTGCTTAGTCGCGTTTATTGCCTATCGGGTTAACCGATAGTCTCGCAACGGCCGCCGATATCGGCGGCCGTTTTCTTATGCGCGGCCGTCAGCTTCGGCCGTCAGCTTCGGCCGTCAGCTTCGGCCGTCAGCTTCGGCCAGCTCGGCCAGCTGATCAGCATCGGCCAGCTCGGCCAGCTGATCAGCATCGGCCAGCTCGGCCAGCTGATCAGCATCGGCGGCCAGCATCGGCGGCCAGCATCGGCGGCCAGCTCGGCCAGCTGATCAGCATCGGCGGCCAGCTCGGCCAGCTGATCAGCATCGGCGGCCGAGCTGATCAGCATCGGCCAGCTCGGCCAGCTGATCAGCATCGGCGGCCAGCTCGGCCAGCTGATCAGCATCGGCGGCCGAGCTGATCAGCATCGGCCAGCTCGGCCAGCTGATCAGCATCGGCGGCCAGCATCGGCGGCCGAGCTGATCAGCATCGGCGGCCAGCTCGGCCAGCTCGGCCAGCTCGGCCAGCTCGGCCAGCTCGGCCAGCTGATCAGCATCGGCCAGCTCGGCCAGCATCGGCCAGCTCGGCCAGCATCGGCGGCCAGCTCGGCCAGCATCGGCGGCCAGCTGATCAGCATCGGCCAGCTCGGCCAGCATCGGCCAGCTCGGCCAGCATCGGCGGCCAGCTCGGCCAGCATCGGCGGCCAGCATCGGCGGCCGAGCTGATCAGCATCGGCGGCCAGCTCGGCCAGCATCGGCGGCCAGCATCGGCGGCCGAGCTGATCAGCATCGGCGGCCGAGCTGATCAGCATCGGCGGCCGAGCTGATCAGCATCGGCGGCCAGCATCGGCGGCCAGCATCGGCGGCCGAGCTGATCAGCATCGGCGGCCAGCTCGGCCAGCTGATCAGCATCGGCGGCCAGCATCGGCCAGCTCGGCCAGCTGATCAGCATCGGCCAGCTCGGCCAGCTCGGCCAGCTGATCAGCATCGGCGGCCAGCTGATCAGCATCGGCGGCCAGCATCGGCCAGCTCGGCCAGCTGATCAGCATCGATACCCGGATATCTCGCGATCTCGCGAGATGACGAGGTTACCCATCCCCCCCAATCCCCCTAGTTTAGGTTCTTCCGGCCGATTTTCGGCCGCCCGCAT
>Ga0208767_1002927_pt1 | contig 12631 bp, 14 predicted proteins | sample VirMetDEL_Mar_21_FD_184514 | JGI IMG/M metagenome (GOLD analysis project Ga0208767, IMG submission 184514) | Aqueous microbial communities from the Delaware River and Bay under freshwater to marine salinity gradient to study organic matter... | ecosystem: Environmental > Aquatic > Marine >... | reverse complement strand
AGACCTAGATTTAGGTCATCAAGATAACGAACCTCATATGCTTAAAGGTGATCTATATCGTATTGGAAAATACGCTATGGAATTATACCAAATGGTAGATAAATTTGAAGGTGAAGGTGAAGTAGATTTCCCACACTGGTGGCAATCAAAAGTAATCAAAGCTAAAGACTATTTGGTAGGTGCTAAACATTATCTAGATTTTGAGTTAAAAGAACCTCAAATCGATGCTATGGTAAATGTTGCTGCTGAAGAAGAAGTAATCGATGAAAATGCTATAGGAATCAATGACAAAAGATTAGACGATAAACAAAAGTCTGCTCTTGACCTTGCTGTAAGAGGCGATAGTTCATATTCGTTTGGAAACAATCCTTACGCTGATGATCAACTTCGTTACAAATACGCTGTAAAAATGGGTTTCTTAGAAGAAAAAAAAGAAATCAAAGAAGAAGAACCGGGTAAAACCGATCTATTAGCTTCTGCTATTCAAAAAGCTTTAAACAAACATAAAGGCGACGAATCTAAAACTTACCAACTTCAACAAGCTAGAAAAGCAATGAATAAAGGCGATTTAGATAAAGCTGAAAAAATTGCTAAAAGATTAGCTGAAAAACTAAAGTCTAACTAATGACAAAATCTGAATTAAGAGATAGAATTAAAGCACTGGTTCCTGCGGCTTATGCCTCTGTTGCTAAATCTGAACAGTCTGCTGTTGAGTATGAGGAGCTAGCTGAGTTTCCCCAACTTAAAGCCGTTATAGTCGATCTATTAACGTCTGATTACGGTAAATTCATTGATTCTATTGATTGGGTCGCTCCAAAACCGACCACGTTTCGTATAAACTTACTTAACGGACAATCATTTTATTTAATTTACCATTTAAAAAGTTGGATTGCTGAAATTTCAGGAAAAAAATATTATCTTCTTAACCTCCCAGAAGAGGAAATGGCAGTTCTATCAATTGCTCGTTTATTAAGGTTTGGGGCTAAAGCTGAAGATGTTGAACCAGTAGATTCTGAAGGATCTGAAGACATTACCCCTCCAGAAGAAAATATAACAATTGATAACGAAACTGACGTAGAAGTATAATGAACGTTTTTGACATATTTTTTAGCAAATACTCTTATAAATTTGACAAAGGATATCCTGACATGAATAATGCTCAGGATGTTTTGTTGTTGGAAACATTGTTGAGTAAAGTGTTAAATAAAAATTTTAGTTTTAGCATCTTAAAAGAAGAACTTCTTGTATGTGAAGCTACTGATAGAGAAATTTCATCTAACACAGCTAAAGCTGTAGTTCACATTATCCAAAATGCTGATTCATCTTTGGGGTTTAAATCTCAATCTGATAAAATTCGTTTAGGTAATCCTAGCAAAGTAGATCCTGAAAAAGTTCAACAAGTATTTAAGGATTTAATAGGTGTAGAAGGAGAAATTACAATCTATAACCCACGTTCAGGACCTAACCCCTCAGGTAAATTCGATATGTACGAATTTGATTCTGAAAAGTTTGGACCTGTTAGAATTATTTTAAGTGGTGGTGGTAATGCTGGTGAAAAATACGAACAAGAATTTGTTGATAAAGCTAAAGCATCTGCAGGTGATGCTAAAGAAAACCTTCCCTCTGACCTACAAACCTTATATTCAGCTTTAAATATTGATAGTACAAAATTAACTGCTGATGATATTTCATTTGCAGGTGCAACTGATACTAAAAGATCTTTATCTTTAGATGGTCCCCAAGACATTGGTGAAACTATTTCTGATTTAATTATTAAATATAATGGGAAAGAATATTACATTTCATTAAAAAATAAAGCCGGCTCTGGGATCTATTCAGGAAAAAATGTACCCTTTATCTATGAAAAAGATGGTAAAGTAGTATATGATGCTTCTAAAAAAGGAAGTGCTCCTGGTATTGATTTGTTATTTGATATATTTAATATTGATGAAGAAAAATTAGCCCAAGGTCTAAACAACTTTAGAACACAAGAAGGTGAAGTTGATAATTGGTCTTCGGTAGATATTGATAAAGATAAATTTAGAAATTTACTTGCTTCATCTTTAGGATATGGTTATTATTACGTAAGAGAAAAAGGAAAAGGTGATGTAAAAGTTATTCCTTTACTTACTGCTAAAGATGCCATGAATGCTATTGGTACTATTAAAGATGCCCAAATCAAATACCCAGGCCCTAATACAAAACAATTAACAATGAAAATCGATACTGATAGTCCTACATTTGGTGCCTCACAATATCAAGTAGCAGTTAGGAATACTCAAGGAGGATTTTTACCATTATCATTAAGAATTTCAAAAGTCAAATAATATGTGTAGCTGCGGATGTAATACTTGCGATACGAAAAAGGCGCTTACTTTAAATGAAAGTATAGCTCCCAAGGAGATATTGTCTGAAGGTTTAAGATACCATATGGACAATAATAGACCGTTAACAGAACATTTATATCGTGCTGGATCCCAAAACTATTTTAACTTATGGGCTGAAGCTCGTTCTTTATATTCTCGTCAAATTTTAGAAATTACAAACGAGGATGACTTAGCTGTTTTAGTTGAAACAGATTTAGGTCATTTTGGTACTTTAGAAGATGGTACTCGCGTTCCTTTAGATTTTATTATGGAAGATGAATATCTTGATTTAAATGAAGGTACATTTGAAAGTAATGAAATAGTAATTTACGATGATCCTAAAGGCGATGCTGGTGAAACTAAAATCTATAAAAGAGGTAATGGTTATTATGGTGTAAATGATTCATTCGATTTTGAAGCTAAAGATAAAGCTGAATTAGAAGCTAAAATTAAGCGTTGGGGGTACGAACTTCAAGCTGGTAGTTTAGACGAAGCTAAAAAGAAAAAATCCCAAAAGAAAGACCCACCAATCGGAAAACCAATGCGTGATACCTCAGGTGGTAAAGCTTATAAAGTATATGTTCGCGACCCTAAAACTAAACGCATTAAAACAGTACGCTTTGGTTCAGGCGGTTTAAGAGCTAAAATTAATGATTCTAAAGCAAGATCTGCTTTTGCCAAAAGACACAAGTGCTCAACTAGGAATGACAGAACAAAGGCATCATATTGGTCTTGTAGATTACCTCGCTATGCTAAATTATTAGGTCTTAAGTCAAATTTTAGCGGATTTTGGTAATTTATAATATTTATAACAAAATAAAAGATTATGCCAGCAACTAACGCAACATTACCAGATAACTGGTACGGAGAAGGAGAAGAACCTGGAGTTCAACTTTGGATTGGGTCTGTTGCCCCTTACTATTGTCAAAATAATGGGGCTCCTGGAGATGATCTTTCTGCTGATGGTATTTGGGTAGGAGTTAGTTCTGCTGTAAATGGTGCTCCTACAACAAAAACAACAGGATTAAAATTTGCAGTACAATATCCAGATTTAGGTGGTGTAGAACCTAGAATGGATGATGGAGCTGGAAATGCTGCATCTTGGACTTCAATTGACAGCCCTTCCAGTCCTTATTACCAAGTAGGTACTGCAGATGGAAACTGGGCTTTACAAACTGCTTATGAGGTAACTATCCAAAGATATCCTATGCCTTTTGGCCCATACCCATTAAATAAAACAACCGATAGTACACCTTACCCAGCTGCTGATGGGGATATTATTGTTGTTACTACTGGTAGCGATGTTTTAGCAGGTAATATTGGTGATGGGGGAGTCCCATATGACAACCTCGATACGAGATCATTTAATTTAATTTTTTATTCAACAGGTTCAAATAATGTAAATGATTTAGTTCAATCAATCCCTGAAAATGCAGCCCCAGGTATTAATACTCAATTAACTAATTACAATTCAACTTCAAGAAATAATTTTGTTATTAATTCAGAAGGTTTATTTGCGTTTGTAGCCATCCCAGCTGATTCCATCCCAAATGCACTTAAATGGTGGCCTATCACTTGGGATGTTCAATCCCCAAATAATGTTAGAACCATTCACTCAAAAAATGCTTCTTAATGAAACCCTATAAAGATTTAGAGGTTACAGACGAATACGTTATAAGAGAATTTGATGAGAACATTGACCCTATAGAGTTAATGTGGCATCGAGATGATGAAGACAGAACTGTCGAAGTAATAGATAGTGGTAAAGGGTGGAAATTTCAATTTGAAGATGATTTACCTTTAGATTTGGTTTCCGAAGCTACAATATTTATATTACGTCATCAATGGCACCGAGTTTGGAAAGGCAAAGGTAAGCTCCAATTGAAGATAACAAAACATATAGGATAGATTCATAGCCTGTCCGCTCGCAAGAGAAAGAAAACACTATGACAGCTGTGGCGTCACCAAATTTGGAGACGTCACTTTTTTTTTGTATATTCAATAAGTTAAAATAAAAGTAAAAAAATGGAAAAACTAGTAATCGTAGGAGCAGGTGTAGCAGGTGTTAACGCTGCAACAAAACTTGTAGACAATGGTTATCCTGGAGAACTAATCACTATCATTGATATGGGCAAAGACCCATACAACAGAAAGCCCGCCGAAGTAATGGAGGGCTTTTTAGGTGCTGGTGGTTGGAGTGATGGTAAATTAACTTACCATACCGCAATTGGGGGGCATATGTCTAAGTATTGTGGTGAGGAAAAGGCAATGGAATTGTTTGATGAGGTAATTACTAACTTTAAACGTTTCCACCCTAAACCAGAGGAAGTACAATGTTCAGATCCTCAATCAGAACCAGATTTTATTAAACCATATTTCGGTTTGCGTTTGTTTCCTGTATGGCACGTTGGTACAGATTACCTACATGAAATTGGTAAAAATTGGTACGATTACCTAGTGTCTAAAGGTGTAAATTTTGAATGGGAAACTAAAGTTGTATCAATTGACTTTGAAGAACAATGTTTTGAAGCACTTGATGTTTATCAACTTGACCAACCTTATGCTAATACACGAGTTGGCCAATACGATCGTTTGATATTTGCTGTTGGTAAATCAGGTATTGATTTTGGTAAACAATTATCTGAAGAGTATTCATTCCCTACAGAACCAAAACCAGTACAAATTGGTGTACGTTTTGAAGCCCCACAACACCACTTCCAAAAATTGATTGATATTAGTTACGATTTCAAATTGTATCGTAAATTCGATAATGGTGTTTCACTTCGCTCATTCTGTACAAACAACAATGCTGCCTATGTAGCTGTTGAACAAACATATGGAGATGTTAGCTACAATGGTCACGCTAAAAAAGGTGAACAATATAGAAACGATATGACTAATTTTGGTATCTTAATGGAAATCCCAGGTATCGAAAATCCATTTGATTGGTCACGTGAATTGGTTGATAAAGTAAATACTGCAATTATCCCAGATCAATTCCGTTTAGGACGTTTTGCTCCAAAACTTCAAGCTGGTTTGTATTATAGCCCATCTCGTAAAGTAGGTGTTACAAGTGAAGGTGAAAGAATTGCTGCTTTACCTATTGATTCACTTGATACTGTAAAAGAAGCATTCCAGGGCTACTATGATTATATTGAAGATTTTATTGAGGATATGAAAAAAGTATTCCCAACACTCGGTGATGATTGGGGTGTTTATGTGCCTGAAGTTAAGTATCTATCACCTGAACCATTAGTTGATTATTCTAATTTGGCATTAGCTAATTATCCAAATGTTCACTTTGTAGGTGATGCTCTATCAGCTCGAGGTATTACAGTTTCAGGAGCACAAGGAATTTATGTTACTAAAGATATTTTATCTAAACTTTGTAAAGTAGAAAAAGGTAATTACATTTGTGAATGGGATAACTTACAAGGAGATAATATTCAATTTTAATAAAAAACATTATGGCAAAAGATAGATTATACGAGTATAAAACAATTCGTTCAAAAGGTGCCCATATCCATTTAATTCGAATGAAAGGTGAAGAAAACTGGAAATTCCATAGTTGGGATGGTCCCGCAATTGCACCAATTGAAGGAGAAGAATCAGAATATCGTAAAGCTTATTACCTTAATGGTATTGAGTATGACCATGAATCATACAAAGAAGCCTTAAGCAATCGTGAGGGTCTTCCTTGGTATAAACAAACTGGAGTGAACGCAAGACATTAATATGAGAGAACTAACTATTCAAGCTAAACCTTACCAAGGTGAGCGACATGAAAAAGCTTGGGGTCATGAGTTATGGATTATTAACAATGATCTATATTGTGGTAAGCTTTTAGTGTTTAAACAAAACAAACAATTTTCAATGCATTTTCATCTATTGAAAGATGAAGCTTGGTATATTTCTAAAGGCCAATTTATTTACAAATGGATTGATACTGAAACAGCTACAGAACATGAACAAATAGTTAGTGAAGGCGATTGCATTCACCTAATGCCAGGCCAACCACACCAAATGTTGGCTCTCTCAGAAGGAGCTACTATATTTGAGGTATCAACAAAGCATTTTGATTACGATAGTTACAGAGTAAAACCAGGGGATTCACAATCAGAACCACCAAAACTACCATTTTAATATGAAAATAGGATTATGCGGAACAATGAGTGTAGGAAAAACTACACTTGTTAAAGCTCTTCAAGAGTTAAAATATTTTGAAGATTATAATTTTAGAACAGAACGTTCTAAATATCTAATGGAACTTGGCATTCCATTGAACACAGATTCAACAGTTAAAGGTCAAGCAGTATTTTTAGCAGAACGAGCTAGCGAATTGATGCTAGATAATATTATTACAGATCGTACTATTATTGATGTAATGGCGTTTGCAAAATGTTCTAAATCAATGAATTATCTTGAGGCACAAGATTTTTGTGACTTTGCTGCTAATATGCTCCATGAATATGATTACATTTTCTATGTTTCACCTGAAGGAGTAGAAATTGAAGATAATGGTATTAGAGAAACTAATGCTAATTATAGAGACATGATTGATGAAACTATTCAATTGCTATCTACTAAATATAGACACAAAATTAAAAATCTACATACTTTAGAAGGTAGTACTGAAGATAGAATTTTTCAAATGGTAAACTATATGGATCTTTGACATATTTATAATAAAAATATCCAAATGAAAAAATCTGAATTTAAATCATATATTCGCGAAGAGATTATTTCTGTATTATCCGAAGCAGGAGAACAAGATCTTAAAACACAACAAGATCTTAATAAAGAATTAGAAAAAACTATCGAGTTATCTAAACAACTATCTGAAGCAGATCCGGCTGATATTAAAGCCCAACAAGATTTAGGTAAGGAATTAGATAATACTAAATCTAAAGTGGATGCTCTTACTAAAGCTTCTCAAGACTCTCCTTTAGCTGAAGACGAAGACGAAGAACCTACAGCTGCAGACCTTAAGAAAAAAGATTCAGTAGCTACTACAGCATCTAAACTTCAAAAACTTACAGCTAAGATGAAAGATCTAGCTAAAGCTTATAAAGAAGCTGAAGGTGATAAAAAGGAAAAAATTAAAGATGAGCTGAAGAGTTTAACAGCTGAAAAGAAAAAACTTGAAAGAGCTCTTTAAAAATATCCAAACACTACTTATTGTAGTATTAGTTATAGTTATTCTTTTAATGAGAAGTTGCTCGGGTAATGTTAAACCTTCTGAGCCTCAAGTTATAAGAGACACAATTGTTGAGTATGTAACTATTGAAAAAGAGGTACCGGTTTACGTACCTAAAATTAAATATGTTACAAAAATAGACATTGATACTATTACAATGCCTATTGACACAGCAGCAATTTTAGCTGATTATTATGCTATTAAAACTTATGAAGATAAGCAAGTATTAGATAGCCTAGACATCACTATTACAGACACAATTTCCCAAAATCAAATTATGGGAAGATATTTAAAATATAATTTTACTTATCCTAGAACTACAATTAAAGAAAAAATTTATCTTAACCAACGAGAATTTTATTGGGGGTTAGGATTATCAGGCCGAACAAATCAAATTAACTACTTAGGTGGTGAATTGTTATACAGAAATAAAAATAAACAAGCATACGGTTTTGGAATAGGTATTAATCAAGATTTCCAACCAGTTATATCAGGCCGTATGTACTGGAAAATTGGAAAATAATGGCTAATCAGGATTTAAAACAGATAATTAGGCAAGAATATCTTAAATGTGCACAGGATCCTGTACACTTTATGAAAAAGTATTGCTTTATCCAACACCCACAACGAGGTAGAATCCAATTCAACCTTTACCCTTTCCAAGAAAAGGTACTCACTTTATTTAGAGATAACCCATATTCCGTAGTATTAAAATCCCGCCAGTTAGGTATCTCAACCTTAGGTGCAGGTTATTCTTTATGGTTAATGTTATTCCATCAAGATAAAAACGTACTTTGTATTGCGACAAAACAAGAAACAGCTAAAAACATGGTTACAAAGGTTAAGTTTATGTATCATAACTTACCCTCTTGGCTTCAAATACCTGCAGACGAAGATAATAAATTAACATTAAGGTTAAATAATGGTTCCCAAATCAAAGCAACATCAGCCTCAAGTGATGCTGGTAGATCGGAAGCCGTTTCTCTTCTATTAATTGATGAGGCCGCTTTTATTGAAAATATTGGTGAGATTTGGGCCTCAGCTCAACAAACACTTGCCACTGGTGGTGGGTGTATTGCTTTATCTACTCCTTATGGTACCGGTAACTGGTTTCACCAAACATGGGTTAGAGCTGAAAATGGTGAAAATGATTTTTTACCTATTAAATTGCCTTGGTTTGTACACCCTGAACGTGATCAAGCATGGAGAGATAGACAAGATGAATTGTTAGGTGACCCTAGAATGGCAGCACAAGAATGTGACTGTGATTTTAGCACCTCAGGTGATATTGTTTTTTATCCCGAATATATAGATTTTTACGAACAAACATATGTTAAAGAACCTTTAGAAAAACGTGGAGCTGACCAAAACTTATGGGTTTGGGAACCTGCTGATTATTCTAGAACATACATGGTTGTAGCTGATGTTGCTCGTGGTGATGGTAAAGATTATTCGGCCTTCCATGTAATTGATATTGAATCAAATACGCAAGTTGCTGAATATAAGGGGCAAATTGGTACTAAAGAATATGGACATTTATTAGTAGGAATTGCTACAGAATACAACCAGGCCCTTCTTGTAATTGAAAATGCTAATATTGGGTGGGCAAGTATTCAAGTAGCTATTGATAGAAATTATCCTAACCTATATTACTCACCTAAGAGTGGAGAAATAACATCCGATTCGTACTTTGACTCTTACATGGATACAAGTAGAATGACCCCTGGTTTTACAATGTCTTCAAGAACACGACCAATGGCTATTGGTAAATTTCAAGAATACATTAGTGATAAAGGAGTTACAATACAATCCAAAAGATTAATAGGAGAAATGAAAGTATTTATCTGGAAGAATGGAAGGGCTGAGTCTCAAATAGGGTATAACGATGACTTGGTTATGGCATTCTCTATTGCTATGTTTATGAGAGATACAGCTTTTAAATTTAGACAACAAGGGATTGATTTAACAAAAGCCTCATTAAACGCTATGAGTAAAACAACTACCAACTATACTGGTGTATATTCTCGTAATGATTTTAAAAACCCATACAAGATAGACAATCCTTACGGCGGCAAAGAGGACATTAGCTGGCTTTTATAATATTTATAATAATAACAAAACACACCAATGGCGGATACTAGCGTATTTACAAGACTTAAAAGATTATTTTCTACGGATGTCATCATCCGAAATGTAGGAGGTAATCAACTTAAAGTAATTGATACTAATTCAATTCAACAGACTGGTAAAATTGAGACTAATTCATTGGTTGACAGGTTTTCTAGACTTTACACAACAGGGGCAGCACCAATTTTTAACCCTAACCTTAATTACCAAACATTAAGAGTTCAACTTTATAGTGATTATGAAGCGATGGATACAGATGCTATCATTGCTTCAGCTCTTGATATTATTGCTGATGAAAGTACTTTAAAAGATGACATGAATGAAGTACTTCGTATTAAATCTACGGATGAAGATATTCAACAAATCCTCTATAACTTATTCTATGATGTTTTAAATGTAGAATTTAATTTATGGATGTGGGTTAGACAGATGTGTAAGTATGGTGATTTCTTCCTAAAATTAGAAATTGCTGAAAAGTATGGTGTTTATAATGTTATTCCTTACACAGCATATAATATTACAAGATTAGAAGGAACCAATCCTGAAAATCCAAGTGAAGTAAAATTCCAATTGGACCCCGATGGTTTAGCTGGAGAAAGCTCTTACGGGGGTTACTTTGGTGGTTTAATGGGTGGTGCTGGTGTAACTGGAACTGGAAATTATGTAATTTTTGATAATTACGAAATGGCTCATTTCCGTCTATTAACAGATGCTAATTACCTCCCTTATGGTCGTTCTTATATTGAACCAGCTCGTAAATTATTTAAGCAATATATTTTGATGGAGGATGCTATGTTAGTTCATAGAATTGTCCGTGCCCCCGAAAAACGTGTTTATTATATTAATGTTGGAGGTATCCCACCAAATGAGGTAGATGCATTTATGGAAAAAACAGTCTCCAAAATGAAACGTACTCCATATATTGACCAACAGACCGGAGATTACAACCTTAGATTTAACATGCAGAACATGCTTGAAGATTTCTTCATCCCAGTTCGTGGAAATGATTCAGCAACTAAGATTGATACAACACCAGGTTTGAACTATGATGGTATTCAGGATGTTGAATATCTAAGAGATAAATTATTTGCTGCCTTAAAAATTCCAAAAGCATTTTTGGGGTATGATGAAACTACCGATGGTAAAGCTACACTAGCAGCTGAGGATATTCGTTTTGGTCGCACAATTGACCGTATTCAACGCATTATAGTTTCAGAATTATATAAGATAGCAACGGTTCACTTGTATACTCAAGGATACACTGGAGAACAATTATCGAATTTTGAATTAAGTTTAACTACCCCATCAATTATCTACGACCAAGAACGTATTGCATTGATGAAAGAAAAAGTAGACTTAGCTCAACAATTAATGGAAACTAAGTTATTACCAACAGATTGGATCTATGATAATATCTTTAGATTTAGTGAAAACGAATACGATGAGTACAGAGATCTTATCTTTGAAGATACTAAACGTCAATTCCGTTTATCTCAAATTGAAAATGAAGGTAATGATCCTCTGGAAACTGGTAAATCATATGGTACCCCTCATGATCTTGCTTCCATGTATGGTAAGGGTAGATATGATTCAGACCCAGCAAATGTTCCCCCGGGGTATGATGAAGGTACAATCGATCCCAAATTAGGTCGTCCTAAAGAAAAAGCATCTAAGAGAAATACTCAAGATGATAATTTTGGTAAGGATAGATTAGGTGCTAAAGGTATGAAAAATGACTATAATGCATCAAATTCCCTTAAAAATAATTTTAAAGGTGGTTCCCCTTTAGCACTAGAATCAATGCTAAGTAAAATTCCTATGAATACTAAAAAGTTAGTATTTGAGAGTGCTAAAAAAGGCGAATCGTTACTAGATGAAAATAATTTAAAGGAACAAAAATCCTGATATATTTATAATAAAACCCTAGGGGAATGAAATTGAAACATTCAAAATACAAAAACACGGGTATTCTTTTCGAGCTGTTGGTTAGACAAATCACAGCTGATACCTTGTCTGGTAAACCTTCACCAGCTACAAATATCATGAAGAAATACTTTGTGAAAACTGAATTATCCAAAGAATACAAATTATACGAAACCTTACTTCAAAAAGTAGGATTAACCGAAGGCAAGGCTGAAATTACTATCAATACAGTTTTAGAAACTTCTAAAAAATTAAATAAATCTTCTTTAAAAAGAGAAAAATATAATTTAATTAACGAAATTAAAAAGTATTATAATTTAGATGAGTTTTTTAAAACTCAATTACCACATTATAAGGTACAAGCTTCTTTTTATTTATTGATGGAAATTTATAACCAAGATAAATTGGTTAACCCTTCACACATTATTAACCATAAAGTTACTCTTTTAGAACATTTGACATCTAAAGAAGTAAATAAAGAAGAAGTTAAAAATAGTGTTATTGAAGAATTCAAATCATACGATAAAGACCTCCGTATCTTAACATATCGTATTTTGTTAGAAAGATTTAATGGTAAATATGATAATTTAAGTACTAACCAAAAACAAGTACTTAAAGAATTTATCAACTCAGTAGATTCAACCCCAGCTTTAAGGAACTTTTACAATTCTAAAATTGCTGATATTAAATCAATTCTTTTAGAATTAAATAAAAATGTATCTGATAAAGCGATTCAAATTAAAATTGATAGCGTATCTGGTTTATTAGAAGAAGCAGGAAAAAGTACTAAAATTAATGATGACCATTTAATCAATCTGTTGCAATATTACTCACTTGTTGAAGAACTACAGAAAGCAAATGGCTAATTATAAGTATACATTAAACGAAGCTACCCTTAAACCTAAGGATATTGATCCATCTTTACTTAAACGTTTAGAGGATAGATATGGCCCTGTAAAAGATACAGATTTTTTTTCAGATGATTTAAAGACTTATTTTAAAACTAGCAACATTGACC
>Ga0208767_1002924_pt1 | contig 12643 bp, 26 predicted proteins | sample VirMetDEL_Mar_21_FD_184514 | JGI IMG/M metagenome (GOLD analysis project Ga0208767, IMG submission 184514) | Aqueous microbial communities from the Delaware River and Bay under freshwater to marine salinity gradient to study organic matter... | ecosystem: Environmental > Aquatic > Marine >... | reverse complement strand
CTATCAGGAAGCTGCTGAGTTTCTTGTGTCGAAGCGGTACACGGCAGACACCCTTATCGAATACTTCAACAAGGTATTCCCCACGTCTAATCAGGCTAAGGCTGTTCGGGTTGGTGATAGCATCATCGATCAAATGTCCTACACTGCCCGTAAGGCAACCGATGTTATGGACAGTCAGCCGGGTGCTGAGTTTGGTGCTGGGTCTTGGTGGCAAGCTTTCAACGCCGTCACCTACCTGACTGACCACAAGCTTGGTCGTTCTGCCGATGCACGGTTGCAATCTGCTTGGTACGGCCAGAACAACACTCTCAAGGCAAATGCACTCAAGTTTGCTACTGAGTTTGCTAACGCCTCCTAAACGTTTCCCGAGACTTGGGGTGCTTCGGCACCCCATTGTTTCCCTCTCAAAAATCAATTGACAACTTATGTTTCTTATGGTACTATACCATATGTTGAAAGGTGCTATATTATGATTATTCTTAACAAAGATGTGTATGATTACATTCGTAATGCTGACAACGAAACTCTCAATGTAATCATTACACAAATCAACCGACGACGCAGTGCTCTTCAAGAACAGGCCACTGATAGCTTTATGGTAGGTCAGGATGTAGAGTTCACCAGAAAAGGTGGTGAGATCGTGAAGGGTGTGGTCCAGAAGATCAACCGTAAGACCATCCATGTAAAGGCTGACTTTGTGTTGTGGAAAGTTTCCCCTAGCCTTCTCCGTCCTGCACAGCCGGGAGTGTGATAAGATGGGTCTCGATCAAAATGCTTATAGTTTCAGTCGGAAAGGTGTGATCAATCCCGATGCTGATGTGGATTTGACATTCAATGATATTGCTGAACCGTCTGAATTGGCTTACTGGCGGAAACATCCATACCTTCAGGGCTGGATGGAAAAGCTTTACTACGATAAAGGTGGTGAGGCAGAAACGTTCAACTGTGTAAATGTACGTCTTAATGAAGACGATCTTGCCCGTCTCAAAGAAGACGTTGAAAGTGGCTCTTTGCCAGAAACAGGCGGCTTCTTCTTTGGTGATGACGCTTGTGAACACTACAAAGAACAAGACCTGAAATTCGTCAACGATGCTTTGGAAGAAATCAAAGATGGTCGTATTATCATTTATAATAGTTGGTGGTAAAAATGATTGACAAAGAATCTAGACCTTGGAACGATCAATGGATGATCGTTTGTGAGAACACCAGAAAAGAGAGTGTTTCTAAAGTTAAGTTTCGAGGAACTTACTTCGAAGCAAAAGAGTTTATCCGAAACAAAAATAAAAAAATCAGAGGTAGGATCTGTAAAAATGTTCGTGGTGAGTTTGCTGTCTGTATGATGGAAAACAAAAAGATCATCGAACACTTCAAGCAATATGAACCTGCAGATCACGTTAAAGCTTTAAATGAAAGACGGCGACAAAATGAACGGTATGAATCAAGTAAATCTTTCTAATCAGATGAAGATTGTCAAATGGTCTGATCCGAGAACGGGCGAAAAACACTCTGTTTCGTTTTATGAATATGAGAAGGCAAATGATTATGCCTCTTCTATTGCAGATGCATTTGACAACATTCAAGTAAACATCTTTGATGTTGCTAGAGACAAAGTGATTGCATCCTTTGTGTCACTTAAATAATGAGGTTTTGTGATGAGCTACTACTTTACCATTGAAAAAGATGATGGAAAAACTTCAATCTTTCCTCTGAAGAAAACAATACAAGAATGCCGTGAGGCTTACTACAAAGCATTTCCCGACGAAGAAAGTCGCCAACACTTTACCGAAGTGAAGGTCTTTGCTTTGTCCCGTGAATACGGTCGTTCTGGACCGATCCGGTCAAAGCTTCACGGTTATTATGATAAGGTCTTTTCCCTCAAGAAAAATAAGAAGGGTGTTGGTCTTCTGAGTAACGTCTTTCTAAACAATCCTTGGAGCAAATAAAATGTCAGGCAAAAAACTTCTTAAAATCTGTAACAGTGAAATCAAATCGATTGAAGAACAGATCGATCAACATGAAAAATCTTCAGTTCTCGACAAATCGTCTTTGCATTATGCAACACTTTGGAAGAGACTTCGTGATCTGCACGAACTGAGAGAAATCTATGAGGCTATGGACGGCTGACATGAATAAGAACTTGCATTCTTTTCTTTCAAGTCGTTTAGAAGAACTTGAAATTCAAAAGAAGTATTATGATGCTAACCCTAGAACATCTAGAGGTACACACTATTCTGACCTTAAATCTCAAATCAGGAAAATCAAACAAGCTTTAAGTGAGAAAGTAAGATGACAAACAAAATCTCTCGAATCCGCCGTGAAGAACTTATCGAAAAATATGCTGAAACTGTTGTAGAGGCAATGGACCTTGGCGAGCTTATGCTGTATGCTCAAGAGCAGATTGCTATGGGTATGACCGATCTTTCTGACGAAGAATTGCTGGAAGACATTTCAAATTCTTTCGATGAAGAATTTGAGGATCGCCGTAAGCTTTACAAGTTTACTCAGCAAGAGAATGAAATCATCGATCAGATTGCTGAAAAGTATGTTGATCGACAAATCTCTGAAATGATCCGCAACAATGGTGGACACTCCTTGCCATGAAGATTTATTTTGCTAACTGGACTGACTATTCTGGTGCTGAAGAACAGGTAATGGGCTTTACGTCTAAAAAAGCTGCTCAAGCATGGATAGACGAACACACTAGGGAGTCTATAGACTTTTCTGGTGAAGATAAAACATCTAGCATGATACAGGAATGGGATACATCTAAAGACAAGTTCCGTGGTTTTATCACACTACATGGATAGGGATATATAAAGATGACTATAAAATATACGACTGTAACGGAAAGAGACGTTATCATCTATGAAAATGTGAACCACAACACTGTTGGCGAGCTAGGTTACATCGCCTATCATGTTGGAGAAGTCGTCAAATATCTTTACCGTGAAGATATTGAGGAAGATGTTGTCCTTAGTGCCGTGAAGCGCCAACTACGGCATATCAAACATGAAAGCCGAGTTGACAAGGCACAGAACGACATGCCTTGTGTGGACCTTCAAGACTTGATGGCAGGTGTTGCACGTAGTCATATAAAGGCAGCACTGACTTCTTGTGGCAATAACAAGACCAAAGCAGCCCATCTGCTCGGTCTCCCAAGTTATCAAACACTCTCAAACTGGATGGAAAAATACGATGTCAAAACAGGTAGCTGAAACAAAAGAAGTGATTGCCCGTCTACGGCCTCAAGAACTGGATATGCTAGTCGATACAATCAAGTTTACGACTAATCTCCGGGATATTATGGGCATTCAGTTGGAAGGTGAAGAGAGTATGCAGGAACTTAATGATCAGCCGATCTTCAACGAAGAAGGTAGAAAGCTGCTGCAGTATCTTGAAGACTTGCAATTCAAATACGACATTCCTTCTATGAAGCAAACTTTGCAATAGGTGATGAATCATGTATAAAGTAGAAGTCTTCTCTTTTGAGGATGGTGAACGGAATTGTGTGATGCAAAACAATTTTGACAATGAAATCCTTGCTAGAGCCTTTAAGACTCAATGTGAAGACGTTTATCCAGATTTTACAGTTGTGTTCACAAACATGAATTTCTGGAAGACTAAATTAAAATGGTCTGAAAAATTAAAGACCGATCTGGAGTAATGGTGAAAACTATGGAAAGTCCTACCTACGACAAATACGGCAATGTCCTGACGGTTGGTGATGTTGTTATCGGCATACTTACTCACAAGACCGATAGGGTCGATACTGCTGGAACAAAGAAATATAAAAGGGGTAGGACTGTTCTTTCTAAAGGTATTGTGGAGAAACTTTCACAAACACAAGACAAACTAAAAGTTTACATCAAATGGCACGAAATAAATGAAACGACAAGGATTTTTTCTGATAGAGTTTACAAACTAGAGGAGGATATTAGTGCTAAAGAAGTGTATAAAGAAAACAAAGAGTAGCTGGATTATGGAAATATTGGGCTATTTCTTCATTTTTGTCTGTTTACTATCGTTTTTTCTTTTACTTTGGAGGTTTTAGTGGATAAAACAGCACAAATCAAAAACGTGATCACTCGTATTGAAAATATTGCTCGATATGGCAGAGCCGATGATCAGCTTGATAAGCTAGATTTAAAAGAATTAAAAATTCTTGAAGACCTAGTGCATGATATTTCGTTAGAGTTCAAGGCTCGACGTTATGAAAAGGAGGCATCATGAACGTTTTAGTATTTTTTGGTTGGGTTGTGGCTTCACTTGTGATCGTGAATCTTCTGGATTTGTTGTTTTACGGGAGTTTCTGATAGACGGCAGCTAAATTAGCGTGTAATGTATGGATGAAAGCTTAAATACCGAGTAGGACAGGCTTGTGATACAACAAATCTACGGATTTTTTCTTCTTGTTATGATAGTTTACGGTATTTGTCAGGTTCTAAAACTTATGATTTTATAAGAGAATGGTATGACGCCAAGACAAAAAGAAGTTTATGATCTTTATCAGCAATATCAAAACTTTGCTGAAGTTGCTCGAATTCTAAATATTGATAAGTCTGTTTGTAGACGGACTTATCGGAGGGCTGAAAAGTACCTCGAAACTGATTCTGGTATTCAAACAGCAATGTTCGATACTGGATTAAGTGATATTAGCAAGGTTCATTCAGGATGGCTCAAAACAGATCAAGCTAGTCTGTACTTTGTTAATCCAAAGGAAGAAGGTGGTGTTGATAATCTTATCGATACCTTCAAAGAGGCTCTTAAGGATTGTCCTACTTCTTTACCGACTGCTGCACCTGAAGGCACGAATGCAGATCTTCTGACTAGATACATCCTGACAGATCTGCATTTCGGTATGCTGGCTTGGGGGAAAGAATCCGGAGAGGATTACGACCTCGAAATTGCCAAAAATAGACTAAATGATACCCTTTCCACACTTATCGAAACTACGCCAGACAGCAAATATGCTGTAGTTTTAAATCTTGGTGACATGTTTCATGCAAATGATCAGAAAAACATGACACCGGGAAGTGGACATATCCTCGATGCTGACGGTCGGTTTAGTAAAGTCATTTATGAAACGATACAGGCAGTGGTTGCCACTATCGAAACTCTGAAAACTAAACATGATGAAGTTAGATATGTTGGCATTTCGGGAAATCATGATCCAGACTCAAACCAATTTCTGACTGTAGCACTTATGATGCGTTATCAGGACGATCCAAGAGTTGATGTGACATGGAATCCGGGAAAAATGTGGTGTACTACCTTTGGAAACAACCTTCTTTCCGCCCATCACGGGGACAGGGTGACACCACAAAGGCTTGCTATGCAGGTTGCTGACGACTTTTCGAAGGAATGGGGGCAAACGTACTGGCGTTATCTCGATACAGGACACATTCACCATGACTCAGCTAAGGATATTGGTGGCGTTTTCTGGGAATCACACAGAACTTTGGCGAGTCGGGATGCTTATGCAACCGGATCAGCCTTTACTAGCCGTAAAACCTTAAAAGCAATCACTGTTCACCGTGAAAAGGGTGAAATTGTTAGAAATACAGTGGGAGTAAGATGAAATATTACGTAATTTGGGAAGAATCTGGTGTTAAGAAGAAGAAAACCTACTCTTCTAAACCGGGTGTTGCGTATTGGAAAAAGAAAATCATCGGTCTTTTGGGTGAAAAGGCAATTCTTGAAGAAGGTCAAGAAATTGAATCAAAAGAAACCGACGAAGAACCCAAAAAAGTAGTTCTTAAAGAAAAAGAAGAGCCTTTAGGGCCAGTTGACACCGAAAAAACAAATATGTCACCTGATAAGACAGGTAGATTTGTTCTTTCAAACTGGAATCCGAAAACAAAGACCTACACTAGTCGGATTTATGGCTCTATGACCGATCAAAGAAAAGTAATCGAACCTGATGGCAGCATATCTTTGGAAGGAGATGATATTGTAAAGAAACACGACAAAGAAAAAGGAATATTCACACTCACAGATGGCCGAAAATTCACAGTCATGGGTTGGCCTGTATAGGAGAAAATATGGACTTTACAAAAATGACAGTAAGTCAATTGAAAAAGCTTCATGATGATTGTAAATATGACCTTATGAACGAACAATTCAAACATAAACGAAATAGTCCTATTGGTTTTTCAGAATTATATGTTGACAGCCTCAAACATAATATGGTAACAATAAAAAATGAGTTAAAATTAAGAGGAGAAAGTATTTAAATGGTTCAGAGTCGGCCTTGGGGTATCTGGGAACTGCTTCATAAGTCGGATACGTATGCAGTTAAAAGACTTGTTGTAAATCCTCAAAGCAGACTCTCCTTGCAGTACCATAATTATAGAAAAGAGCATTGGTACTGTGTAGCGGGGAGGGGAATAGTTACAATTGATGATAATGAGAAAAGCATTTCTGCTGGTGATTCTGTAACTATTCCCCTCGGGTCAAAACATCGCCTTGAAAACATTTCCCCTTCAGAACATCTTATTATAGTAGAAGTTCAAGAAGGTTCTTATCTTTCTGAAGATGATATTGAAAGAATTGAGGATGATTATGCCAGAGATTAAAACTGTAGCAGTAGTATCAGGAGGATTTGACCCTCTTCATCCCGGTCATGTTTTGTTGTTTCGTGATGCACGTAAATTTGGTCAGATTGTTATAGCTGGTGTAAATTCAGATGATTGGCTTACCAGAAAGAAGGGAAAGCCTTTTATGTCTTTTGAAGATCGTCTTTACATGGTTCAATCAAATCAATACGTTGATCTAGCTATGGGGTTTGTAGATGACGATGATACAGCGATTAATCTCCTTTATAAAGTCTCACAAACATTCAGTGATTCTTTTATTACTTTTTGCAACGGTGGAGACCGTGGTGATTCTAATACCCCTGAGTATGATCATTTTAAGGGTGATTCGAGATTTCATTGCTCCTTTGGGGTAGGAGGAGACTGGAAATTTTCTTCTTCTTCTAAACTGCTTGATGACTGGAAAAATGGATGAATGTCGATCCTTTTGACATGAAAACATGGCCTGTTCTCAGTGAAATGAGAAAAGATCTTAGAGAAAGAATTTTTGACGAGGAAGACCCTCAAAAAGTTTTTTCTTTACAAAGTCAATTGGATGACGTAGAAGAAATGATAAAGAGTGGTTGTACTAAGTACATACCATTTTAGCTCCCTTGGCGGAATTGGTAGACGCTGCAGACTTAAAATCTGTTTTCCTTTGGAAGTGCCAGTTCGAGTCTGGCAGGGAGTACCAAACATAAAGACGTGCCGTTGATAGCGGCTAGTGGGCGTTGTCTGACTCCCATGACGAGAAGCGGTTTAACAACCGTAAAACTAAAGGGCCGATGGTAGTAGCCACCGTTAACATCCTTACCGATGGTAGTAGCCCGTGATTGAGGAAGCGTTAGCGGGGTTTTGGGGAGACGTTTGAACCTATAGTATACCATGCACATCTAACCCGTAAGGGGACAGTTTAGATTGGTGACTGTATTGTTATATTATAGGGAGTCAGTGAACCAATGCTCCGCACCTCAACTTGTAAAGGCAGTATAGTTTAATGGTAAAACACCCGTCTTATAAGCGGTTAAATGTCTCCAGATTAGAGAGTAATCCGGGTTCGAATCCCGGTACTGCCACCAGATAATCCCTGATAGCTCAGTTGGTAGAGCAGATGACTGTTAATCATCGGGTCGTAGGTTCGAGTCCTACTCAGGGAGCCACACTAAGGAATGTGAAATGAAAATCTACATCGTTACAGAGACCGTTAAAGTAAAAGATAGCCATGAACGTATATACAGCTCTTTAAATTCCTATAAAAATAGGGAAGATGCTATAAATGAAATAAAAATTCATAATCACAATCAAAGACTTCATCTTATCAAAGAAGGATTTGTGGGCGAAAATGTCACCGAAGAAATGCTTCAAAACGAACAAATAAATCCTGTTAAATACCACATTGAAGAGGTAGAGTTGAAAGATGAATTCACAGGAATAGAGCTTAAACAAGAAAATAAGCATCTCTTTGCAACAACTTTAGAAGAAATTTCTGTATGAAAAATTACTCTCTCAAAGAGTTTCTGAAGGTTGTGGAAAGTGCAGACATTATCTACGGAACCTGCAGTTTGAATGCAGCTATCAGAATTCAGAGCAGAATCAGAAAAAAAAGCTTGCTTAAGGAATTGAGTGACGCTAAAAATGTTGACGAGTTTGGAATATATGCAGAACTTCAAGAAGACCGTAAGGGACGTAAAATTCTGAGACTTGTTTAGGGTAATGAATCAACAATATCGTTACTCTCACTGTGCGGGTATAGTATAATGGTATTACCACAGCCTTCCAAGCTGAAGATGTCGGTTCGATTCCGTCTATCCGCTTTAGGTTCCCTCCACAACTAGGGAATAGGTTGACCCCTTCCTATTCCCATTTTTTTTGGGCTTGTAGTTCAATTGGTTAGAACCCTCGGCTCATAACCGAGTTGTTACAGGTTCGAGTCCTGTCAGGCCCACCATCTCCTCTATAAATAGATCAGAATTCTATTTTAGAGGCACCCATGAAAACTTTTTCTGAGTTAAAAGAAGCAACACGACCGAGCAACTACGGTACTGTTATTCAGAAGCAAAGTAGAGTTGCTGGTACTCGACGTGGCCCAATTAAACAAGAACTTCTCAGTATTCTTGAAAGACTAGCAAGAGAACTGAATGTAAGGATTGAGGTTCATAGCGGCGGTCAAGGTGGTCATCCTGTCCACAAAAGCCACTACACAAGTGCAGAAGCAGAAAGATACAAGCAATACGGCAGAACTGGATCGCCAAGACATGACGTAGGCAATGCTGCTGATATTAGGATATATGCACCCGGAATCGGAAATCATCCTAGAGAAAAAGATTTAGTAAACGATAACAATCCGACACCCCAAGAAAAGGCTCTTTTACAGAAGTTTATGGCTTTAGGTAAAACTTATGGTCTTAAAGAGTTTGGGTCCGGTAGGGGATACATGGACGGCGGAAAGAATATTTTAGCTACTTTTCATGTAGGTCTTTTGGGAAAAGACACACCAACATCTGATGACGTTATGTGGGGCCAAAGTCCTTTACCAAACTGGATGACAGATGCTTACTACAATCCTAGTAAGTATATTGACATAGATATATCTGAACCAGAAAAAGAAGTTAAAAGAGACAAGCCAAAACCGCCGACACCACCAACACCTAAAGTAAGACAAGATTCTTTTTCAAAACCCACCGAAAAGGCTGTCAATGTTGGCGGAAATCTTGGATCTAGAAGAGGATTCTTTTCCAGTTTGCAGGGTGTTGATCCTAAAAAACCTACTGAACCAATCACAGGTGAGGAAAAGGATTTTGTCGAAAGAATTAAAGTAATTGTGGATGCTATCAAAAGAAACATACCAAATGTTAGCAATAAAGCATTGATACCTTTGGCTGTTGTGGCTATTATTGCTGGTGGGGTCTTTGCTTTCAGAAGGTATCTCTTTGATAGGAAAACAAAGGATATGGCTTCCTATATCTTACGTGATCCAGAAGCTAAAACGATGTTGTTGCTTCTTAGACAAAAAGAAAAAAGACGTGTTTTGGAATTGCTGAAAGACCCTCAGTTTAGAGATAGAATTTTATCTGAGTTGTAAATGATAACAGGTTTTACGTGTTCTACGTTTGATTTGCTCCATGCAGGTCACGTAATGATGTTGAGAGAAGCTAAGTCGGTTTGTGATTATCTGATAGTGGGACTACAAGTTGATCCCACTATCGACAGACCTAAAGAGAAAAATCAGCCAGTACAAAGTCTTGTGGAAAGATATGTTCAGTTGGCATCTGTTCAGTATGTTGATGAAATCATACCATATCAAACCGAAAGAGACTTAGAAGATATTCTACAGATGTATCCAATAGATATTCGGATTTTAGGAGAAGAGTATCGTGAATATGAATTCACAGGAAAAGACATCTGCAGAGCCAGAGGTATAGAATTATATTTTAATAAGAGAGATCACAGATTCTCAACAACTGACTTGAGAAAAAGAGTCTGTGAGGTGTAAAAGAAAAGGGAGCCGAAGCTCCCTTTTTTAATTACTTATTTTTTTTAAACGGGCTGAAAATACCGCTAATACCAGAAACATCAAGATCACCCACTTTTTGTCTTCCTGCTTGATAAGCAGTACCAGCAGCAGTTCCTAAGTTGCCAAGACCAGACATGTATCTTGTGCCAAGGTTTCCTGCACGGCGTAAACTACCACCTAGCATACCTTCTCCAGTCTTAGGAGCACCAGCGTATTGAACATCCTTACCAGCAAAGGCCAGAGGAGCAGCACCAGCCAAGGCAGTACCCAGACCAACACCTGTCAGCAGAATTTGCCTTGCACGGCGACGACGACGAGCCTTACGATCATCGTCAGCTTCGTTGATGTTATCTTTGTCGTCTTCCATGTCGAATTCGTAGAGAGCTTCGTCCATCAACTGAGCTACAGCCTCTTCTTCTTCGGGGGACATTTCATTCATCTCTTCGTCTTCATGCTCGCCTTCATACATTAAGGCTTCTTCCATTTCGTCCTCGCCGTATTCTTCGACAAGGGCGTTGTAACGAATTTGTTGCATTGCTTCAACAATAGCACCGTAGCTTTTGTTGTTATCATGATACTTTTTCATTTTTTTCTCCTATTGAATAAGTTAATTGCGCAATTAACGAGAGTATTTATGATTTTTTTCTCTAGGACAATTGCTTTACAACTTAAAAGTATTCTGGTATATTTACCAAAAATATTTTTTGGAGATTAAAATGTATTACATTTCACACAGAGGAAATATCGACGGAAAAAATCCATCCTTAGAAAATCAGCCAGATTATGTTGAGGGTGCTTTGAAGATGAATTACTTTGTAGAAGTAGATGTTTGGTATGACCGAAATCAGTGGTATCTGGGCCATGATGAACCTACCTACAGAGTAGATTATTCTTGGATGTCGAAAGAGCTTTTAGTTCTTCACTGTAAAAACATCGAAGCCTTAGAAAAGCTTGTTGAAATCAGCAATCCTCTTGATAACTATTTTTGGCACCAAGATGATGATGTCACACTTACTTCTTTTGGGTGGATTTGGGCTTATCCAAATGTAGAGGTAAATAGTTCTAAAGCTGTTGCAGTTCTTCCTGAAATTGAAGGAACGGATGTAAGTGGTTTTGGTGGAATCTGTTCTGACTTTATTGAGGAATATAGAGAGAATGCAAGCAATCAAACTAGTTTTGTTCGATCTTGATGGCGTTTTGATTGATGCAAAAGAGATCCATTTTCAGGCTTTAAACTTAGCTCTAGGTTCAGACAACGCTATTTCCAGAGAAGATCATATCAATACGTATGACGGTTTGCCAACTTTAGAGAAACTGAAGTTGAAAGGCATTGATCCAAGTTTGGTTGATGAAATCTCAGCAAAGAAGCAAGAATTTACTCTTGGTATGATTTCTCAGCTTAAGCCTATTCCTGAAATTGTTAATCTCTTCAAAATGCTGGTCGAAAGAGGCTATAAAATTGGTGTCTGTACCAATTCTATCAGAAAAACAGTTTTGACGGCATTGTCTACCACAGGACTTATGAAGTATGTTGATATTGTTCTTTCGAATGAAGACGTAAAGAATGCAAAGCCACATCCTGAAATGTATTGGAAAGCAATGTCTATGATGAGTGTTCTTCCTGAGAACACTTTGATTGTCGAAGACTCTCCCAAAGGTCTGCTTTCTGCTATCAGATCAAATGCCAAGTATGTTAGAGTGAGATCACCGTTTGATGTTACTTGGGAAAACATCTCTCCACACTTAGAAGGAAAAAGAATGCAGAAAAAGTGGGTTTCAAATGATTTGAATGTCATCATTCCGATGGCAGGAGCCGGATCTCGTTTTGCTGATGCTGGATATACTTTTCCAAAGCCTCTTATCGACGTTAATAATAAGCCGATGATCCATCATGTTGTTGATAATATCGGCATAGAAGCGAATTATATTTTTGTTGTTCAGAAAGAACACCGTGAAAAGTACAACTTAGACACTTTACTCAATCTTATTACACCAAATTGTACCATTGTTGAGGTTGATGGACTTACTGAGGGGTCTGCTTGTACTACTTTGCTTGCAAAAGAACATATCGATAACGATAAACCGCTGTTTTTTGCAAATTCAGATCAACATGTGGTCTGGGATCCTATGGATTTTATGTATGAAATGCAGGAATCCAAAGTTGATGGCGGGATTGTAACCTTTAAGGCGACACATCCTAAGTGGTCTTTTGCAAAAGCAGACAAAAATGGTTTTGTCACAGAAGTTGCAGAGAAAAACCCTATTTCCGACAATGCCACGGTAGGATTTTACTATTGGAAGAAGGGTTCTGACTATGTTAAGTATGCTGAACAAATGATCGAGAAGAATATTCGTACTAATAATGAGTTTTATATCTGTCCTGTCTTTAATGAAGCCATTGGTGACAGTAAAAAAGTGAAAATGTACGAATGTGAAGAAATGTGGGGTCTTGGGACACCGGAAGATCTTCAAAACTATCTTAATAATTACAAGAGGTAACAATGGCTTTTATTCATGACGACCAGCCACAAGCAGTCTACGATGCCTTCAACGAGTT
>Ga0208767_1002922_pt1 | contig 12646 bp, 8 predicted proteins | sample VirMetDEL_Mar_21_FD_184514 | JGI IMG/M metagenome (GOLD analysis project Ga0208767, IMG submission 184514) | Aqueous microbial communities from the Delaware River and Bay under freshwater to marine salinity gradient to study organic matter... | ecosystem: Environmental > Aquatic > Marine >... | reverse complement strand
ACCGATATTAATAGTACAGTTGCAGTAAGTGCTTATAATATATCAGGGGATAGAATTGCTACAACGGTGGCTCTTTCTATTGAGGGTTCTACAATGACATTTGCAGGAGGAGCAACTACTACGACTGCGAGCACTTCTACAAGTGCAGACGTAAATGTAGATATAATTATTACGGGCTCTGGTGTAAGTGACATCGTAGCAAATGTGAGTATCTAAAATGTTAAATACCGCTACAATAAGATCAACTTCTGATCCTGCTATAAAGTTAGCGTATCCTCGTGATACGCTAACTATAGATGTAGACGGGTATCCTGCGTGGTCTCTGCAAGGGACCACTAATTTTCTTCTAGGAGATTTTCTACTAAACTCTACAGGAGGCACTAGTACCTATACTGGCGGAGGTGGCGGTTCTTTAGTAGATATGACATCTTCTAATTCGAGTAGTGCAGGTCAAACAGTGTATACTGCAGATAATGGCGTAGTACTAACTTCTTCTGCGGGCTCTTATAATTACCAGAATAACTACTACATGGAATATATGTTTGATGGAGATACTACATCAACAGCAGGCACAACTTATTGGCTTACAAGTAGCTCAGGAAATCAAACTCTTACTTTTGATTTTACAGGAAGTTCTATATCATACATAGAAAAATTTAGAATTTATCCTAAAGCAAGAACAGATTCCTTTAGTGATATAGGAGCAATAGAAACTTCTTCAGACGGATCTAACTGGACTCAAGTATATGGGGACCAAAATCTTTCAAGCAGTATTTCTTTTGGCACATATTATGACTATTCTTTAGCGACAACAGATCAGTACATTAGAATTACATTGCAACAAACTGGAAGCTATGGAGTATGTTTACATGAAATAGAAATATATAGTGCTACAAACGTTCCCGCAGCGGGATTATTTACATCTGAAGAGCCGTTCACAATAACTAGTAGAACACCCCCTGTTTCTTATACTGCTCCAACTTTTAATGTCAACAAAAGAATACAAGTTTCTGCAAAACGATCTTCTATTCTTCCACTTTTAGAAGAGTTTCGAGAAAGTATTCGAGCAAATAGTGGTATAGTTCCTTTTAGTTTAACAGAACTTCAAAAATTGGAAGGAACAATTAAAGAGTATAATATTTCCAGAGGAATTGCAAGTAATGTTGCAGGCTCTGGAGGCGGTGGCGGTGGCCCTGCTGAAACAGAGTCTTGGTTCTAAGGAGTAACTAATGGCATATAATTTTCCTGATAGCCCATCAAACGGCGATACAGTAACAATAAATGGAATTGTATATACATATAATTCTACAAAAGGTGCGTGGAAAACTACCGCTGCTTCCGGCGGAGGCGGGGGAGGCGGCGCTTCGGTGACTGTATCAGAAACAGCACCTACTAGTCCGAGTGAAGGCGATCTTTGGTTTGACCCCAGTGTACTGAAAACATTTGTATACTATAATGACGGCACTGCAAATCAGTGGGTACAAAGCAATCCTACAGGTAGCGGGGGAGGGGCTTCTGGAGGTGCATCTGTAACTGTATCAGAAACAGCACCCACTAGTCCTTCTGCAGGAGATCTCTGGTGGAGCTCTTCGGAAGCAGTCATGTATATTTATTATACGGATACTGACTCAAGTCAATGGGTTAGTACAAGTGTTCCTGGAGCTGATGGGGCTGCTGGTGCTGATGGAGCTGACGGATCCGCACAGTCTTATGCAAACCTCGCTGCATTTCCTTCTACTGGAAATACTCTTGGAGATCTAGCTGTAGCTCAAGATACAAAAGCACTTTATATGTGGGATGGTACAGAGTGGGATAGAATTTACAATGGTCCAAACGAAGATGTCACATGGATTACAGAACCTCCTGAAAGAATAGATCTAGCTATTGATGGCTCTACTTCGTCTTTTACTGTTGCTGCAACCGATCCTGAAGGATTCGATATTACATATAGTTATGATACTAGCCCCAGCAACCAAACACAGGCAACAATAAGTCAAAGTGCAGGTACTTTTACTTTTACTCCTTCCACAACTCTTTCGGACGCAGGAGCGTTCACATTTAGATCAAAAGCTAGCGATGGATTAAATGTTAGTGCACGAACATCAACAATTAGCTTACAATTTTTTGATGGTCCCTATCTAGTAGCAGGCGACGGTACACAAATAATTGGAAGTGGTGGAGGAACCACAGTAACATTAGCCGATACAGTTTCAGATGCCTCACTGCAAAATGATGCAGGTAGAATAGATAATACAGGAGAACTTATACTCTTTACCGGTATGCCCGCATTTAGTTTTGATCCTACCTCTAGCGATAGAATACTAGTATATGCTGTGCAATATGATTATTTAGGGGGTGCATCAATTGGTATAAGTGCAGTTGATAATTCTAGTAGAGGTTTACAAGATATAGCATACTCTGGAGCAGGTTGGGCGTTCGGAACTAGTAGCGGGTACTATTCAGGGAGCAATTCTTTAACTACAGGTAAATGGTACATTATTGCAATACAACTAGCGACAGGTGCGGGTGCGGGTTTTGATGCAAGAATTTATAATGTTACTGATAATACATGGCTTGATGAAACTACAAGTGGAGGTTCCCAAGGGTATGGCTTATGTTACTTACCTATAGACGGAACATATGATAATCATATGGCCTTTTTTGGGGCAAATGCGCCTTCCCCAGTAGCAGGATATGTTGCTAGAGGCACTATGAGCCATAAGGTAGGGGGTGTTGGAGTAATGAATAATAGTGCTCCTATAGATACTCTTATAACACAGTTTAAAAACTTTATATTTACGTAAGGAGTAAACAATGGCAGCAATTAATTTTCCAGCAAGTCCTTCAAATGGTGATACTCATCAGGGTTTTGTATACAACTCTACTTTAGGAGTATGGCAAAGTGCTGCTTCACAGACAGCAGTCACTTCTTTTACAGGACTGTCTGACACTCCTTCAGCTCTCGGAACTGCGGGCCAGATTGCAAAAGTAAACTCTGGTGGTACAGCTCTTGAGTTTGCGGATCAAAGCGGCGTTACCGTTTATGCAAATGTAGATGCACTTCCAAGCAGTGGAAATGCAGGTGATCTTGCATTCGTATCCGCTACAAATCGTCTCTATATTTGGAATGGTAGCGGATGGTATAATATTGCTTTGATCAATACAAATCCAACTATTTCTGGTGCTAATTCAGCTTATGAATTAGCATCTGATGGTACTCCAACTGTAATTACAATTACTGCTACAGATCCAGAAGGACTTCCAATTACTTATAGTATAGCAAGTGATACTTCGGGAAATACTGCGACCGTAACACAAGGCACTGGAGCAAACACAAATGTATTCACAATTACTCCATCTACAAACGATGCAGATGCAGGAACATTCTCACTTACATTCCGAGCTTCTGACGGTGTGAATATTGCATCCGCAATTTCTGAGTTTACTTTGGCATTTCAGGTACAAAACAGCAACTATACGACTGCATTGATTACATCAGTAGGTACTAATAATCAAGTCAATAATACTTTTGTAGATTCAAGTACCAATAGTCATACGATTACTGTAGCTGGAAATGTAACTCAAAATACGTTTAGTCCGTATCGCCATGGTGGATATAGCATTTACTGTGATGGTGCCAACGTAATGGATTTAGGGTTTTCTACTTTACAACCTGGTGACTGGACATTCGAATGTTGGATGAAACTTGATGGGTATACGGGTGATGCTATTGTGCTAGGAAAATATGGTGGGGGAAATCAATTAGAAGCCTTTGGTGTATCAGGTACAACAGGATATATGATGACTCATACAAACGTTGGTGTAGAAACTCCAACGTGTAATACTGATTTACGAGATGGAAAATGGCACTATCTTGTTTGGGAGAGATATAATGGTACTTATTATTATTGGGCTGATGGATCACTAGAAACTAGTTTTTCTAATTCAGAAACACCCGGTGCAACTGGTAATTGGATAATAGGCGGTGTTGCAAGCAGCCGTTTCAAAGGAAGCATAAAAGAAGCTCGATTTAGTTTGAGTACTGCAGTGTATAGCGGTAACGCGCCTACTACTCCAACAGAGCCTCAGACTACCTCTAACGCTACTGATGCCTTTTTTACAGGTGTAGGCTTAGAGATAAAAGATTACTCGAGTAATAATAGAACCTTTACTGTTCCTAGCACATTTGTGTCAGCACCTACAGCTCCGTATGATTACATTAAATATTCAGCTGGTACCAACGGCGGGTCAATGTATTTTTCAGATGGCAATGCGTATTTAACCGCTTCGCCCACCGCTCCCGGTACTGGCGATTTTTGTTATGAGTGCTGGATAAATGTTTCGCAAGCATCCGACGATGCTATTTTTGATACACGAACCCCCGCTTCCAGCGCAAGCGGTTTTACCTTGACTGTTTTGGACCCCTCAACAATTCGGATATATTCAGACAGCGCAGACGTAACGGCGTCTGGGCTGTCTTATTTGAATCAGTGGACTCATTTGTGTGTTGAAAAAGTTGGATCAACAACAACTCTGTATGTCAATGGAACTTCTTTCGGAACTACAACAGCCTATAGTAATATGTCTGACACAAGTCTCCGCATTGGAGAGAGTCCGCATTATGGAGCGTTTTCTGGTCACATTGCTGACTTTAGGTACGTAAGAGGAGGATATGTATATAACGGCAACTTCACTCCACCCACAGCACCACTAACAGCAATCAGTGGCACTGAGTTATTAATCAACGGTACCAACGCTGGCATTATTGATAAATCACAGTCCGTTAAAACGATCACGTTAAACGGTGACGTGAAGTCGTCTACAGCTCAGACAAAGTACCTAACGTCGTCAATGGCTTTTGATGGGACAGGGGATTATTTAAATATTTCATCATCTGAGATTCATGCATTAGGCAGCGGTGATTATACTGTTGAATGTTGGGTATATTTAAATTCAAGTAAAAATCAAGGTATTTGGGATACAAGAACAACAAACACATCTACAACTGGCGTTGCTTTGTATGTAACATCTGGCAATGAGTGGAGGATGGTTGTAAATAATTCAACTTTTACTGTGGGTGGTAGTATTACTAATTCAACATGGACTCATGTTGCTGTTGTTAGAAGTGGATCAACAATAACTGTTTATGTTGCAGGATCTTCAGTCAATACTGCAACATCAAGTATTAATTTAACTGACGAATCAATGTTAATTGCGACTCTAAGAGATAATGTGGATACATCCGCTACTTTTAAGTTAGACGGTTATATGTCAGATTTTCGTGTCACCAAAGGCCTCGCTCGATACACAGCTAACTTCACTCCACCCACAGCAGCTTTACAAGGATAATACTATGGCAGTAATAAATTTTCCCGATAGTCCTTCGGACGGCGATACTCAAGACGTCGGAGGAATTACATATACTTATAGCTCCAGTAAAGGTTACTGGACAGCCGCTGCTTCCGGCGGAGCCGGGGGAGGCGGCGCTTCGGTGACTACCGATGATACTGCTCCAAGTAGCCCGAGTGATGGAGATCTGTGGTATGATACCCATGATGGAGGTATGTTCGTATACTATGAAGATACTGACTCAGCTCAGTGGGTAGAAGTAATTGGTTCTGCCGGAGCCGCAGGAGCTGACGGAGCTGACGGAGCTACAGGTCCTGCAGGTGCGGATGGAAGTGCTGCGGTATATGCAACTGTAGATGATTTGCCTGGAACTGCGAGCGCAGGAGACCAAGCATTTGTTACAGCAAGTAATCGTCTCTACCTTTGGAATGGTAGTGGATGGTATAATATCGCTTTAATCAATACAACGCCCAGTATTAGTGGCGTATCTTCAAGTTATGGATTAGCAATTGATGGTACAGCTACAACAGTCACGATTACTGCTACGGATCCTGAAGGCCTCCCAATTACTTATAGTATTGCTTCTGATACGTCTGGAAACATTGCAACCGTCACTCAGAATGCAAATGTATTTACGATCACACCTTCAACGAATACTGCAAATGCCGGTTCGTTCAGTCTTACATTCCGTGCTTCGGATGGAGTCAATATTGCGACTGCTCCGGCGACTTTTACATTGCAATTTAAAGTTGTAAATCAAAAATATACTACTGCATTAATTACATCGGTTGGTACGAATAATGCTACAAATAGTACTTTTGTAGATTCAAGTACCAATAGTCATACTATCACTGCTGCTGGTAATGCAACACAGACTACGTTTAGTCCTTATCGCCATGGTGGGTATTCTATGAGGACTACAGCGGGCACGAGCTTAAACATACCAGCTTCTACTGATAATCAATTTACAGGTGACTTTACTATAGAAGGATGGGTATATTCATTAGACACTGGAGATAAAAGTCTCTATGTACACGGCTCGTATTTTGCTTTTAATGTAAATTTTGGGGGAGGTTTTAATATTTATTTAAATTCTGGGGGGGCAACCTTTTCTCCAACAGACATTGTTCCTGCTGCAAATGAGTGGAATCATGTCGCATTAGTTCGTAGCGGAAGTACTGTATCTGTTTACTTAAATGGAGTAGCATCGGCAACTACTGCAACAAATAGCGCTACTCTTGGGTATAACTCGATAGCCTATATTGGAGGTCTAGGAACTCAAGCTGCTGGAAGTATAAATGGATATATTACTGATTTTCGCGTTGTAAATGGCAGTGCAGTCTATACTTCTAATTTTACCCCTCCGACAGAACGACTCACAGCAATCACCAATACTAGCGTACTAGCTTGCCATTTACCTTACATTGCCGATGGCTCAACAAATAATAAAAATTTAACTTCCAGCGGCAACACCAAAACAGAACCATTTTCGCCATACGACTCACAAGAATACTCAGCCGGTAGTCATGGCGGGTCGATGTATTTTGATGGTACTGGCGATTATTTAAGTATTGCAGATCATGCGGACTTAGACATGGGCAGCTCTGATTTTACAATAGAAGGTTGGTATTATCCAGTTGTAACTCCGGGAGGAAGTAATGGATTGCTTTCAAAACGAGCAAATAGCAGTGAAGCAAACGGAATTTTAATATATTTTGGAGGCACTAGCACGGGCCAACCCTCCCTTTTAGTTGCACAGTCTGGTTCCTGGGCAATCAACACAGCTTCAAGTATAACTTTTAAAACTGGCCAGTGGAATCATTTTGCAATTGTAAGAAATGGAACTAGCTTTAAATTATATATAAATGGAAAGGCGGGGGTATCAGTTACTAGTTCTATTACTGTAACTGATAATGGACATCCTTTTATTATAGGTACAATGGGAGCAGATGGCTCTAACGTCTTAGCTGAAAGTAATATTGCAGATTTTCGTGTAGTAAAAGGAGCGGCAGTTTATACGGCAGACTTCACACCACCCACAGCACCGTTAACAACAATCACGAACACGTCTTTGCTAGTGCAAGGAACGAACGCTGGTATTATTGATAAAGCTCAAGCAGTAAAATCAGTCAAGCTTATGGGAGATACTAAATCATCTACAACTGAGAGTAAATATTTAACTTCATCAATAAAATTTGATGGAAATGATCATATGCTGATGCGGTCGATAGAACTTGGTAGCTCAGACTATACCGTTGAATGTTGGGCTTGGATCTCTGCACAGGGAGGCACTGCTGGAATATTTTCAAAAGGCTCTCCCGGAGGTTTGTCGAGTATAACTTGGTCATTAGAGTTTAGTAGTAGTAACAATTATGTTGCTTTGTACATTTACGCGGCTAACTCCGGTGCTTATGTAATTACAGGCTCAACAAATATAATAACCAGTAGTTGGAATCATATTGCTGTCACAAGATCGGGCAATGAAACAAAATTATTTGTAAATGGCACGCAAGACGGTTCAACTTATACAGGTAATTACACGGTAGCGGACGGCGGAGATTTTTATCTTGGAGGCGGATTTTATGCTCCAACCTCAAGAACTATTACAGGTTATATGTCCGATTTCCGAGTAACCAAAGGACTAGCTCGATACACCGCAAACTTCACACCACCCACAGCAGCTTTAGAAGGATAATATTATGGCAACGAACTTTCCAAGCAGTCCCTCAAACGGAGCCACACATACATTTGGCGGTACTGTATATACATATAATTCAACAAAAGGTGTGTGGAAGGCTGCTGCTGGAGAAGCTGTTACAATCTCAGATACTCCTCCGAGTAACCCCGGGGGTGGAGATTTATGGTTTGATTCCAGTGTAGCAAAAACATATGTTTACTACAATGATGGATCTTCAAATCAATGGGTTCAAATGAATCCTTCGGGCGGCTCAGATGGTGCTGATGGTGCTGATGGTGCCGACGGAGCTGATGCTAGTATTACAACATATAGTGCAGTTTCTGATTTACCTACGAGTAATAATGTAATAGGAGATTTAGCTTACATTACTAGTACAGGACAATTTGCAATTGCAAAATCAACAACTGATTGGACTTTATTCAGCAAAGATGGTGCAACTGATTTGCCTTCTGTTACTGGAGGAGGAAGTTTAGGTACATATACATCAGGCGGCACTACATATAATTATGCAAAATTTACTGCTGATGGAAATTTTGTACTTAATTCATCTATAACTGCAGATATACTAATTATTGCAGGCGGTGGTGGAGGCGGAGGCACAGGAACAAACGGCGGTGGCGGAGGAGGAGCAGGAGGCCTTGTGTATGCTTCAAATCAATCTCTTGCTGCAGGAACTTATTCTGCTATAGTAGGTGACGGAGGAGCAGTAGGATCGAATGGATCAAATTCTACATTTACCGGGCAAACTGATGCGATTGGTGGTGGTGCCGGTGGAGCTTATGGAACTGCAGGATCATCGGGCGGATCTGGAGGAGGTGGAGGTCGCGACGGATCTCCCTCAGCAGGTGGTGCAGGTACCGCTGGACAAGGAAATGCTGGCGGCCAAAGCGGAGGAACTGGTTGCTCTTCAGCAGGTGGTGGCGGAGGAGCAGGTGCCGTAGGCTCTAATGGTGGAACAGACTGTGGTTCCTACACAGCGGGAATGAGCGATGGAGGTGTAGGAAGTTCTACATATTCTGATTGGCTTCAAGGAGCATCTGCAGGTGAAGAAGTAAATGGAACTTGGTACATTGCAGGGGGCGGAGGGGGTGCAATAGAAGCTAATGCATCTGCTGGTACATCTTCAGGAGGTTATGGCGGAGGAGGAAATGGCTCAAACAATACAAATGGAGAACAAAACGCGACGAATGGACTTGCTAATACAGGAAGCGGCGGCGGTGGAGGCCAATTTCGAAGCAGTGTTCAAGCTGCAGCGGGTGCTGGAGGTTCTGGCATAATACTATTGAGGTGGACATAATGGCAATTAATTTTACAGACAGTCCCGCAGATGGAGCAACGCAAGTAATCAGCGGAAAAACTTACACATACAATAGTGCAAAAAATAAGTGGGATACTACAGCTACAGAAGTTGTAGGCCCCACAGCTAAAACTTATGCAACTGTAAACGATTTGCCTGGAACTGCACTAACAGGAGATCAAGCATTTGTAAGCGGCACAAATCGTCTTTACATTTGGAATGGTTCCGGTTGGTATAATATTGCACTTGTAAATAGCACTCCCACTTGGACTACTCAGCCTGATTCTTCTTATATACTTGCAAGTGATGGCACCGCAACTACAATTACAATTGTGGCTACAGATCCAGAAGGATTGCCGATTACTTATAGTATTGCAAGCGATACTTCAGGTAGTATCGCTACAGTTACTCAGAATGCAAATGTATTTACGATTACTCCTTCTACAAACGATGTGAATGCAGGAACATTCTCACTTACATTCCGTGCAAGTGATGGAGTCAATATTGCGACAGCAGTAAGCAGCTTTACTTTACAGTTTATTATTGAAAATAGTAACTATACGACTGCACTTATCACTTCTGTAGGTACGAATAATCAAGTTAATAATAATTTTATAGATTCAAGTACCAACAGTCATACGATTACTGCTACTGGAAATGTAACTCAAAGTACGTTTAGCCCTTATCGACACGGCGGGTATAGTTATTACTGGGATGGAAGTGGAACAGACTATTTTCAGATCCTATCTCCTACTGCTGCATTAGATTTTGGTACTGGCGATTTTACTATAGAGATGTGGGTCTGGCTAAATGATTTATCATCTGGAATCATTCTTGCAGACCTTCGTCCTTCAGAAACAAACGGAAACCAATACATTGGTGCATTTTCTATCGGAACAGATGGAAACTATCAAGTTGCAACTGGTAACGTGCAACGCATTGTAACAACTGGCGGTCCTATTACAGCCCGTAGCTGGCACCACATTGCTTTACAAAGAAATAGCGGTACGTTAGAAGCATACGTAGACGGTTCTAGAAATGCTACAGCCTCGTTTACCCAGTCACTAGATGCAAATAGATGGAGTTTGTTTAAAAACTCCTTTGCAGGTGGTGGGGTTGCAGATGCTGGGGGAGGATACCTTAAAGATTATCGAGTAGTAAAAGGCACTGCTGTTTATAGTGGTGCTACGTATGATGTACCAACTGAGTCCCTAACTGCTATATCTGGTACATCACTCTTACTTTTCTCTAATAGACCTACTTTTACATATGACGCGGCCGACACAGAATCTATAACATGGACGAATGGAGAGTTGGCTCCTTTCTCTCCTTATAAATATGAAAGATATTCTGCTGCAGACAATGGCGGGTCTTTAACAAATGATGGAACCGGAACAAATTATTTAAGTGTAACCTCTAGTGATTTTGAATTTGGAACCTCAGATGATTTTGTAATAGAAGCGTGGGTATATCCAACAGCAACTCCTAGTGGTGCAGCTCAAGTTGTTGATAATAGAGGCGCGGCAAATGGATTAAATTTAGCTTTTACCTCCTCTAATCAATTCGCTAGTTATTCTGAGCCTCTCTCGTCGCAATTAACAGGAACAACAAAAACATTAAATCAATGGTATCATGTAGCTGTTGTTAGATATAACGGAACAAGAAAATTATTTGTAAATGGAGTATCGGAAGCAAGTGTATCAGATACAGGAGATTATAACTCAAATAGTCTTATTATTGCTAGCCGTTACTCTCAAGATCAACAAGCATGGGCTGGAAACATCTCAGATCTCCGAATTATTCGAGGTACGATTCCTAGCGCATATCAAGGAACTTCTTTAACTATTCCTACTACACCATTAACAGCTATCACTAATACTAAACTTCTTCTTAGTGGTACAAACGCAGGCATTATCGACAAATCACAGTCCGTTAAAACGATCACGTTAAACGGTGATGTTAAATCGTCCACTACTCAGAGCAAGTACCTGACTTCGTCAATGTATTTTGATGGGACAGGAGATTATTTGACTCTTAGCGCCGATGCAGGTTTACATATCGGCGCTATTGACTTTACTTTTGAGTTTTGGATATATCCAATGGATGTTAGTGTAACTGAAAGTATATTTGTAAGAAGAGCTAGCGCTACGGCGCGCGGTATGGTTTCTAATATTAATGGTAGTTCTGCAAATAAATTTACCGTACTTTTTGGAGACACTGATACTGCAGCATGGGAGGTTACATTGACTACTACTTCAAATTTAACATCCCAAAATTGGCATCACATTGCAATCGTTAGATCTGGGAACAATTTTTATTTGTATCTAGACGGAACTCAAGAAGCGACAGCAACTTGGGCAGGAACTATTGCTGATGATACTGAGCCATTTATAATTGGTTCTAATGGTACTGGAGTTGATTTTACTGGATATCTATCAGACTTTCGCATCACAAAAGGCCTAGCACGATACACAGCAAACTTTACGCCGCCTACGGCAGCTTTACAAGGGTAATAAAAAAGGGGCTTATTGCCCCTTTTTCATTTCTTCTTGAAGTGCGATACTAAATCCTTTTATAGCCATTTCAAGACGTTGAACCTTTAAGTACTCTTGTTCAAGTTGTTGTTGTAAGTCTTGAATTTGAGCAAGATACATTACTCCTAACTCAGAAAGGTTACTATCAGACTGCGCAACTTCTTCAGCGGGTTTATCTAAAGAGTCTTCCCACCCTTCTTCACCTGCTAAAGGTATATTTACATCACTCATCTGCAGATTCCTCCACTACTTCTTCACTCTCTTTGCTAAGCTCTAGTCTTAGTAAATCTATAAATCCTGCTCTAGAAATCTCTAATCTATGATTGAGAGTTTGGCAATCATTTATTTCTTTATTTAGAGTTTGTAGCTGATTAGCAAAATACTTTGCTTTATCAGAAAGTTCTTCGTATATATACTCTTCCCCGTCAAAAGTAATTCTGGGTCTTTTATCTTCTTCAGTCATAATTTAATCCTATTTAAATATATCTTGCCAGTTTCCAGTAGTGCTCGCACGAGCATATTCTGTGGCACGGTTTTCAAAAAAGTTAGTATGCTCTACTCCATTCAACATATAGTCAAGCCAGGGTAAAGGATTATTTTCACTACCAAATATTTTCTTCATTCCAAGACCTAAAAGCCTGCGGTCTGCAATGTATCGAATATATTCTTTTACTTCCTCTGGAGTCAAATCAGGTATAGATGCTCCAGCAAAGCATAAATCAATAAAAGCATCTTCTAATTCTACAGTACGCTCTGCAGCACAATAAA
>Ga0208767_1002920_pt1 | contig 12648 bp, 18 predicted proteins | sample VirMetDEL_Mar_21_FD_184514 | JGI IMG/M metagenome (GOLD analysis project Ga0208767, IMG submission 184514) | Aqueous microbial communities from the Delaware River and Bay under freshwater to marine salinity gradient to study organic matter... | ecosystem: Environmental > Aquatic > Marine >... | reverse complement strand
CTATGTACTGTGAATGCCATGATATATGTACATGTTACACCCAATAGTACGGTTAGTAATAATCTTCTCATAAAATATTTTTTAGTTAAAACAGATCGAGAAAAGATGTATCGATCTTTTTGTCCCTTAACTTATCGTTAAGTTCAGACTTCTTGACTAAGTCGTCTGCTACTCTCCTTTCGAGAGGCTTTTTCTTTTTCCAAGTAGAAAATTTATTTACTTTCTTTTTGGTCATAATAATAAATAGTTTACTGTCTGGAGACAAACTCTTCTCCGGGATTTTCTTCATCATATAGTCCTAACTCTTTTAAGTGTTCTATATGATGTTCATCTAATTCCCAATCAGGTTCATCTCTTTTAGTTCTAACATAATCTTCCATTGCCTCTGCTTGTTTCTCTTCTATCGGAGAAGCAGCATAAAGGAATGAACAGTTATAACAGAGAAACTCTAAGTTATCAAGATGCCAATTCTTCTTATTACCATCTTTAAAATTTAAGATAACTGGAACTTTCTGATCTGTTATTCTTCTTTCACCAAAGTTACATCTACTACATATTTCAACAAGCATACCCTCACTCAGTAAACGTGCTTTGATTTTTCTAGGATCGAAATGTTCGATTGGAACTCTACCTTCTAAAACATCATTCAAAGGAATATTATCAATACCGGCAATAGCAAATTTAGGAATGCCTTCACCAGCTTGATTCATATGAGCTTCAAGTAAAGTAACTCCTTCATCGTTCTTATACATCTTAGCATACTTCTTATAATGGTTGTAAGATACATGTAAGTATCTAGCAGCAGCCATATTAGAACGAGTTACTTTCTGTGCCCGTATAATATCTTCTTTGGTTAATATTTTAGACGGTCTAGCCATTAATAATCTATACCTTCGATACCTTCGTATTCTTTATTAGGATCTAAAGCATCTTCGATATCATCCTCTTCATCGTTAAGAACATTATCAACAGCTTCTTTTACTGACTGAGATACTTCGGTCTCGTCCTTGTCAAGATCTAATACTTCCATAAATACTTTCCTACCTGATAATTCAGCTTCTTTTTCAGCTATTGCTAAAGCCCTATCTTGGTCCATAATTATAATATCGTTATAAGTATGGTCACCAGAACCTTCTACGGTAGTTATCCCGACTACAGGTTTTACAGTTGAACAGTTAACACAAACGTGATAACCTAATTCTTTCCTTTTCTCAGGAAAATCATTGCCACAGCGTGGACATGGAATCATTTTTAGTTTCATAGACATAAATATACGAATTTTTTATCAATTAAACAACTAAAATACTCTTATCCCTAAACCTACTAATATAGTATTAGCGTTACCTTTAGAAGAATTAACATAGTTTACTGTTACAACAGAACCGTTAAATGCTTTTATATTAGCACCTAATTGAAAGTAAATAGAACTATATTCTTTTATACCGGTCATAGTTATACCTTCGCTCATCATAGCACCCATACCTAATTTAAGTTCTAAAGGACTATAGTTTAGAGGTATTTTAGTAAATGCTCCTACTCTGGTAAATGTACCACCAGGTGACCAATCATCGTAAGTTTCTAAGTCCGGTGTGTAAAGAATTTCGTAAGCTTCTAGGGTTACATAAGCACCAGTATCAATCTGGAAACCTATATTATCTAATTCTATAAATGCTCCATAAGATGCATTAGTATAGTCTGTTCCAAAACCGTGTAAATAACCTAACTTAACTTCTTGACTAAAAGTAAATGAAGATGCCAATAAGGCACCGATTAATATAACATTTTTCATTTTTGTTTATTTTAAATTTATACCTTAATATAAGAAGAAATACTCAGACTACCAACTAAATTAGTAGTTATTTTATAAAGGAAGTTACAACTTTATATACCTCGTGAGGTTCTTTGAAAGGTAGTATCACCTCTTCTCCACCCTTTTTTAAAGTAATTTTTCCATCCCATTCTTCGTCCGGACAGAGGGTGTAGAGGTATGTTTGAATTAATGCAAGCTGTTCTTTATTGAAGTGTAGTTTCATAAGATCTTCTATAACGTCAAAGAACTTATCTTCATATGCTGTTAAATCCATTCCTATTTCATCATGAAGAAAGTCTCTTCTTTCATCTATTTCTTTTAGTGTTTTAATGATACGAATGAATAAAGTTCTATCCATAGACTTTTTGTCTGGTTGTCTTGATTTAATACGATAAGATATTGGGTGTATGGAGAAAAGAGTTTCTCTGATTTTTTTAATTGGTTCCATCTACATCCGGTTGAGCTTCTACACCTGGGTTTTGATCTGATAAAGCTTTTCTAATAATCTTATCAAAATACTCTATGTAGATAAAGAAACCGATAATGGATTTATCTTTTAAGTTTCTATCTCTCTCAACTCTTAGATCATATTCCCCAAGACCTCTTTCTAGTCTACCTTCTAATTCGATAGCAATATCATTTTGTTCTGTAGGTGTTAAAGAACCGAATTCAGTAGGAACAAATTGAACTTTGACTCCTTTCTTCTGTGGGTCTTCATTAGTATCTACTCTTAATAGAAAAGAGTGACCAGCAAAGTTAATCTTAGCTGCTTCAGATATTACGTCTTTTACGATTTTTTCTAACTTTTTCATATGAACTATATTTAATAAATAGTTACCCAAACAGCATTTGTTGGTTATTATTTTGATTTGATGATTCTTCTTTGATTATTTTATGATTGATTATAGCTCTATTTCTTTTCCATTGATCTATAGACCATTCTATTCTATCGGTAATAAGTTCTACTTCTTCTATTCTACCGTCTTGATGTGTAAACTCTATTGTATATTTTTTATGTGTACTCATAATTTAATTAAATCTTCTGTGTATGTTGCCATACCTTGTGTGGATATTTTTAAGTTACCTAATTCGAAGTTTGAAAATGGAGCACCGCTTCCTTCTAAAATCAGTGATATCTTATTAATAGAAGTAAAATCATTTTGATCAAATGTCTTACCGTCTATATAAATTTTTACATCACTATCACATTCATTAGCTTCATGAACTCTATCGCTTAAATTGTATATTGTGTTTGGTTGTTCCTTTTCTATATAGTTTTTTATAGAAGTATCAACACATAAACAATCACACCAAGGTTCTAGTATCTCTATCATTTGTTCAGTACAATTCTTTACTACTATTCCTATATTGTATTTAGGAGGTATGATTGGTTTCATTAACGTATCATGCATTACAAAATGTCCCCACTTACGAATAAAGTTTCTAGTTGATCTTCTATTCTGTGCTAGCCATTCCGGACTATCTTCATATATGTTCTTTGCTTTATCTAAAGTATTTCTTCTGCTTCCTCTTGAAGTCATATGATATACAAAACCATCCCATACTTGCTTAAACTTAACCCCATTCAATTGAAACCTATTAAAGATATCAGAATCTTCTTTTGATTGAGGAGCATATAATGGGTCATGTCCTCCTATCTCTTGAAAGTCTTTTCTATAAAATGCCCATGGTGCAAATATACCTTCAGTTACTTTAGAAGCATCTTTCATAGAAGGAAGTTGTTTTAAAAATTCTTCTTCTAAAAACTCCTCTGGTTCTACTCCTCCATTCCATAATATCTTTTCTGGTCCATCTGGGTGTAGAGGTGGTTCTATTCTAGTTAACGATACTATTACCTTCTCTTCTATCTCTCTCTCAATAGCATCTAAAGCACCAGGACAAAGATACATATCAGCATGATAGATCATCGCTATGTCGTTTGTTGCTACTTCATTTACTAGCCTATCATATAATATTGTATGCCCTAATCTCTTACCAGTATCATTTAAAATAGCTTTAAAATTATCATCTTTAGCCATCATCTCTTGACACCAATCCCATGTACCATCTGTTGAAGCATCGTCTGCTACACATATTTCTACCTCGTGATCACCTTGATGCTTTCTTATAGCATCATAAGCCCATTTAAGATATTTTAAATTGTTTCTCCCAGGTTGTATTAAACTGATCTTCATGATAATATTCTTTATAGTTTTGTTTAGCAGTAATGCTACACTCTTGATAGAACTCTTTATCTTCTTTTAAGTTACGAATAATTTTTCGAGCCTCAGGAAGATCTCCTAACTTTATTGTTGTGTTAGGATGACATATCTGCTGAGTGTCTAACCCTTCATAACCAATACAAGGTATACCTAAGAAAGCACAATTGAGTGCAAAGGTACCTGCTGCATGAGTTCTCATTAAGTGTACTGCATATTTATAATTATTTAATTCTTTTATCCATTCTACCCAATTCATGTAAGGTAACTGAATTATTCCTAATTGTGATTCTCCTTCCTGTCTTCTTCCCATCATAGGAGAGTGAATATTTTCTTCCACTTCAGAAGCTATTAAAAAAGAATCAAAACCTCCATACCAACTTACAAAGTTTCCTCCTATCATTACCCCTTTTCTATCTACTTCTGGTAGATCTTTTATAGAGTCTTCTATCATCAGAGTAGGAAGTATTCTTACATCATGATGACCTGTTATACCTTCATAATATATTCTATCTATTTCGTTATGTACAAATAGAATATCGGCTTTACGAATTGTATTATAGTACCAGATCTGCTCTACTAAACTATAATCTTGAAAACACCATTGAGGACCTTCTTGCATAATGGCTATTTTATCTGCATAAGTTCTCATCTTTTCAAATGTAGTATTTGCCATCCAATCGCTTACTTTAACTTTTGGAATTACACATAGAGCTAGATCATACTTCTCGTTAGGAATATGGTTATAAGGAAAACAATCAGCCTCTAAAGTACAAGGCCATGCCTGTTCTGTTCTCATCATAGGATATTCTCTGGGTATCTTACCCATGAATCCCATTTCCGTTACATAACATATTTTCATAAACTTTTTATATATTTTATTACATCACTAGTTGGTTCATAACCTAACATCCTTTTAGTATAGGAAATATCAGCTAATCCTTTAGGACGATCTCCAGGTCTTGGAGCAATAAACTCTACAGGATGATTAAATGCTTCTGCTATTTCTAGTATACTATGATCTACTCCTGTTCCTAATTGAAACTCAGCGTTTATAATATTATTTCCAGCTAATAATAAACCTTGAACTATATCATTTACATGTGTAAAATCTCTTCTTTGAGTTCCATCACCACAAATTGTTAAAGGAACGTCTGCTTCTTTTTGATCTTTAAAAATATTAATAACTGTTTGCCATTCATTACCCCAAAGTTCAGTTTTAGGTCCATAAACGTTATAAAAATAACAAATGTTATAATTTAATCCATACCAATCCCCATATCCTTGAACTAACTTAGCGACTGTAGATTTAAAAAATGAATAAGGTGAATGCATCTCTCCTGGGTATGAAAGTTTAGTAGAAGATCCTGCGTAAATGATTGGTATTTTTAACTTAGAACATAACTCTATTAATCTAAAGCTACCTTTTATATTATAATCAAATACTGTTTCTATTTCGTTAAACGATGGAACTACTTTAGAGTATTCTCCTAGATGGTATACAGTATCAAAACCTTGTAATAGTTCCTCTGCTGCAAGTGATGTGTCTATATTAAAATAATCAGCTCCTTCTATATGATTACTCTCCTTACCTACAGAGTAATTATCCCAACTTATAACTTTATCGCCTCTCTTAATTAAAGCTTCTATAAGATTAGAACCTACTGCTCCTGCTCCTCCAGTTACTAATATTTTATTCATAATAATGATTTTAAACTATTGAAAAAATCTTCTTCTTTTGATAAGATAAAATCTTTTTGTCTACTTTTTACATCTGTGCTTATTGGTTGAATATTGGAAAAATCCTCGATAGAACTTACGAAAGAAAGAAACTCTTCTCCTCCATAAAAATCTACTCCAGGATAATCTACAGATAAAATAGTGTTACCTGCTTTAAACATCTCAGAATATCTATTGTTAACCATACCCATACTTCTTTGACTTGGTTCTATAGTACCTATACTAAAGTCTGCACTTGCATACAAATTACCTATACTATCTGGAGGAAGTATCCCTTTATAGTTAGGAACATTTGACCAACCGTTACCATACTTAACTACCTCCTTATTATTGTAGATTAAATCTCTTTCTAATTGATAATTAGGTTCTGTAAGTCTTTGAAATCCTCCTCCTAAATAAACGTATTTATGTTTATAACTATCTAAAGTTTTTATTTCTGATTCAAATAAAGGAGCAGGATAATATTCAAAAAATTTACTTTCAATATTATTATTTTGAAATATATCGAACATAACTTTAGAATTGGTAATTATACTATCATAAAACTCTCCTTTAAAATCTAAAATTTGTTCAAACGTTTCAAATATTCCTTTTGAGGCATAACATAATATTCTCTTAGAATTATTTAATCTAGAAATAAGCTCAAAAGTACTTCTATCGAGCATTTCATAATATATTACATCAAAATTTTGACTAGCTACCGCATCTACATATTCTTCTCTGAAAGGGCTACCATTTAACTGTTCCATTAACTGAACTTCATGGCCAGCTTCTTTTAAATGATATCCCATATAGGGCATTAGTTTAAAATTACCCATTGGAAATGGTTGATGAATAATTAAAATTTTCATAGTTCCTTTGGTTTATATGTTTGTCCCCAACTCCTAAATTGATTTAACTGTTTTGTTTTACCTATACTATCAAATCCGTTATACATACCCTGCAAAGCTTGTTGACCATATGTAGAAGCAGTCATGTTACTATCTTTTGTTTTAAATGTAGCTTTTTTAGCATGATAAGCATAAACATAATCCAATACAAATACTTTGTAGCCCATCTCTTCTGCTTTAATACCAGAGTATATATCATATCCATAAGAAATACCAAAATCTGGGAAGGGTAATATTTTTTCTAAAAACTCTATATTAAACATAGCACATTGAAAATCAACCCATCTTACTTCTCTAGGTTTATTTAATCCCCAGCAGTGCATCTGTCTCCAAGCATTCTGATCTTCTATATTTGATATGATAGATGGGGATACCATTGCAACATTATCAGTTGAAAACATAACATTACGAACAGCTGGAACCCAATTATGACCTGTAAGAGATAAAGAACAGATAATAAACTGAATAGAATCATATTTGTCTTTATTATTTATAGCTAAATTTAAAGCATATTTAAATGCTCCTGAATAAAAAACGTTATTTTCAAATTTAATATAGGCATATTCACTAACGTTTTCTGGTTTAGATCCATTATCTAAAATAACTGTATCGTATGAACCATCTTCATTACCCTTAAGTTCAGAATAAAGTAAATTAGTCTGAGTTTTAAGATTATAACTATTAATAACAACTAATGTTTTTTTACTAGCCAAAATTTTCTACTACTTTACTAACAATAAATTCCATTTTAGGTGCTGCTTTTGCTGCTTCCTTTTGAACCTCCTCATGAGATATCTCTACTATTTTACCCATTACTCCTAAATCTGTAATAAGAGAAAGGGAAAAGCATTTCATACCCGTATGATTGGCTACTATGACTTCTGGAATAGTAGACATTCCTACTGCATCTGCTCCTATAGTATGTAGCCATTTATATTCAGCTTTAGTTTCGTATGTAGGTCCAGGTAACGCTGTTAATACTCCTTCATATACTTTTATTCCTTCATTTAGCGAAACTTTTTTTGCGTAATCGATCATCTTTCTACTGTAAACTTTACTCATATCTGGAAATCTTGGTCCAAATGTATCATCATTAGGTCCAATAAGTGGGTTTGTGCCCATTAAGTTAATATGATCATTTACAATCATTATATCACCAATCTCGTATATCTCTTTCATACCCCCTACAGCATTAGAGGTAATTAGTGTGGATGCTCCTAAAAGTTTTAATACCCTTATAGGGAAAGTTATCTCTTGCATAGAGTGTCCTTCATAAAAATGATTTCTACCTTGCATAGCAACTATAGGCTTACCTTTCAAATACCCGAAAATTAAATTACCAGTATGTCCTTCTATAGTTGGCTGTATAAAACCAGGTATATCTTTATAAGGAATTGTACACTCTGTATCTATACTCTTGGCTACACTTCCAAGACCGGAACCTAATATAATTAAAGTTTTAGGAACAAAAGTAGTTTTTAATTTTATATAATCTACTGCTGCTTTATAATTCATTATGTATTCTATTTTTAATTTCTGTACTGCTAATACCTTGTGTATACGCTAAATAAACTAATACTATATTATTCTCATCGAGCCAATTCATAGTAAAGTCCATTTGTTTAAAATAATCCTTCTTTGCCCAATCACTTCCAATAGCAACAATATCGGGTTTAACAGATAGTATAGCGGGCTTACTATCAAAACCTCCAATATTAGGTACTACTTCATCTACATACTTACACTCTAGTAATGATTGTTCTCTTTCTTTATACGTTAGTATAGTATTCTTTTTTTTATATTCAAAGATGAACTCATCTGTATTCAACGAAACTACAACTCTATCAGCTATTTTTGAACACTGTCTTAAGAAATTTACATGACCATAATGGAATAAGTCAAATGTACCGCCGGTATAAAGTATACTATTTTTTACTGACTGCACGGCTTCCTATTTGATTCCAATCAGCTTCTGGTCTAACTTCTAGATTAGTTTTCCATGCTGCTTCTAAAACATTCATGTTAACATTTTTTTCTTTTGCTAGAGAAATAAATGCGTTAATATCTTTTGGAAAACATGCACCACCAAATCCTAATTTACCATCAGGGCCTGGTACCTGCATATGACTATCACCAACTCTTCCATCTGCGGCAAATCCATGCATAGCAGTATCCCAATCTACACCTACTGCATCACCTAATCTTTTATATTCATTTAAAAGAGAAACCTTTGCAGCAAAGAAGCAATTATTCATATATTTTATAAATTCTGCTGTTGTAGAGTCTGTATGAATAAAATGTCTATTCATAAATCTACCTTCATATAGTTTTTGAACCTTAAGAGTGTTCATATAATTACCTCCAAAAATTATCCTTGCCTGCATCATCATATCCAATTTAGCTATTCTCTCGGTAAGAAACTCAGGACTAAATACTATATTTAACTCCGGATATTTCTCTTGTAGAGACTCTGTAGTACCTGGTAGAACCGTTGATTTAATTATGTATATTGGGCCTTCCTTTGCTTGGGAAAAAACTGAGTCAATATACTTTGTGTCTTGTGTACCATCTTCAAACATAGGAGTTGGAACACATACAAATATAAAATCTGCTGTATGTACTTCTTCTATAGTATTAAATGTTTTCTTTGGATCTATATCGTATATTAAAACTTCATTTGATAATGAAAAAGCAAACGCTTGTGCTTCTCCTACAAAACCATTTCCAATAATGCCTACTTTATAAGGACTCATAGTATTCATTTTGTTTTTCTTGTCTTTTAATATCTTTTGGATGATAAAGGGCATATACTTCTTCAGCAGGAAGTGTAGCAAACTCTCTATGACCATCTAATCTTTCATGTACTTTATTTACCCATTTAATCTCTGGTTTGTTCTTCCATATCCTCCATTGAAAGTCAGGCCAGTTAACCCAACCTTTTTCGTTTACATTCCATCTCCATTTTAACTGGTGGTCTATTGTTAAACCTTCTACAGTATTAACTCTAGGAACTAAATAAACATCTACATTAGGATTTGATTCTAATATTGCTGGAAGATTATCTATGAGTGCTTTGTTAGGAAATTCATCAGCATCTATCTGAAAGATGTAATCTCCTTCACAATAATCTTTTAGAGTATTTTTCCAATCAGCAAAATGTCCTTCAAAGAATCCTCTCCAAAATTGGACGTTAGGGTACTTACTTTGTTTAGTTAACCAATTAGCTATCTCTTCATTACCATTTTTCTGATCATATAAGATAACTATTTCATCTTGTTGCCTTTTATTTTTCCTAATAAGGTTAACAAGCTTTTGTATCTCTACAAACTCATTACATACCGTTATAGCGTAACTAATTTTGGATTTCATAAAAACCTATTACTTCTAATGCATCCATAAAGTCTTTTTGTTCAAATAAAGATGCACCTTTCATATCCATTTTATGTGTTTGATCTTTTGGAAAGTTTTTTATCTTCCTTTCCTCTGGTGTAATAAAAATAGCTTTAACAGCCGACCATTTCCAATCAGATTTATCAGTACCATCTATAAACACCATACCTTTTGCTGGTATAGTTATAGTAGCAGGAAACCATGCTCTATTCTCCTCATCTATATACATTAACTCTTTGTATAACTCTGGTGATGTTTCTAGAGTTGATCTTGTTGTAGGACCATCTTTATCCATCATAGTTGATGTCGTAAATCCACATCCCATACACATCCATGTGGTTGTATTTTCATCTATGTGTTGCTCGTAACAAGCATTACCTTTACAACGTTTACATTCTACTAATTGATCTTTCATACCTTTTTAAGTTTTGGTAATTCTAGTTTAGGTAAATTTAATTGAACTTGTTTGGTAATATTAGAAGTATATTGTGTTAGATACTCATCTATCTTTTCTACCATCTTACCATAACTAAATTCTGTTCTATTTCTATGACCTAACCTTTTAGCGTTAGTTAAATACTTTTTATAGTTCTTAACCATGTCTTTATATCCTCTACCTACTTGAGCATCATCAGGTTGAAACCATAAAGACTCCGGTATAAGTACGTTTTTCACTACGGCTGACTGGTGTATCTGTTTAACCTCTCCTCCTAATAAAATACTAAAGTTAGGATCTAAAAAGTCTACTTGTCCTGACCATGCCGAACAAAGTATAGGTTTATTGACAAAACTAAACTCAAGTAACGGTCTACCAAATCCTTCTCCTTTTGTTAAACTAACCATAGCCTTAACCTTATCATTATTATATAAACTGTTTATCTCTTTATCAGATAAATCACCATGTACTAAATATATGTTAGGTAATTTACCTTTGACTGTCTTTCTTATTTCATCTATACGTTTAAGAATAAATGACTGGTCTAATATAGAAGATGTACCTTTCGAGGTTTTTAATATAAGTGCAGGAGAATCTTTTTTATTTTTAAATGTTTCTAAAAATGATTTGATCATATAACCTACATTCTTTCTATCTTCTCCCAAAGCACCTTGAAGCCAATGTCCAACAAATAAGAAACAAAAACTTTCTTTTATAGATGATAAATCAAACGTACTTTTCTCTTGTTTATATTTATCTAAATCTCCTCCTTCAAATAAAACTTCTACTGGTTTCTCTAATTCTAATTTACCGATTAATTGACCGGTGTTATTATCTTTTTGATCATATTTAGAATCTAAGAACACTTTCTTACTATGTTGTGATGAACATAAGATAAGGTCCATTCTATTACATCCCTGTATCCAAGATGGATCACATATAGTAGTTTCTATTCCAGCTGTAAGTCCTATGTTAAATGTACCTACAGGTTGAAACTCATTTGGAACTGTACACTGTATCCATATATCGGGTTTGATTTCAATTTTATTTATTATAAGAGGTTGTAAGGTAGTATCACCATGGTCTTCTAAATACCCAGTTCTTGTATTACCCCATCTTTGAGGTAGAATCTTTACATCGTACTTATCAATATCTACTAAACCTTTTACAAAATCTCTAGATCTTGCTCCATAACCTGAATAGGTATCGATAGGACAACTAACTATAACTGTTAACTTGCTCATTAGTAATTTGCTAATTTATGTTTAACTTTAAGAGGTTTATAATCCTCTACTTTAATAACTTCAAAAGATGGTCTTGGTTTAAACTCTTCTAAAGCTTTATCCATACATCTTATAATATTCTTATTCATATTCTTAGCAGACATTTGAGCTTCTTCTGATGTTACCCAATCCCTACCTAATTGACCTCTTCTAGTTCTTTCTTCTACTCCCATATTATATACAGTTAGTATTTGTTCAGCTGCATCTTCTGGTCTACATCTATCATCATAGATGTAAGGAGTTAAAGGTGAACCTGCTAATGATATGTTAGATGGAAATATTGGTTGTGACCATTCACCACACTCCTTGTATGTACCTCTATGATTAGAAGGAAAATCAGCATCGAAGTCTATCCACTCTCCTTTTTCATTTACGAATTTATTCTGATCTTGCATACCTCCTGTAACGTTATTAATAATCATAGTACCTGACATTAAACTTTCAGTTAATGCAAGTCCCCATCCTTCATTAGAAGTTAATAACATTGTAACGTCTGCAAGGTTATACATATAATTCATTTGCTTGACATTTATCTTAGAAGATGAGAAGAATATATTTATATCATCTGGACATAAAGCATCTTTAACCGCTCTTAAATCTGTACCGTTAGGATCGCTAACAGATGTATGCATAATCATAGCACACTTTTTAGCTTTTTCTTCTCCTATCATATCACAAAAATGTTTAAAAGCTAATATAGTATCACCTGGTCTCTTTCTATGTATGTTTCTTGAATTAAAGTATACTACAAAATCTATATCTGGGTTAGGTATAGTTTGCTCTCTAAACTTCAATAGATCATTATATTCATTATGGCCTTTCTTAATAGGGTAAAAATCATCTTCATTTATACCGTGAGGAACATATTCTATAATTTTAT
>Ga0208767_1002919_pt1 | contig 12650 bp, 16 predicted proteins | sample VirMetDEL_Mar_21_FD_184514 | JGI IMG/M metagenome (GOLD analysis project Ga0208767, IMG submission 184514) | Aqueous microbial communities from the Delaware River and Bay under freshwater to marine salinity gradient to study organic matter... | ecosystem: Environmental > Aquatic > Marine >... | reverse complement strand
CATTTCAGATGCAAATAATTAGTACAAAATTATTATAGAAGTCATTTTTTTAAATGTTCTTGTTTTGTTCGTTACAACCAAAAGTACTTAGCGGAAAGAATAAATTATCAGAAGTAATAATATCTAGTTTTTTATACTAAAAGGTGGGGTTTTTGTGCGATGCCACACCCCAAATCAAAATCGGTTACCGAAAAATAATGAGGGAACTCACACACAAATAAACAAAGAGGCGACAATGGACTTTGACGACAAACAATACAAAACAGTAGTTTACATTAATAAAACTAATCAAGTCGTTATAAAGTTTGTTGGCTTTAAAAATAAAAATGAAGCTGACTTGTTTTCTCAATTTATTACATGGGAACTAGGAATAGATAGAACCACAGATTACACTCTCCATTAAGGGGGGTTTTGTTTTAAAATGCCTGTAATTGAGATTCCATACAAGCCAAGAGAATTGCAAAAAATTTTGCATGAAAAAATCTCTAAGCACCGATTTAATGTTTTAGTATTACATCGTAGAGCTGGCAAAACGGTCATGTGTATTAATCACATGATTAGAGCTGCCTTGACGAACCCCAATCAACCAAGTCGGTATGCCTTTATTTCGCCTACATTCAAGCAAGGTAAAGCAACAGCTTGGGATTACATCAAAACCTATGCCGGAAAGATACCTGGCGTAAAGTTCAATGAGTCAGAATTAAGATGTGATTTTCCTAATGGCTCAAGGATTACCATATTAGGTGGTGAGAACGACCAATCACTTAGAGGAATATTTTTAGACGGATGCGTATTTGATGAAACGCAAAGCATCAGTCCAAATGTATTTCCTGAGGTCATAAGACCAGCATTAGCAGATAGAAAAGGCTGGTGTATATTTATAGGTACACCAAAGGGTAGAAATTACTTTTATGACCTTTATTGCCAAGCCAAAGAAACGGAAGGCTGGTATGGTGGATTATACAAAGCTAGTGAAACAGGAATATTAGACAAAGAAGAATTAGGTTCAGCAAAGGCAATGATGTCTGAGGACTTGTATGAACAAGAATTTGAATGTTCATTTCAAGCTGCAATTACTGGTTCGTATTATGGTGCGATTTTAGAGAGGCTTGAGCAAGAGGGTAAAATTACCGATGAACTTTATGACGAAAATATAGACGTTGAAACTTGGTGGGATTTAGGCATGAACGACCAAACAGTGATTTGGTTTGCACAGCGTCATAAGAATGAGATTAGATTAATAGATTACTATGAGGCTTCAGGAGAAGGACTAGATCATTACGCAAAGGTCATTCAAAACAAGCCTTACGATTATTCTACGCATATAGCTCCGCATGATATTAAGGTAAGGGAACTAGGTGCGTTTGGTAAATCAAGACTAGAATCAGCACTAGAGTTAGGGATTAACTTTACAGTTGCTCCGAAATTGTCTATTGAAGATGGGATTGAAGCAGTAAGAAAAGTATTACCTAACTGTTTCTTTGATAAGAACAAATGTGCATTAGGCATTGAAGCAATGAAAGCCTATCAAAAAAGATGGGATGATAAAAATCAATGTTTCAGAAATAAACCTTTGCATAACTTTGCTTCGCACTGTGCAGACGCTTTTAGGACTGGCATAGTGGGTGGTGGAATAGAAATGACGGATTGGACATCAACAATAAAGGTAAACACAAATTATATAATTTAAAATATGGCAAAAGTATCAAACGAAGAATTAAGACATATCATTAATAATGAGATTAATAACGCACTAGGATTTTTAGGTGGAGAATTATCTTCTCAAAGAAAAAAATCATTAGAATATTATTTAGGTGAGAAATTAGGAACAGAAATAGAAGGAAGATCACAAGTCGTTTCAACTGACGTTTCTGATACCATTGAAACTATCTTGCCTAGCCTTATGCGTATTTTTACAGCATCAGACCATACGGCAAAATGTGAACCATTCAAATCAGAAGATGTTGCGTTAGCTGAACAGGCAACGAATTATATTAATTATGTTTTTAATAAAGATAATCATGGTTTTGAAATATTATACACTTGGTTCAAAGATGCGTTACTAGAAAAAAATGGAATTGTAAAAATTTATTGGCATAACGATGAAAGTGTATCACAAGAAACATATAAAAATTTAAATGATACCGAATATCAAGTTTTAGTTAATGATGACAATGTAGAAATTGTTGATCATGAAGAATACGATGATGAAAAAGCACAACAACAATTAGATCAAATGGAAAAACTTGCAGAAATGCAAGGACAAGAAATTGATTTACCAAAACCTAAATTGCATGACGTTGTAATTAAAAGAATGTCTAGCAAGGGTAAAATTAAAATTGAAAATGTACCACCTGAAGAATTTTTAATTGAAAGAACAGCAAAGTCTATTGATGATGCAAATTTCGTAGCTCATAGAACAGTTAAAACAAGATCAGAGTTAATTGAGATGGGTTATGATAAAAATATTGTTGAACAACTCCCTGCAACTCAAATTGTTTTATATAATAATGAAAGATTAACTAGATTTAAAGACGTTGATGAATATCCTTATGATCAAACTCCAGATAAATCTACAGAGAGTGTTGAGTTGTATGAATGTTATGTCAAAGTAGATTACGATGGTGATGGAATAGCAGAACTTAGAAAAGTTACAGTAGCAGGAGATGCTGCTTATGAAATGTTGGATAATGAGCCGGTAGATCATATTCCGTTCTGTTCATTAACTCCAATTCCAATGCCACACAGATTTTATGGTCGTTCAGTTTCAGAATTAGTTCAAGATGTGCAGTTAGTAAAATCAACTGTGATGCGTCAGTTATTAGATAATATGTATCTAACAAATAATAACAGAGTCGCAATTATGGATGGCATGGTAAACCTTGATGACCTTTTAACATCAAGACCAGGTGGAGTCGTAAGAACAAAACAGCCACCTAATCAAGTGATGATGCCAATGCAATCCCAAACGATTTCGCAACAGGCATTTCCATTATTAGAATACTTAGATACAGTAAGAGAAACAAGAACTGGTATTACAAGATATACGCAAGGATTAGATGCAGACGCATTAAATAAAACTGCGACTGGCGTAAATACATTAATGAACCAAACGCAAATGCGTTTAGAATTAATCGCTAGAATTTTTGCAGAAACTGGTGTTAAAGATTTATTTAAAAGAATATTTGAATTATCAGTTAAGTATCAAGACAAAGAAAGAATTGTAAGATTAAATAATCAATACATTCCTGTAAGACCGACTGAATGGAAAGATAGATATAATGTTACGATTAGTGTTGGTATTGGTTCAGGTTCAAAAGAACAACAATTAGTATTACTTAATCAAATTTTAGAAAGACAACTACAAGCGTTCCAACTACAAGGTGGTAGAGAATATCCAATGGTCGCTTTAAAAAATATTTATAATACGCTTTCTAAGATGATTGAAAATGCAGGATTAAGAAATGTAGAAAACTATTTTGTCAATCCTGATATGGGTCAGAAGATGGTACAACCACCTCCACCTCCACCTGTAACACCAATTGAAAAAATTGAATTTACTAGAATTGATTCTGAGAATAAACGTAAACAAGCTGAACTTGAACTTAGAATTAAAGAGTTACAATCTGATAATGCTAAAGCATTGTTAGAATTTGAAACGAAGATAAAAGAATTAGAATTAAAATACAATTCTCAAATTGATTCTGCTGCAATTAAAGCAGAGGCAGATTTAAATAAAGCAATTTTATCATCTCAAGGTAAAGCATTTACGCAATCACAACAAGCAGCGATGAATTTACAGCAACAAATTCAAGGATTAAATGAACAGAGAAGAACAAGACAAGTTGAACCAGGAAGTGAGCAGATCACACAAGGCGAAACAGATACTGGAGAACCCAATATTTAAAGAGTCTTTAGAAGAATTAAAAAAATTATATACAACAAGTTTATTTAACACTGGAGCAAAAGAACAAGATACCAGAGAAAAACTTTGGTTAGCGTATAATGTGGTTGGAAAAGTAGAACAACACATTCAACAAGTTTTAGATACAGGCAAACTAGCAACAAAACAGCTAGAAGATTTTAGAAAAGAAGAAAAATCTAAGAAATTCTAACAGCAGTTAGGATAGGCTAACTCCAAATGGAGAGCTTTAATCATAACAAAGAGGTAAATATGTCAGACAATCAAGCCAACCCTGTAGAGGGAGCTGAAACTGATTTGCAAAATGCTGCAAAATCAATAGAAGGTTTATTGGTCGGAAACCAAGAACCGAAAAAACAAGAACAGGTTTCTCCTGAACCACAAAAAGAGGAATTATCGCAAGATAGTCAACCTCAGGAACAGGAAAAAATGGAAGCTGAAACAGAAGCTCCGGCTGAAGAAGAAGTTTCCGAAGAAGTATCTCAAGATGAAAACTCTGAGAATCAAATACAGGAACAGGATTCCACCTACAAGGTCAAAGTTGCAGGTCAAGAATTTGATGTTACCCTTGATGAGCTAAGAGCAGGTTATTCAAGAGATGCGGACTACCGAAGAAAGACTGAAGAACTTTCAACTGAAAGAAAAAGTTTTCAGTCCGAAGCGGAACAACAAAGGCAAGACTATTCTCAACGCTTAAATGAGTTGAATCAGTTAATGGCTTTGACACAACAACAGCTTAATTCTGAGTTTAAAGACTTAGATTTAGAGAGGTTGTACGAAGAAGACCCAACAGAAGCTGCTAGGCTTGAACATAAGATGAAAAAGAAGCAGGAAAAACTTTCTGAGTCTATTCAAAAAGTAAGAGCAGAGCAACAAAAGCAATTTCAGAATATTGTTTCTGAACAACAAAAGATTTTGGTAAATAAAATACCAGAATTTAATGATTCAGATAAAGCAAGTAAGCTGAAATCCGATATGAGGTCATATTTACAATCTTATGGTTTTAAAGATCAAGAGATTGGACAAATTTATGATCATCGTATTGTTATGTTGGTGAATGATGCCATGAAGTACAGAAATTTTCAGAAAGCTAAACCCAATTTAGCTTCTAAAATGCAAAAACCTGGAAAAGTGTTATCAAGCGGTGTCAAAAAATCAAAAACTGATGAAAACTTTGCTAAGAGGAGAGAAAAGTTGGGTCGTCTAAAGAAAACTGGTAGCATCCATGATGCACAAAGTATTTTTTTAGACATGATAACAAAAAAATAAACAATAGGAGAAAAAACTATGGCACAAGTAAGTGGTACTTTTAGTACTTATGATGCTGTTGGTGAAAGAGAAGACCTATCGGATGTTATCTACAATATCTCCCCAACTGATACGCCTTTCATGTCTGCAATCGCTAAAACAAAAGCGACTGCTGTTAATCATGAATGGCAATTAGACTCATTAGCTGCGGCTAGTGGAGCTAATGCTCAGATTGAGGGTGATGAAGTAGGTTTCTCAGCACCAGCTTCAACAACTAGAAAAGGTAACCAATGTCAGATTTCAACTAAATCTGTATTGGTAACTGGAACATTAGATGCAGTGAACAAAGCAGGAAGAAATTCTGAACTTGCTTACCAAATCTCAAAAAGATCAAAAGAACTTAAGAGAGATATGGAAAGTTCATTAACTGCTAACAATGCACCAGTAACAGGAAATGATTCTACAGCTAGAGAATTAGCAGGATTAGGCTCTTGGTTAAAAACAAACCAATCAGCAGGAGCATCTGGTGCTGCACCAGCGACTTCTGGAACTAATGCTAGAACAGATGGAACTCAAAGAGCTTTCACTGAAGCACAATTGAAAGACGTTATTAAGTCTGTATGGGACAATGGTGGCGATCCTTCAATGATTATGGTTGGTTCATTCAACAAGCAAAAACTATCTGGTTTCACTGGTGGTTCAACTAGATTTGACCCAGCAGAAAACAAAAGATTAGTTGCTGCCGTTGATGTTTACGAATCTGACTTCGGAGCAATGCAAGTTACTCCAAACAGATTCCAAAGAGCTAGAGATGCTTTCGTAGTAACTCCTGATCTTTTTGCGACAGCTTTCTTAAGAGATTTCTCTTTAGAAGACTTAGCAAAAACAGGTGATGCTCAAAAGCAATTCATGGTTGTTGAGTACACATTAGAGTCAAGAAATGAAGCTGGATCAGGTATTATTGCCGATCTTACAACTTCATAATCTTTGATTATAAATAGTGGGGGAGTAATCCCCCACTTACAATTAACCTTTCGTTTGGTCTTTGAAGTCAAAAGGCGGAACGAAGCAAACTAAAGGAAATAACAATGAGAACATTAAACGACTACTTTTTAACAGCTAAAGTTACTGATATTTCTACTGCCGGTTCTTCTTTCGTAGCAGTACCAGATGGTGGAAAAATCATTAAAATTTTAACATCAATTAAAAATGCAATCACTACAGCAGATGCTGCGATTACTTTTGAAATTGGTGGAACTGCGGTTACTGGAGGAGATATAACAATAACTCAATCTGGTTCAGCAGCAGGTGATGTAGATTCATCTGAGCCAACTGCGGCTAATTCTGTAGAAGAAGGTGATGCAATTGAAATTATTTCAGATGGTGGTTCTTCAACTGCTTGTGAAATGATTGTTACTTTCGTAATCAGAAGATAATTAAATTAGGGGGTGGAAACACCCCCAAAAAATGAGTATAGATTAAATCAAATAGGAGAAAAAAATTATGGCTGGAAATTCAACTGACCCACTATTCGCTGTCGTATCAACTGAAAAATTATCATACACTGGTACAGCAGATCAAAGTGCAGCTTTTGCAAGTGGCGTTCACCATATTAGAATTGTAGCAACATCAGATTGTCATTATGCAATTGGTGCAAACCCAACTGCAACTGCAAATGATACTTATTTACCTGCTGACACAATTGAAAAAATTAGAGTCAATCAAGGTGAAAAAATTTCTGTTGTTCAAAATTCTGCTGGTGGAGATGCTTTTATAACTTCTTTGTCTAAGTAATGGCTAAGAAGGCAAAAGGTTTTGGCGTAGATACTTACGAAAAAAAGAAAAAGAAAAAACGTAAAGGTAAAAATGCCAAAAGACCTAATAAAAAATACACTAGAAAAAAGAGTAGAGGTCAAGGAAAACCATGAGTAAAAGATTTGAAGAAAAAGATGGTTTAGTAAAAACAACATACCATTCAGATGACATGAATAAACAAGTCGTCATTGAACGAAATGTTGATTACAAACCTATTATTAATCATAATAAAAAAATGTACACTCAAAATGATGGTTACTCAAAATCAAGAGATTTAAAAAGAGTAGCATCCATTCCTACTTTAGTTTTAGAATTATGGACTAAGGAATATAATGGAACAGGAAATTGGTTTGCTTTACCAAAAGAAGTACAACAAAAAATTTTAAAAACAAAACTTAATTCTAATGAGTTTCAATATTTTAGAACAGCACCAGGAAGATTATAATGGCATTAAATAATTATACAGCATTAAAAACAAGTGTAGCAAATTGGTTAAATAGAACTGATCTTACAAATGAGATTGTTGATTTCATTGCATTAACCGAAGCAGACTTTAATTCTAAATTAAGAATTAGAAAAATGATTAATGAAGAAGATGTTACCATTAATGCTGAAACAGTAAGTTTACCCACTGGCTTTTTACAAATAAGAAACTTTTTTATTTTATCAGGTTCAACTAAATTACCTTTACGATACATGACACCATCACAAATGGATTCTATCAAAGGAACATCTACGACAGGAACTCCAGAAGTTTATACGATTGTTGGAGATAATTTAAGATTTGCACCTAAACCAGATGCTTCTTACACCGGTAAACTTAATTTTTATAAAAAGTTTGATGCACTTTCTACATCCAATACATCTAATTTTATTTTAACAGATCACCCAGCAATTTATTTATATGGTGCTTTATATCATGCTACTAACTTTTTAGGTGGTATAGATAAAATGTTAGTTCAAAAGTGGCAACAAATGTATGCGACTGCAATGGAAAGATTAGAAAGAAACGATAGAGAAGATCAATTCTCTGGTTCACCATTACAAGTTAGATCAGAAGATACCATAAGTTCTAATTTCGGAGGTAGGTAATGCAGTTAAAGTTTGGTGAATGGCTACCAGATCAACCTGAACATTTAAATCCAGGTGCGAATGTTGCAACCAATGTATATTTTGCAAGAGATAGTTATAAAAGATTTCCTTCTTTAGTAAATTACAGCACTAATAATATTGGAGCTGATTGCAGAGGTGGAGGTTCATTTAGAGATAATGCAGGTAACGTCTATAACTTTGTTGCAAAAAATACTGACATCTATCAATTAGATGGTGGAACATTTACATCAAGAAAAGGTTCACTCACTGGAACAAATACAGACTATTGGACATTCACTCAATTTGGTAATTATGTTATTGCAAGTAATGGAGTAGATGCACCTCAATATTATTTGATGGGTACATCAACGAACTTTGCTAATCTATCTGCTATTGCTTCTGATGGAACGCCTCCAACATTTAAAGTATCAGGTGTTATAAGAGATTTTTTAGTTACAGGTAACCAATCATCAAATCAAAACAGAGTTCAATGGTCAGGTATTAATGATATTACAACTTGGACACCAGGCTCTAAACTTGCAGACTCTCAAGACTTACCAGGTTCTGGTGGAGAGATTGTAGCAATTACATCTGGTGAATTAGGTTATGTATTTAGACAAAACCAAATAGTTCGTATGGACTTTGTTGGTGGTGCGACTACATTTAGATTTTCTGTGGTATCTCCAAACAGAGGTGCAGTCTATGGTAAAACAGTTTGCCAAGATAATAGAAGGGTGTTCTTTTATGCAGACGATGGTTTTTTTGAAATTAATGGTGATACGATAAAAGCTATTGGTGCAGAAAAAGTAAATAGATTTTTTGATTTAGATTTAAACAAAGCATTTAGTGATAGAATATGTGCAGCAGTTGATCCATTTAATCAATTAGCTTTATGGTTATATCCATCTGCTTCTAATACTACAAATACAACAGGTGTTTGTGATAGATTAATTATTTATAACTATGCAACTGAAAAATGGTCATTAGCAGAAGCTAACGCATCATTTATATTTTCACAGTTTGTGGGTGCATATACTGTAGAACTTATGGATATTATATCTCAAAACTTAGAGAATATTAATATTGCTTTAGATACAGACTTTTGGTCAGGTGGTCAGTTATTATTAGGTGCAATTGATTCAGATTTCAAAGCAGCTATTTTTTCAGGTACTGGTAATGAAGTTGAAGTAGAAACTTCAGAGGTAGAATTATATCCAGGTTTTAGATCAAATATTGAGGGAGTAAGACCAATTGTAGATGCTACAGCAACTGTATCAGTAAAGACTAGAGATAGACTTGCTGATAATCCTACTGCAACAGATTACGCTGATATGCAATCTGATGGTTTAAATAATATAAGAACTTCAGGAAGATATATTAGAGCTAATGTTAAAGTGGCTTCAGGTACGACTTTTACAAATGCTCAAGGCGTTGATTTTATTAGTTCACAAGGGAGTCAAAGATAATGGCAGATGTTATTGAAAAAGATATAGATAATGTTAGGTATTCATTTGAAACACAAGAGTTTTTTCAAAGACAACTTGAAGAATCTGTGAATAGCCTTATAAACAAAAATAACGTAGAAACAGATAAAGTTTTTACATGGTTCATGAGTTAGGAGTGATATGGCAGGTATAAAAGATTATTCAACAACAGCAGCAAGTAACACTTCAGTAGGTGGTATTAGTATTGCAGAAGGTATGTTACCTTCAAATATTAATAACGCATTTAGAGGTTTATTAGTTGATATTAGAGAATGGTATAATGATGGACAATGGGTTATCTATGGTGATGGTGATGCTTCATTTACTATATCTTATGCTTCATCAACTTCATTCACTATTGCTGGTCAAGATGTAACAAGTTTTTATCATGCTAATCGTAGAGTTAAAGCAATAGGAACTTCTACTGGCACAATCTATGGAACAATATCAAGCTCATCATTTTCAACTGATACTACAGTTAATGTTACTTGGGACTCAACAGGATTACAAAACGAAACGATTACTGTTCATGTTGCTATTTTATCTGCAACAAATGATTCTATTCCAGCAGATGTTATTGATGGAACTAAAATTGCAGACGATGCAATAGACTCAGAACATTATACCGATGGAAGTATTGATACAGCTCATATTGCAGACTCACAAATTACAACTGCAAAAATAGCAGCAGATGCTGTAACCAATGCTAAGATTGCAGATGATAGTATAGATTCAGAACATTATGTTGATGGTTCAATTGATACTGCACATATTGGAGATAGCCAGGTTACTTTAGCAAAACTTGCAAGTGATTCTGTAAACTCAGCAAAAATTGTAGATGGCTCAATCGTTAATGCTGATATTAATGCAAGTGCAGCAATAGATGCAACTAAAATACATGATGGCACAATTTCAAATACAGAGTTTGGATATTTAAATGGTGTATCAAGTGCAATACAAACTCAAATAGATGCTAAACAAAATACAGATGCAGAACTTACTGCTATTGCAGGATTAACTTCTGCTGCTGATAAAGGTATTCAATTTACAGGTTCAGGTACTGCTGCAACCTATGACTTAACTTCTGCTGGTAAAGCATTATTAGATGATGCAGATGCTTCAGCACAAAGAACAACTTTAGGTCTAGGTACAATTGCAACTCAAAATGCAAACAACGTATCTATCTCTGGTGGTTCTGTTACTGGACTTGGTGATCCTTCATCAACTTCAGATGCAGCAACTAAAAATTATGTTGATCAAGCTGTTGCAGGACTTAGAACTAGAATTGTTGCAGAAGCAGCAACGACTGCAAATATTTCATTAACGACTGATTTACAAAATGGCGATACCATTGATGGAGTTACTTTAGTAACTGGTGATAGAGTATTAGTTAAAGATCAATCTACTGCAAGTGAAAATGGTTTATATACTGTTGTTGCAAGTGGTGCAGCATCAAGAGATACTGAGTACGATACTATTACAGAATTATCTGGTCAAATGGTTGTTGTGAATCAAGGAACTTCAAATGATAATAAAATCTTTTTATGTACAACAAATACAACAGCAACTTTAGATACAGATGATATTACATTCTCACAAGTTACTCCATCAAATGTTGGAACAGTAACAAGTGTAGCTGTAGCTGACTCTGGTTCTTCAGAATTTACTGTAACTGGTTCGCCTGTAACTTCTTCAGGAACTATTAGTCTTGAAGTTGCTACAATTGCAAATACAAAAATTTCAGGGTTAGGCACAGCTTCAACTCAAGATGTTGGAACTTCAGCTAATAATGTAGTACAATTAAATGGTTCAGCACAACTACCTGCTGTGGATGGTAGTAACTTAACAAACTTAAACGCAGCTACTAATGGTTTCGCTATTGCTATGGCAATCGCATTATAATATAGGAGATAAATATGGCACAAAACTTTAGAAGATATACAAGCAATGATGTAGGCGCAAGTGCTGCAACATTATTTACTGCTGATAGCTATGACACTGTTGTAGGTATTTCAGTTGCTAATGTTACAGGTTCAAGTGTTATTGCATCTGTTTATATCAATGATGGTGCAAATGATATTTACCTAGTTAAAGATGCTCCAATCCCAAGTGGTTCATCACTTCAAGTTCTTGATGGTGGTGCTAAATTTGTGGTTCAATCTGGAGATGCTTTAAAGGTTATATCTGACACAGCTTCATCATTAGATGTTTGGGTATCAACTGTAGATGCAATTAGTTCATAAGGAGAATAATTAATGGGTTACATTGGTTCTAAACCAGCAGACAAAGCACTTACAAGTGCAGACATTGAAGATGGTACTATCCAAATAGCTGATCTATCCGCTACAGGTACAAAAGACGCTACTACCTTTTTAAGAGGTGATAATACTTTTGCTAGTGCTGGTGGAGATAACACTCCATATTTTTTAACAACTTTAGGCACAAGTTTTACTACAACTTCTAATACTTTAGTTAAAGTTCCATTTGATAATGAAATTTTTGATACTGATAATTGTTATGATAACTCTACCAATTACAGGTTTACTCCAACTACTGCTGGAAAATATTATGTATTTACAAATTTAAGAATGAGAGCAGAATATGGGGGAGCTTATGCAAATCTAGAAGCAGAAATTTATAAAAACGGAAGTTCAGCTTTTCATTCAATACTTCAATCTTGTGGTGCTTATTCAGCTACATTAACTTGTCATTCAATTATAAACATGAATGGTACATCTGATTATGTAGAAATATATGTTAAACAAGATACTGGCGGAAATCTTAGTAATGGTGTTTATGGAGATAGTATAAAAACAGGAACATCAATTTTTGGAGCATACAAAATTATAGAATAAGGAAATTAAATTATGGCACAATTAAGTACAAAAATAAAAGAATACGCAAAAGCAAATGGAGTTGCTAATGTGGATTTTAGAAGTGATGTATTGTTGCAAGATGATGGTCAAGGTGCTTACATTAAGGAGTGGAATTTAAATATTGCACAACCAACTAATGCACAACTTAACTCATACGAAGATGCGGCAAATACTGCTGAAGCTAATGCTATAGTAGATGCAACTAGAAAAGCG
>Ga0208767_1002916_pt1 | contig 12653 bp, 21 predicted proteins | sample VirMetDEL_Mar_21_FD_184514 | JGI IMG/M metagenome (GOLD analysis project Ga0208767, IMG submission 184514) | Aqueous microbial communities from the Delaware River and Bay under freshwater to marine salinity gradient to study organic matter... | ecosystem: Environmental > Aquatic > Marine >... | reverse complement strand
ATGTATCCGCTTTGCGGTTACTTCACTACTCTATGGGAGAAGTAGGAAATAGGGAAGATTGGCATATAGAAAGAAATAAATTCTTAAAAGATTATAGCCATATGCTTCCTTTAGCCGTTAGAACCAAGCATTAGACCACCGTTCGGACCTCTGAAGAGACCCCCATTAGGACCTTGTAAGGCTCCCTCCTCAACAGCAGGTAAATCAACAGTGTCAGGACCAAGCATTAGACCACCGTTCGGACCTCTGAAGAGACCCCCATTAGGACCTTGTAAGGCTCCCTCCTCAACAGCAGGTAACTCAGGTAAATCAACAGTGTAATATACGTCAGGGCTTGAGAAAACTATTTCTCTAATTTCCGGGTCGTTCTTAGAAGCTATCTTAACAGCATAAGACGTTCCATCAGAAGTAGTTACTGTAAACTGTACATAACTATCCGTTTGTGTCATATCTGATACCGTGCTGGTTTTGTCATACGGTACAGCGATATAAACCATTTGGTTCATACCCGTTAAGAAATCAAACTGATAGTTAGCGTACCAGCTATAGGAGCCCAGCGAGTCCCATCCCCCAGCCTTGTCAATGCTCTTTGGGGCTGTTCCCGGAACTTTTGTTATATCTGAAACGCTTCTTCCGATTTGTAAGGCACTCGCTGTTGTTGGTCCTGCATAAAACAACGTGTGGTCATATCCATCATCATGGTGGAATATCGCACTAAATCCTCCCCCAGCAGAAATTTCGTAACTATCTGATGGAGTGCTATTAAGTCTGAAATAGGATCTTGGTGCTAATTGTTTTGTACCCAAGTCTATATGGTCAACGATGCATAAAACATCATTCGGAAGTTTTAAGTTAGTTCTATAAACTGACTGTAGATCGTTTCGATATCTGCCCCCAGCCTCCAAAGGAATTGAAGACGCATACCATCGAGTATGTTCTCCTGCAACGAATACGTTGCCACTTGAATCTTTTGTCATGGGAATCAAATTCCCTTTTACATTACCTTCTATTAGTTCGTTTCTGTCAACACCTACTTCTTCTTCAGACAGAAAGTTATTCCAACACCCAGCCTGTTGCTGCTCTTCGATACCTTCAAACGCAGACAAGGCTGATAAATCCCAAACACCAGATATCTGTGCATCGGTGTATTTAAATTTCAAAGGAGCAGGAGGAAGGAATGTTATTGCATTGTTGGCGGAGGTTCTCTTAGGTCTTTCATATAGTCCTCCGTCAATAAATCTAATTCCGCTAGGCAGGTATACAAAATTTCCTTGGTCCGCCTTTTCGTGAGAAATGACAGGTCTATCCAAAAGATAGTTTCCGCTTTTCCACAAGCTCCAAGCATATTGCCCTGCTGGATCACTGGATTTGAATGCTGTCTGCGTAGCTCCCGAAGTCCAATTTTCCTTATAAACTCCCACTCCCATGTCCGTGAAGTTTTCTATATCGGGGAGTGAAATGCTAGATGTAGGTATATCTGGATCTTTCCATAAAAAGTCTAAGCACAATATACCAGTGTTGGGGTTTCCTTGTTGGCTAACGTTAGGGTTTGCCCACAAAGAATCTCGGATGGTTCCTATAGCCCCGTCTCCAGTTAGCTGCTGTAAGTAAGACAGTATATGTTGTGGTCCTCTTCCGACTACTCCGTCCTGATCACTAAACCCGACTATGTTGTAAAAATTGGGAGTATACAAATACATATACATCTTGTATATGTTTTGTAGCCAGTAACCAGAGGTAAAATCTTCATACCCGTTTTGTTGCAAAGCCTTAACACTTTGCAATAAAGCGTGAAGAGAATAAGACATATAGAAAAGGTTTTCTGGATCTGATCCAGACCCCTTTCCATTTCTAAGTTCAAAACACCTAGAAGTATTCGCTCTAGCCATTTCTACAAACTCTAATGCACTAGCACTATTGTTTATTTTGTGTAGAACTAAACCAGCACAAAGAACGGAATTCCAAAATACTTGGTTAATATTACTTGTTATGCCCTTGATCCATTCTCTAGATCCGGGAAGGTCTTCTGTACCACTTACTATAGTATCGTTAAATACAGAAAGCTGTCTTTCCATTGCGGAAACCATATTGCTTCGCAAAGGCTCTGATATTTGATCATAGAACAAATCTAAGTAGACAGCAAATCCTGTGAGGATATGAGAAGCAGCTAAACCCTGATTATGGAATGTGTACACTCCTTGCCCAGCCAAGCTTGGGTCTTGTATCTCTGTTGGACCCCACGCTGAGTAATCAACCAATCGAGAAACTACAGTATTGCAATAACCGCTGAATGCTGCCGCACTCGTTTCATTGTCGGTAAACTTCGCTGCAAAAGCTGCGTTGAAAAGTCTGTCCCCGTAGTTTCTCCATGTTCCTCCAGCCGTTGGAGCATCTTCCTCATTAGCCTCAGGATACCTGTTGTTAACAAAATCTGCTTCTGCTCCAGCAGCACTTCTACCAAACTCTGTAGAAAGACTTCCTGCTGCTAAAGCTCTTAATGTATCCACATCTGTGCTATCAAAGAACAGAGTGGGAAGCTGAACTGTACTAACTGGCTTTGGAACTTCTGGACCACCTCCTATAGATCCCTCGATTTCCCTGAGTAAGGATTGAGATTCTCTTAGGAGTTTGGCTGACGCTACAATATGATAAACTCCGTAGTTATCAAATCTGTCTTCTTGTACTTCGTAAACTTCGTATAAGAAGTTTTGAAATACGGGGTGGATAATGTCCCCAGGTTGAAGAGGTCTGCCAAGTACGGTTTCGATGTAATCTTTGTTGAATGTAAAGAACTGATCGTTTTCTAACTGAATACCAAACTCAGTTAGGTTCTCTTGGATCATTGTTGGGTCGTAGTGACCTATGACATACTTCTTTGAGTAAATCTTTTTCTTACGATCTTCACCGTATAGATCGTTGCTTGCCGTCTCTTCTCTTTCGTACTTATAGACGGTCATTTTAGAACCGCCTAGAGCAATGATCTCTTGATCAATAGCGTTAAATAGACCTATGTCAGGATTGTTCTCATCGAACATCCTGAGAGGACTGTCACCCATATCGTTACCGTCATCGGTTTGTCTAAAGGGGTTCCAGTTCTTTCTGCGGTCTATCTCGCTCATTTATTAATAAGTTCCCATCTGATCAGCATACTCTTCTGCGGTTTGAGGTTTTCGTTGCTGTTCTTTTGGCTTTGTCTTTGGCTTTAGCTTATTGTTTGGCTTTGGCTTTAGTTCATTTTCCTTATTAAACTCTTCTGCGGTTTGAGCCCCTTGTGGCGGTTTTTTTGGCTCTGGCTTATTGGTTTGTGGTTTATTGGTTTGTGACCCGGACTGGGTTTGTGCTTTTCCAAGTTTATCCGCGACACTTTGTGCGATGGCTTCGACTTCTTCCCCTCTTCTTTTGTTATCTCTTCTACGTCCACGATCTAATTTATTTCCTAGTTTTCTGATATCTCTTCCGATTCCTCTTGAGATTCCTCTTACGGTTCCTCCTCTACGTCTAAAACCTACTTTAGTTCCTAGTTTTCTGACATCTCCCGAAGCTCCAGCCTCGACACCCTTTCTAACAGCCTTTGCTGCAATAGCCGGTGCTGCTGTCAAAGCGTTAGCTCCTAGTTTAAGAGCCCCGACTCCAGCTTTCAGCCCTCCTTTCACCCCTTTGTATCCTAGTTTAAGAGCCCCAACAGCTAGAGGAAGCAACTCGTCAAGCTGCTCCTCTCCTTCTTCTTTGGAGGGAGTGTTTAAAAGTATTCTTATATCTTTGTTACTCATTACTTCATAAATTGGAAAACTGATACTAACGATGCCAAAATTCCAGCTAATGCTCCTATAAGACCAGCCTTTGCCTGTATAGAAACAACTTTCTTGTCGATTCTATTTATACAGTCTTGAAGCTGATCCATCTTTGCAGAAAGTTTTTCTTCTGACTCTCTGACTGCTTGATCAAGTCTTTCTAGATCGTGCAAAACTAGTTTTCGGTATTCGTTCCAAGAATTTTCGTCAGACATAGGGAGAAAGGTGTCTTTGTTTGTTTTCGGTAATGCCATACTACGAACTGTAATATAAGGTTACTTACCTCAACCGCGTTTCTTTAATTTGGTTTGGGAAAGTCGCTTAAATCTCTTCTTCATTCCAGCCATGCGGTTTCCTAGAGATTCTTCAGCCAATTCAGGGTCACCGAAAGCCATGAGCTGTCCTACTTGTTCTGGGGGAACGCCTCTTGCTGCTGCTCGTATTTTAGCCTTCCTTTTTGGGGCAACGCCTTTTGCTGCTGCTCGTATTTTAGCCTTCCTTTTTGGGGCAACGCCTTTTGCTGTGATTTTGAATTTAACTTTAGGCATACAAAGTATCTAGATACCTCGCCAAAATTAGACCAAGAATCTATTGAGAACGGCTGTTATAATATATGGATCTTAGAGTAAGTGATGAGGACTTTTTTACCGACGAGGACACCTGTGATGACCCAAATCACAACCACGCTGAGTGTGACTATCCTTGTCCAACTTGCGGGTATGCTCCTCACATAAGTGTTGAAAGCAAAGAGCGTAACGGTTACGAATGCGTCTACTGCTCTAAGGATATGAACAATGGATGATGTACCCCCAACTATTGCTGGACCGATCTATTTCCACGGAAAAAGATACGAGACTTATGAGGAGTACAAAGTAGCCAGAGATAGGCTAAAAAGTAGCGCGGTAGAACACCCATCGCACTACAATGAACATCCGTCTGGAGTTGAGTGCTTGGACATCATTCGTCACATGAACTTCAACCTAGGAAATGTCATCAAGTATGTCTGGAGAGCAGATCTAAAAGAAGATGCCATCCAAGATCTAGAGAAAGCAGTTTTTTACCTACAAGACGAGATAAAAAGACGTAAAAATAAGTAACAAGCCATAAATAAGGTATGGCTCGTAATGTAATCAAGGTACACCTTTCTGAAGACCTCAGAAAGTGGGTATCTGAGAAATGGGTTGATATAGGAGCCCCTGATGGAAAAGGGGGCTTCAAGCCATGTGGTAGATCCAAGGGAGAAAAGCGTAAAGGCTATCCCAAGTGTGTCCCATCGGCAAAGGCTAGATCCATGTCCAAAGGACAAAGAAGATCAGCCGTAAAAAGAAAGAGAGCCGCAGGTAATCCAGGCGGCAAACCTACCATGGTAGCCACCTTCTCAAAGAGAGGTAAAAAGAAATGAGACTAATCGAAAAGAAACTTTGTCCTAAGGGTAAGGCTGCTGCTAAAAGAAAGTTTTCAGTATACCCTTCTGCCTATGCGAATATGTATGCCTCCGCTGTTTGCAGTGGAAAGGTAAAGCCAGGAGGAAAGAAGAAGGAGAAGGTAAACGAAAGCGCAAAAGAGGATTACAAGAAAGCCGACTCAAACAGAAGAGCACAGGCTACCTTTAATCGGGTTATGCCGAATGAAATGGGAAGCGAACTAGACACAGCAGTCAACAAGCATAGCTTTGCGAGAGGTTACGGACAGAGTTCCAGGCAACCCAAAAAGGTCAGGGGAGCAAAGAAGAAACCTTCCAATCTTACTAGGGTTCCTCAGAATGCTACTCCTGCAAAGAATAGGGCTCAAAAAGAGACTCAAAAAGAGAAAGAGAAAAAGCTTATGAACCTCGCTTTAAACGACGAAGAAAAATACCGTAAGAGAACTGGTAAACCACAAATGCCAGCAGCCCTCAGAAGGAGAAGATGAGATTTTTATTAATACCCGTATTGCTGCTTGCTTCATGCTCACTGATCCCGTTTAGTTCTGGAGGAAGTGACGTGGGAAAGCAGGAGACCACCACCACTCAGACGCTAGTAGAAGCTTTGCCGGAAGCGGTGAACGCTCTGTCTGGTCTGGTGGAGACTCTGATTATTACGGGGATCATAGCCTCTCTGATGTTCAGGTCAGTGAGGATGGCGGTAGCAGCGATGTTGGTAGCGTTCTACAACAGGATCGAGAGTTGGTTCCGGGGTTCATCGCAGCCTCCTTCCTCCTAATCGGCTTACTCATTATTTTATACAACGACAAAAAGAGAAACTTTTATGGATAATCTCTACACACTTATTACCGAACGTAAAGGCGTAATGCCCAAGATGAAAATGGGCGTTCACAAGTCCCGTGAAGGTGGACTTACCAAGAAAGGTGTAGATGCTTATAGACGAGCGAACCCTGGCTCCAAGCTCAAGACCGCCGTTACTACAAAGCCTTCCAAGTTGAAGAAAGGTTCAAAGGCAGCTAAAAGAAGAAAGTCCTTCTGCTCTAGAATGAAGGGTATGAAGAAGAGATTAACTAGCGCGAAAACGGCGCGTGACCCCGATTCAAGAATAAATAAGAGTCTGCGTAAATGGAACTGCTAGTCTAAATAAAGTATGTCACTTATCAGAGCGTTAAACCCTCTTACATACTTTGATCTTCTAATGCGCTTATGGAAAAAGCGTGAGTCCACTCCAAAGAAAGAGAAACAGGTTTTTCTTGGGGCAATGCTCCATGTAGAATCCCTTCAGAATAGTGAAGCTCGTAGGTCACTACTGAAGACTAAGTTCGACGGTTACCTAGACGGTAACGCAATGAAGTGGATGAACCTTTTGGATAAAACCAAAAGTGGCTACGAAGACTACGACTTTTCCAAAGCAGAGCAAATGCTGAAGTTTGCTGAGGCCAATGGAAAACGGACTATGCTTCACACGCTGTTGTGGGCTAAACCGTCATTCTTCCCTGTCAAACGTGGCTATCCGATTACTGATCGGACTGCTCGTATCATGGCAAACACGAAGCACATCTCTAAAGTAGTCGGTCACTTCCGTGGTAGGTTTGACTACATTCAAGTCTGGAATGAGCCTCTAGAACCCAAAGGCAAGGCTCTAAAGACTTTCCCAGGTGTTGAAGACATCACTTGGGAAGAGATCGGAATCAACCTTCGTCAAGCAAAGACGATGGACCCACAAGCTAAGGTTGGTATCAACGACTACAACATCGAGGATTACCAACGCTACCAAGTAAAAGTTAATAACTATGTAGAAGCTATCAAGTGGCTTAAAGAAAACGGCTATCCGATTGATTTTATTGGATGCCAAGCTCACATCCGTGCTGAAGAAGACGTAAAAGAAAGCGCGCTCCGCGATGCATTTAAAGCTCTGAAAAGTACAGGAGTAGAAGTTCTAATTACAGAACTAGATATTTCCATTGCAGGTTTGACAGGTATGACTCAGGCAGAAAAACTCCAAAAGCAAGCAGAACTAGCTGGGAGAATTTACCGAGCAGCAAAAGCAGAAGGAGTTAAAGAAATCTGGACCTGGGGTTTGGATGACGCTGAATCCTGGCTTTACGCTAAGAATGAAACGGAATTTCCAGAAGAAGCACCGCTAATGTTCGGACCTAACCAAGAACGCAAGCCTTGGTGTAAAAAGGTCAAAGAACTTGGACACGGCTACGAAGCTTGGTAACCTATATAAGATATGGCACTTAGCGGAGCATTTAACCAATCTACATATGGCTGGCCTCAGAGAGAATCTCCTGAGGTATTAAGAAATAACCAATACGCTGAAAGCGCGTTCTTTAGTGGAGCAGCCGCTGATTTTAGTGCTGTAGGTACGTCTGCACTACTAGACAATCTATCAGGTGTAGAAGGTTATCACTACATCATTTGGGGATGGCAGTCGGTCTATATACGAAATACTGGATCTAGCTTTAAGCACGTTACCCTAGAGATGAAAGATGACACTGGAAAGGGGGAGGGACTCATCCACGGTGTTTCAAACAATGTAACAAATACTATGTTGCCCCAACCTCTTAGATTCCCTACAGGATCGGCGGTCAACTACGAAGTCATAGACAGTAACATAGACGGCTCTGATACGGTTTATGGCGAAGTATATTACAGCTTGATTAAGCACGTTGACGGTTCGTAACAATGTCTGAGAACCCTCCTAAGAAGGAAAGCGACGAATATTACATAGAGAACGGTTTAATTGTTTACACCGAAGTCTCACACCTAAGACGGGGATATTGTTGTAAGAGCGGTTGCCGCCACTGTCCATATAAAAAAAGCAGCGAGAACTAACTCGCTGCTTTTTCTGTTTAGGTATCTCATTTATGTTCTGCTTGAAACTTTACTTAAACTAGCTTTGATTGCGCTTTTTACTCCTTTTTTGCCTTTATGCCTTCTCACACTTTTTAGAAAATCTACATCGTTTTTTCTTCCAATCATACGCATTTCTTCAGCACCCCGTATTCTCTTTGCCCTCTGTTCTGGGCTAACACTTGGGTGATGTAGTCCTTCGGGCTTTGTAGAACTTTTACGTTCTTCGTCGTATTTGTTCATCTTCTCCGTAAGCAGTGTGTATAAGTTTTTCATGCTAATTTATATACCGGAAGAGTAAAAATTTTTTGGAATTTTTTTTGAAAACGGGGGTTGGAGCCGGGTTTGAACTTGAGTGGAAATTTGGTTTGAAATTTTTTTTGAATTTAGTTTAGGCTGATTTTAAGATAGGAGTGTAAGTTGCGCCCCTTACAAGCCCCCCATGTTGTTCTTTTCGCGATATTTTCCGGGGGCTTTTTAGTTCAGCCCGAAACACTCCCTGCCGATATAGTAGTATGCTGACCATCGCTCAGATCCTCACCCTCTGCCTCCTGCAAGTGCCGGGACAGAATGCCATTCTCAAGAAGGACGGACAGGCTGCTGCTGCTGATTTCAGGGATGCCGTAGAGGTAAACATTCGCCCAGGATGCCGTCCCTTGCTGGCTCCTATCGTGGCTGCTATTCGATACGCCGAGAACGGTAGAAAGGGGCGGGAGTTCGGGGTGCTGCATCCTCGCTGCCCGGACACTTATAGAGGTCAGGCGGGTTGGTGTGCCGCAACTGTTCAGAAGAACTATGACCGCTGGGTTGCAGCGGGTAAGAAGGGGGATTTCCTTTCCTTCCTCGCCTCCAAATATGCTCCCGTGGGTGTGGACAATGACCCCAATAACCTGAATGTTCATTGGTATAAAAATGTCCGCTTTTATGTTGGCAAGTTCGGTGGTAAGCTGTAGAATAGAAGCATGGAAAAAACAACCTGGAAAGACCTCATCGAATCCGCCGCTCAGGGCGAGCCTGTGGTCGCTTGCACTTTGTCGGAGGAGGAAATGAATAGGGAGTTTGACAGGGGTTACGGGCTCCCGCAAGGGACGCCATTTACGGCTTGGACCAAGACTAGGGTTCTCTTCCCTGTTTGCTACGACGGTGCAGAGTGGGTAGGTTCAGCCCCCAGAAATCCTAGCGACGAAGTCACCGAGCATCAAGGTTCCTGGTAACTCCTAAGTCCTTTCCCCTTACGGGGTTAGGGCTAGGGAGCCCCCGCCCCTCGGCTGCCATTTTGGCAGGGTATAGGGGAAAAAGAACTTACGACTATTTGAAATATTCCCTAGAAAAGACTTGCATTCTACGGAAAGTATGGTATAATGTTAGCATGAAAGAAAAGAAAGAAACGAAGACCATGACCGATAAGCATGGCGTCACTTGGACTATCGAACACAACCCTACCAAGTTCTTCGAAGATAGCCATATCGGCTACTCCGATACCCCTAACGCTGGTGTGTCCATGCCGCACTATACCGTGCTTTTCACTCGCTCAGGTGCTTTGCGTTGGCAAAAGCGTATGGTGAAAGAAGCAAATAATCGCTAGAAAGTACTTGCAATATGCCGAGAAGAGTGTATAATAGAAGCATGAAAGAAAACAAAGCATTCACCGTCTACTGCATGATCGATATCGATGCTCCCGAAGCACTGTTTACTGGCACTTGGGATGAATGCGAAGCCTTTATCGAAAAGGACCGTACTTCCTTCGGTCGTAACATCCTGCGAAAGTTCTACGCTATTCGCTAAAAAAGACTTGCAATCCCTCAAAGATACGGTACAATAGTAGCATGAACAAGAACCTCAAGAAGCACCTCTCCTGGAAAAATGGCTTCATCGCTCTTAGCCTCCTGGTGTTCTCGGAAGCCTTGTCCTGCGTGTGTCTCGCCGTAGCTAGGGTGTTCTTGGTGGTCGCTGATGTCCTCGGAAATATCCCGGATATCGTGTAAAGCCTAGCCCATAGAATGCCGATAAAAAAGCACTTGCAATCCTCCAAGAAAGCTGTATAATAGAACCCATGAAGATCATCGCCTACGCCGCTTGGGATAGCGAGTTCAACCTCGTCAAGTTCGACACCGAAGCAGAAGCCATCGAGTTCTGCGGTGATCCTGACCGTGTGATCCCTATCATCGAGACCGAGGAGATCGTCATTGAGAAGGAGTAAAGAAATGGATAAGTCCAAGAAAGAACTGCTGGAGGAAATGTTCCCCGAAGTGGCTGCTGCTCTGAGGGCTATCTTCTACGCTGGTGCTCCTATCTCCTCCCGAGTTATGAGCTTCGATGTGATGATTTGGGAGTGTGCCTATTGCGGCGAAGAAAACGGTCATGATGATGACTGTGCGTATAAGATGGCAGAAAACGCTTGGTGTGATCTCGACTAAGCCTCTAGCCCCTGCCAAAATGGCAGGGCTCCGGCGGCGGGTTACAACCCTCCTGCCTTGTAAAGATGTACCTCGGTTTTTGGATTTTATTATTGCAGGGGACGAAAGTGGGCGTATAATGTAGGCATGAGAAACGATAACTCGCCCTACTGTCGGGAACGCCAGCGTGATAACTTCGGCAAGGATTCCCGCTATTTCCTGTCTCTCGCTCAGGCTCATATGTGCTACGCTCAGAAGTACACCTCTAGCGCACATCGTTTCCTGACTGCATACGAGAAGCACGGTCTCGAACGCTACCGTCAGTCGGCTATTCGGTTCCTCCAAGTGGCAAAGCAAAGCCTTGCCGATTCGCAGAAGTGCAAGAAATCTGCGATTACTGTTCGCGAAGCCCATAACGCTCTGCTACACTAGGGGTATGACTGCCGAAGGACTCAAGAAATACTGCCTGGAAATGATCCGCAACCTGTCGAGCTATTACGATTATAAAGATGCCCATGAGGATATTCTGGGGAGCGGAAACGCTGACGATATCTTTGAATACGGCAGCACCTTGGGCATGATCGAAGCTCTGGAAAATGTCCTGGAAAGGCTTGACACCGCCGAATAATCTGCTACAATAAAGACATGGAACACAACGCTCACGAATACACCGAATGCCCCAAGTGCGGAGATACCGTTCTCGATCTGAATATGCTGTACGATGCCGATGGCGGCAAGGTGCTGCATTGCACGAACTGCGCTTGGGAAATGGGGGAATCCGATCCTGGTACGATTTACGAGTACGATCTCGGCTGCGGGGACTATGATATTGAGCCTTACGAGCCGAGCCCTTACGACGGCACTTATTCGGAGATGTAAAGATGTTTGCCGTTACAGGCAAAGGTCGGGCTATTTTGCCAATATAGGCAAAGGCTAGGTCCGACCTGCCAAAATGGCAGCCGGGCGGCGGGGGCTTACTAGCCTATGCCCTTGTAAAGAAGTCTTTCGGTTTTTGGATTTTATTATTGCAGGGGGTGAAAGCGGGTGTATAATGTAGGCATGAGTGAAAAGATCATTCCCGCTTCCCTCCGCCAGGAAACCCCTAACTCGTCTTGCATCGCTTCGGTTACGAAGCAAAGTGACCGTGTGTTGGATGTCGAGTTCAATAGCGGTATCACCTATCGCTATGTCCTTGCCCCGGAAGTGGTCGAGGCTATGATGGTCGAGGCTTTCAATGACCGCCACAATAACATTGCCCCCGGAGTCGGAAGCTACTCTATCGGGCAACTGTATAACCGGGAAGTCCGCAATAATCCTTTTGAAATCGTCGGATAGTTTTGCGGGGGGAGGGTTTAGGCTCTCCCCCTAGCCGACTGCCAAAATGGCAGGGCTCCGGCGGCGGGTTACAATCCTCATGCCTTGTAAAGAAGTCTTTCAGTTTTCAGATTTATGCTTGCACTATGCCGAGAATGCTGTACAATAGGTGCAAGCGAAAGAGGGGAAACGGCGACTACGGTGAGAACCAATGAACCTCTGAGCCTAGTCTAGTCGAGTTGAGTAGGCGTCAGGAGTAGAGAGCGAAACTGACTTTAAATCTCTTCTCGGCTAGACGAGCCTAAATCAATCTATCTTCGGATAGAATCAAATCATGGAAAACCCGGAACCCGAAGTTACCCTTTGCGTCGATTGTCTCATCCATGACGATCAGGAAGAGGCGACGATGACTGACGATCAGAACGGTGATGCCCTGTGCAGGGAGTGCCATGGCGCACGCATCGAGGACTGGAATGAGCGTGCCTATTATGATTGGCAGCCCCTGTATGATGACCGTGGTATCTAAAGTTTGACTAATGCTTGACCTGTCATGCCAAAATGGCAGGTCCTCGGCGGCGGGTTACAACCCTATGCCCTTGTAAAGTTCCTTTGTGGTTTTTTCGTTTTTTCTTTGCACGGTCTCGGTTTTCGGGTATACTGTCAGCATGAACGCCAGCCCGAAACTGTCCGCAGCCTCTAAGATGCCTTGTAAGTCCTGGTCGCTTCCTGCGTGGAAGACTTGCCCAGGGGCTAGAAAGGCTGATGGCTCCGCCGTCGATGCTTGCGACGGTTGCTATGCCTTGCAAGGTCGATATCTCTTCGGAGCCGTCAAAGCGGTTCGGGAGCATAATATGGCGGATTGGCAGAATA
>Ga0208767_1002915_pt1 | contig 12654 bp, 10 predicted proteins | sample VirMetDEL_Mar_21_FD_184514 | JGI IMG/M metagenome (GOLD analysis project Ga0208767, IMG submission 184514) | Aqueous microbial communities from the Delaware River and Bay under freshwater to marine salinity gradient to study organic matter... | ecosystem: Environmental > Aquatic > Marine >... | reverse complement strand
TGTAGAACTAGGCTTTATATCTTGTGTTAATACTAAGTCTTGATTCTGATTTAGTACAGCACAACTAGAAAGTAAAGCTACCGATAGGCAAAGATATAGTTGTCGTATTCCCATCACTGTCCGTTATATTTAAAGTTATTATTCCATCGACAACACTATACTCTATTCTGTTGCCCTCTAATTCTAGTACGCCATTATCACTCGGAGTCTCACCAAATAAATTTTCTACTAACTGTCTAGATAATTGTGCATATATTCTAGATTCTAAATTTCTTATAAATCTTGCAAGTGTTGTATTCTCTTTGTCTCTTTCTATCTGGTCTTGCAAAGCTTTTATCTCTGCCTTTAATGCTTCTTTACGATTGAACTCTTGGTTCTGAATTGTAAGATAATGTGATGAAGTTCCTATACCACTAAAGCTAGGACTATTAAACTTAAATACTATTTCATCTGCAAAGAGTTTAGAGTTACCCCAGAAAGCTAACAACATAAATCCAAATACTAATACCTGTACTATAGAAGCAACAGTAATTTGTTTCATCGGATGTATATCTACAATCTTTTCTATCCAAGACTCACTTGGAGAAAGATTAACTACTTGTAATATTTTTTTATCAATCTTTTCTCTGGTCATCTCTATCTGCCTTTGCTAATCTATCGGTATGCATTAACTGTGGTACACCCAGTATAGTTTTAAGAAGTGTATCTTGTCTGATTATCTCATTATCTACAGACCTAACTCTATCTATAAGAGCTACTAAGATACCGTGTTGTGAATCTAGTTTTGCTCCTAACCTTGATTCTATTTCAGATATTTGAGCAGATACTTTTTCATCAAGTACATCTACTTTAGTTTCCATACCATCAATTATTTTGTTAATAAGTTTCCAGATAAACATACCTAGACCTATAGCTGCTGCTATTGGAAAACCTACTTCATTAATTAATTGAACTACAGAATCCATTAGTCTTTAGTAGTGTTAGAAGCTCCGAAGTAAAAAGATATAACAGCACTTGCCAAACCACCAAGATATCCAAGTACAAGGTTTATAAGGGCTTCAGAGTTCTGTTCAGGTGGTTGTAAAGTAACAAGGAATATGTATCCCATGAATCCACCTACAACAGATATACCCATGATACGGGCTGTCCAGTCTTTACTGAACTTATTCCTAGCGTCTTGTCCATCTTGTGTTTCTAATTTAAACACATCTACTTCAAGCTCTTTCATCTGTACTTCAAAAGCTTGTTCAGCTTTTTTAAGTTCTAACATTTGTTCAGGTGTAGCTTCTGCTATTCCTTTCTCTATAGCTTTTGGAGTATTAGGAACACCTAACACTTCTGATATCATGTTAGCTGCCATTCCTCCCATCGGTCCACCCAAGGCAGTTCCTAATGTAGGTGCAACAGCTCCAACTATATTTTTTAATAATCCTTTCATTTCAGGCTCCTAATACCATTTCTTGTAATTCTTTACTTCTTCTACCAACTTGCCCATACCAACGACTGTCTTCCATTTGAACAGCCATTTCTTTCCAGTCATGGTTTCTACAAGCTTTCAACATGTTACGAAACTTTGAAAGTCTTGAACCTCCTAGGTTAAAACACATGTTTACTAACACTCTCTGTATAACTTCTGGTAGTTCGTTCCATTCTTCCTCGCTACCAAATACATGTATGGTTTCCTTATAATGCTTTTCAAAATCATCCTCATAATACATGTCTACAACTTCTTGTGTTACAGGCGTACCAACTTCCCAGTTATATTCAGGGTCGTTAGGTTGGCAAAGGTGTCCAACTCCAAGAGTTTTATAACCTAGACTATCCATATAAATTTCTAACACTTCGCCTTCGTGTCTCTTTATTTCAGCTTTACAAAGTTCTATATCCATTTTATTATCTTTCTTGAAAAACATCTAATCCTAATTCCTCCATTTGTGATGAGTAAGGTTGTCCTGTAAAAGGGTCAACTCTATCTGCTGGGTTTTCTTTAGTATATGGTACGTCATCTTTACCTTCTACTATTCCTCCTGTAGATTTTAATTCTCTAGCACCTATACCTTCCTCTTCTTGTTCTAGTATAGGCTCTACAATATTTCTAATATCTTTACCAAAAGGAACAACGTCTGCTGCTTCTTGTAAGAGTACAGGAAGTGTTTCTTTTTCAGGGTCAAGAAAAGCACCAGCAGGTTTCATAAATAGTTCTATAAAGTCTTCTATTAATCCAATAACAGGAGCTAATTGAGAAGCTGAGTTAGTTCCAAACCCTTGAAACTTTAACATTCCTCTAATTTTTTCAGGTATATATGTACTAATACCGGCAAAACCTATAGTTTCTCCTGCTTTTTGTAACCAAGTTTCATTCCATCTTTCATCTTTATATTTTTCATTTGTTGATAAAAATATTTGTGCATTCATAACAGTATAATAAAGAGGTAATGCTGCCATCATTCTTAAAGCTAGTGCAACATCTCCTTCTTCTACCCTACTAACTAAAGCATTAGTTTGAGAAGACTTAGCTTGTGCCCAAGACAAAAAACTACCTAGAAACTTTACTGTTGGATTTTTAGTCTGAGCAAATAATCTTCTGTTACCTACTGTAGGAACTAAAGCATCTCTTTCTGCTGATTTTATTCCTGCTTTTTTAAGGTATCCTCTAGCTGTTGAATCTTCTATAGCATCTTCTAAATTTTTAAACTTACTTAAATATTTTAATTTATCAATATCTAATCCCAGCCCATCTATTTCTTTTTTTAATGAGCTTGATATTTTTTTATTTTTACCAACTATTTCTGCTATATCTAAAGCTCTATAAGTTCCAGCATCAAATGCAAAGTTACGTGCCAACCTAGTTACTCTTCCTAACTGAACAAATTCAAAAAACTTCCTAGTTGTTTCCATAGCATATCTTTGAGTTTTATAAGATGCTCCTTGACCATACATAAAAATATCAGACATTTCTCTATCTATAATATTATCATATCTATTATTACCTAAGAATTTATCTAAACGAGTAGCATCTTTTCCTTTAATTTGTTTTGTACCACCTTCTAAAGCTAGTCCTTCTTTTGAAAGACCTTTCTTTTTCCACTGAGACATTGCAGATTTAAACGATGCACTATACCCACTATTAGTAATTGTTTGTAATAAATCTCCTAAACTAGGTATAGCTACTTTAGTAAGTTTTGTTGTGGCTAATAAAGACTGTAAAAGTGTAACAACTGTCTGACCTTCTGGAGTAGAAGGAGCTGATTCAATTTTATACATTCCAAAGTAAGCAGATATAGAATCTTTTACTTTTTGTTTTTCTTGCTGTACTAAAGCTGCTAAAGCTGGGTTATCTTTTATAAGTTGAGCAGCAGCTTCTTGCTCAGTTACTTTTGAATTTTTACCAGTTGTTAATTTTTTTAAAGGGTCTTGTATTCTAAGATAATGAATATCTATAGCTTTAAAAATATCTTTTATTCCTTGTCCTTTAGCTCCAAAAGCTCTTGTAAATTCTGCAACTGGTATGGTATTTTCAGTCAGTTGTTTTAAAGTCTTATTAGGGTTTATTTCAAATAAATCACTAACTGATGCTCTAGCTTCTTGATTATATAAAGTTCTTTTTTTATCAAAATGTCTAGCAGCATTTAAAATAAATCTTTCATCTGCTGCAGAATCTTTTAGTTTATTTCCAGCAAACAAAGCATCGCTTTCTTCTTCAGACCATAGACTATTTCTTCTTCTCGTTGTACTAGCAGTTAAATAATTGTCAGCAATTTCTCTAGCTTGTTTTGTGGTAAGCACTACAATATTAGGGTCTATTAAATTTTCATTTTTACTTTGTAGTTTAAATGCTTCTCCCAATCTATTTCTTATTTCTTGGTATCTAGCTGTTCCAGATTTTAAATTTCCAGAAGCATCTAAAATATCATCAAATACAGAAGATTTAAATATTTGAGTAAGACCATATTCGGCTTCTTCTTCAAAACTTAATCCTGAATCTTTTGCATATTTTTTAAATTTATTTGTGTAGTCTGTTATTTGATTAGCTAAACTTTCAGCAACCTTATAATTTTCATTTACTAAATCTTCAGAATTTAAAAAAGAATGTTTTGTAGATTTTAAATTTTTATTGTTTACAATTTTACCTGCTAACTCTAATACATCATCATCATATTCAGATAACATATCTATATATTGATTTCTCCAAACAGCTAGTTGAGCAAGTTTAGATTCTTCAACACTTAAATCTTTAGTAACCATGCCTATTTTTAAACCTCCTCCTTGAAGTTTAAACATTCTCATAGCATAGTTTACTACAGGATTAGAATAAGCTAACAGTTCTTGTGCATGAGAACCTGCTGTTATAGCTTTTAAAATATTATAATTGCTTCTTCTAAATTCAATCTCTAGCTCATCATTTACAGCTTCTTTTATATTCTTAGGGATTAGTTCAAAAGGTTTTGTTTGTATTCTTCTTTGTAAAGCTCCTAACATAAAACCAGTAGCAGCTCCTAAATATAAATTTCTATTATCACTTCCTTCATCTGTAAAAGTTGCACCAAAACCTGCACCTATTATACCTCCAAATAAAGGTCTTACTGCTTCCTGAACTAAAGCTCTTGCCATTCCTTCATCTAAAACATTTTCTTTAAAACCTTTAACAAGTGCTGTTCCTGTTATATCTAAAAGTTTTATGGGAGCTGATTCATTTGTAAGTCTTAAAACTTCACTATCTAATTTTTCTTTTTCTTTTTGTAAACGAGTTAGTTTAGCTTTTAAAGCTATTTGAGGTTTACGTTTTTTAACTCCTACTTTATCAGCACCTTTTGCAAGTATGTCTTGTATCTCTGATTCTGAAATTACTTTAGTATCTAAGTCTTTAATTTGTTTATTTAATTGTGTTCTTAATACATCAATTTCATCTAAACGATTCCATATTACTCCTAAAGATTCAACAGTTTCTTTAGCTGATTTTTCTGTTGCTTCTGCTGCCTTCTCAGCATTTTTAATTTTAGACGGTTCTAATTCTTTTACTTTAGTAGCACCTTTTATTTTAACAGGTTTACTTACTTTTTTACCTGTTTCATCTACAACTTCTACAACATCATCTACGTTTTTTCTCATGTAAGAAGATACAACTTCCCCTATAGAACCACCTGCTAAACCTATTGCCCCGCCTAGAGCAACCATTTTAGGGTCTACTTCTCCATACAAAGCTACGTCTCTTAGTGCTAAGTCAGAAGCACCATAAACACCCGCAGTTCCTATACTTGCTAATTTACCTGCTGCTGCAATTTTAGTCCAAGGTATTAACCAAGTTACTGGGTCAGCAAAACCTTGACCAACACGACCCATAATAACTGCTGCATCTTCTTGTCTATTTCTAAACTCCGGATACTCTTCAAATATTTTTTCTTGTCTAGCATCTTCTATCCTTTTACGAGCTTGTTCAAAATCTTCGTTAGGGTCTAAGGCTGCCTGTATACCCGCTTTTAAAACTCTAAAACCGCTTGTTAAAACTGTAGGTTCTTGAGCTGCACCATAGTCAAACTTTCTACTGAAAGAAATATCATCGTCTAAAGGAGTAGGATTTTTAGCAATAAAGTTTTGATATTCTTCAGATTCAAAAAAATCAGGAACTTCTTCAACGATTTCTTTTTGTTCAATAGCTGTTTCAACTTTTACTGGTTCAACAACTTCTATTTCTTTTGAAGCAACAAGTTGCATTTGTTCCAATCTTTCCCTTTCTAATCTTAATCTTTTTTCTTCTTCAGTTTCTTCTGATTCTTGAACAAAATTTAAGTACTCTTCAGATTCAAAAAAATTAGGAACTATATTTTCAGACACTTTATTGCTCTTTTAAAAATTCTAAAAATTCTCTAACAAGTTCAGGCTTATCTTCTTTTTTAATCTTATAAGATTTAATACCTTTTGTTTCTTCTACCCACTTATTAAAAGTACTAGAAGTAAAGGAAGAAATTTCACCACTTAAATATTTTTCTGCTTTTTTAGTCACTCTATTTCTTACAGATTCTTTATCCATTCCTAGAAGTTCTCCTAAACTAATACTTTCTTCACCCATTCTTTCTACACCTTCATCCATTCTTCTATTCATTTCTTCAGCAGATAGTCTACCTGAAGGAGATAGTAATGAAGGAGTTTCTTTAACTTCTTCAGCTTCTTCTGGCTCTTCGGATTCTAATAAAGATGGTAAAGTTGTTACTGGGGCTACACTAGCTTCTTCTTTACGGTCAGTTAGTGTATCTTCCTGTTTACTTGTTTTAACATCTACGATATAAGGATTAAGTTTTTCTTTAAATTCAGGATGAACATTTATAAATTTTAAAAGCTGTGTTTGTGCTGCAGGACTAGATATGTTATCACCCATTTGATTTATAAATATATCTGCTATGTCTTGTTTAGGCGTATCATCTCCCGGAACTTCTACAAGACGTAATTTACCTACTTGAGTTGTAGTTGTTTTAAATATTCCTTTTTGTTCTGTTGTAGTTAATTCAACATTAGCACTTATAGCTTGTCTTAAAGACACAGATGCCCACTCTCGCATTAACTCATCTGTTATAGGTTCATTAGACTCATTAATATGTTGAGCTTTTTTACCGTCTAAAATCTTATAAGTTTGTTGTTGGATTTTACCCCAATCACTCATTTGATTTTCAGCTAAAGAAGTAACATCAAGAGGAACTCCGTTGCTTGTTTTAGATAAAGATTCTTGTAAATCTTTTATTGTTATAACTGAAGTAATTTCATTTCCCTCATTATCTTGAGCAGCAAAAGTAACTGTTCCCATATAAAAAGGATTTGTTTTTTTATCTTCTGTTTGAGAACTTGTTATTTCATCCCAAGCAGTTCTATATCTTTCATCAATTTTAAATTCTTTTATTTTTGTAGGAGTAGGTTCTATTATTTGAGATATTAAAAAGTCTACTTCTCCATCTTCTATATATAATTTTTGTGATGTTTCTACAGCATTTGCTGAAAGCTTACGTGTTTCTATTTGATTAATTTGTTTTAAAAAAGGAATATCTAATCTATCAAGAAGTCTTTGCGGTAAGGCTAAATCCATTTCTTTTTCATTACCAAGTGCTATTTTTGCTTGGACTATTTTACTGTCTTTATTAAATCCTAAACCTCTACCAAGTAACTCTAATAAATTATCATTTTTTATTTCAGCTTCACCTTCTTTTTGTAAAGTATTAAAATGTTTATAATAATCATCAGACTTTATTCCAAAATAATTTTTATATGTATTAACTTTTGCCATATAATCATCATATTCATCTTGGCTTTCTGATGTAGCTATTTTACGTAAGTCTTCATCATTATAATTAGATGCGTTAGGACTTTGATTTATTACATTTTTTAAAATTTTTACCTGCTCATCAATAAAATATAATCTTGCTTTATCTCCTTCTCCTATTTTGTTATACTGAGTTTCTATTTCTCCAATAGCTTTAAACTCTCCATCTAATTTAGATTTAATAGGAGTCAAACTATTATTAAACTCTTGTGCTCTAGCCATAGCTTTTTTTCTAATTATAGCGTTTGCTCCAGTTATACCTATTAAAGCAGCAGCAGCTATATTACCAAACATCTTACCTTTTTTTGTTTTCTTTTTAGCAGATGCTAATAAAGATTTTCCTAATACATCTATGCTCATTCTACTTCTTCCTCAGTTTTTGATTTAGCCAGTAAACTTTCTGGTACTTCTACAGTTTCAATTTTATCTGTAAGGTCTCTTGGAAGCTTTACAGATTTTTTATTATCGTCTACTTTCTTTTTTGATTTATTTAATATATTTTCTAAATAACTAATTTCTTCATCAGTAGGCTCTTCATAATCTTCATCGTCTTCTTTTAATATAGTATAATCTAATCTTCCTGCTTTTTCTACTAATGACATTATTAAATACATAGAAGGCTCAATAAGCAACATCATTAAATCAGGATTATAAAGACCTTCTTCAAACCCTGCATATAAAATTATTTGTGCTATATCTGCAATAGAATTACCATCATCTACCAAATTAACAATAGCTTCATAAGCATCAGGCTCTGTTAAATCTAAAAACATACTGTCTAAAGCAGGTTGCATTTCTACAAATTTAGGAGGTTGTTCCCAAGCATACTTACTTTCAGGACTATTAGTTAAACTTTGACCAGCTATGGGTCTTTCCATTTTACCTAGGAAAGCTAATCCTTCTTGACTGTATTGATTTTTTTCTGCCATAATATTTACTCTTTAAATGTATTGATATTGTTCCATTATTGCCATTGAATCTATAGGATTTGACCAATAACCACCTTGATTTTTAACTTCAAAATTTATATCTTCTATTGTTCTGTTTGGAGTATCTGGTTGATAAGCTATTGTAGGACCTTCATCTGCATATTCTACAGTAGATGTAGTAACAGGTTTAGTAGCTTCTCCCATTATAGCTGCACCTGCTCCTTGAAAAGCTTTAGTACCTCCGGATATAAGTTTTTCACCTGTTCTTGTTAAAGCATTAGCAGTTGTTCCTATATCTTTTGCAGCTACTTTTGCAACTTGACTAGCATCTGCTAAACCTTTAGATTTACCAAAGTAAGTAGTTACTCCTGCATCATCTGTTATAGTCTGTGTAACATTTGCAAAGTCATCAACACCTGAAGTAAATAATTCTTTTCCTAAAGCATCATCATAAGTAGGCTTACCTGTAATCCATTCTGCAGCAGCATCAAACTTATTTGTAATTCCTGTTTTTAATTTACTACCTAATTCGGATACTTTAGTAAGACCTGCTGAAATACCATCACTAATAAATGAATAAGCTTTATTAATTCCAGATGCTCCCATATGTATTCCTTGTGCAAGTTTACCTACAACAGATTGAAATAAATTAGCTTTACCAGCTAGTTGTCCTGCAAAAGCTCCAAAACCCTCAGAAGCTAAATAACCCATACCTTTAAAAATACCTCCAACAGCCCAAGGCATTATGAAACCTAAAGCTATTTGCCCAAGTACTCCCATTTTAGCAAAAGGTTTTGCAATTTTACCAAGAACTTTACCAACACCTTTGGCAACTTTCTTTATTCCTCTACCTATTTTTTTTACTATTTTTTTAAATGATTTTTTTATTGAACTAAATATTCCCATGTTATTATCCTTTTAAAGCGTTTATTAATGTACCTACACTTTTTAATGTTGAATCCCAATTCTTTGCAGAATCACTTTCATTAGCTAAAGCTGTAGCATATAGTTGAGCTTTTCTATTTTCTTCTCCTTCAGAAGCTCTGAAAGCAAAATCAGCTTGGTCTCTTAACTCTTGCCATAAAAATGATTGAGCTTGTGAAGTCATGTTAAAAGCATTCTGTGCATTTTGCATAGCAACTTGATTAGCTGCAGCAGTGTTAATTGTATTAGCTTGTCTTCTCCATGCTAAGTTAGACTGCTCTATTTGTTGTGCATTAGCTGTATTAAACTTGTCTCTTTCAAAAGCTGTCTGCTCATTAAACTGATTAATTTGATTTACCATAGCAGCATTAGCTTTTTCTAAGTCTGCTTCTACTTGAAACTCTAAAGCAGTTCTTGCGTTTTGTTGAGCAACATTGAATTGTTGACTACTATTTAATTGAGCAGCATTAAACTGTTCTATTTGTGCAGATATACTAGTCATAAACTGTCGTGTTTGATTTTCACTTGTTGCATTAAACTGTGCTGCAGCATTATTAGCAGCTTGATTAGAAAGTAATCTTTGTTGTTCTTGTTGAGCCTTTAGAACATTAACTTGTTGTGCATTATTAAGATTAGTTAAATCCATATTCAAAAAAGCATTAGCATTATTTATTTGTGCTTTCTGATAAAAATCTGCTTCAGCTAAATTAGCTTGAGACATTAATACAGCATTTTGTATTGTAGCTTGTTGTGCATTATTAGCATTAGTAATACCTACAGTCTGCATAAACTTACTGTTAGATAAAGATGTTTGTTGGTCAGCATTAAACTGAGCCATATCCATATTAAATACGTTTTGTGCATTTGTTAAAGCTGTCTGCTGCATTCTTTGTGCGTTTGCTTCAGCAGTTTGAGCTTCTATAGTCTTCTGTTGACTAACACTTTGTTGTATGGCTTGTGCGTTGCTTTGAGCTATAGGCATAGCTGATTGAATAATAGCATTAAATAAACTATCTCTACCTACTGTAGAAGCAGACATACCTCTTCTAGCTAACATCTGTTCTACCTGTGCAACAGCAGGTCTAGCCCATGTAGGTATCTCACCATTCTCTATACCTTCTAACAAACCATTTATTTGTGTAGATACTAAAGCTTCTTCAGGTAATCCTTCTATGATACCTCTTTGTTCTTCACTAAAGTCTGCTAGTCTATCTTCTAAAGCTTCAGGGTCGTTACCTATCTCTTGTATATCTTCATCAGATAGTCCAGCTCTACTTAATTGTTTCTTAGCTCTTGTAATTCTTGACAAGCTTGTACCGGCATTAATAGCTGCTGTAGCTTTAGCACCTTCACTAATAACTCCTACAACTCTTTCCGCTAAAGCACCTTCTGGTATTTCAACTTCAACACCTTCTATAGGTGCAACTCTATCAACTTTAGCAGCCTTTGCAAGTGCGTTTTCTTGTATTTCTCCTTGTGATAATTCAACATCAGGAGTAACTCCAACTTGTTCAGCTCTATATGTTTCAGCTTGTAATTGTTCTGGAGTTTTTACAGTCTCTACGTCTTCTATTGTTGCAGCTTCTGGAGCAGCACCTACTTCAGCTAATTGAGCTTCAAGAGCTTCTCTCTCTGCTATAGTCTTAGCTTCACCTAACTCTCCTACTTCTACTTCTTTTGGAGCTTCAGCCATAGGTATGCCAGTCATATCACCTTGTAATATTTGTTCAGCTCTACCTCTTGCAGTAATTAATTCTTCATCTATTGCTTCTTGTTCTTGCTTTTCTGTACCATCTTTTAAAACCCATTGTCCATCTTTAAAAGTAAATTGACCACTTTGTAAAGCTTCTATAGCACTATTATAACCTGCATCTGTCCACCACCCTGTCGCACTGTTTTGGCTAATAGCACCTTGTTTAATAGCGTCTTGAATTTGTTTTCCTATACCTGCTAAATCTTCTGGAGCATAACCCATAAATTTTGTATCTGAAGCAAATTTTAATTCTAAATCTTGTAAAGCTTTTTTAGTTGCTTCTTGTTGAGCAAATAAAATATCTTCTTTAGATTTTCCTTCTTCTGGAAACTTTGGTAAAGTAATCTGTGGTTTAACAGGTTCTGGTTCTGTTACAGGAGTAACATCTTTAGGCGTAACTGTAGGTTGAATAACATCAGGTCTTTTAGGTTCTACTGGAGCTTGTTGAAAAGTTTGTGCAGCTTGAACAGGTTGCATTTGAAAAGGATTTTCTGGTGTTCCATCTGGTGCTGGTGTTGGTGCTGGTGTTGTCGTGGGATTATTACGTTGAAATTCTGCAAATTTTGCTCTACTAGCTTGGTCTTTTTCTGCCATTCTTTTAGCTATTGGATTGTCATAATTTTCAGGTAAAGCATTTCCTGAAGATAAATCTTTCATTAACTGACTAAATAATTGAGGGTCTGTTTTTTCTAATCTAAATTCATCTATTCGTTCTTGCGATATAGGCACAGTTTTTCTATTAGTTCCAACCCCATAACCGATTTGTGGAATAAGTTTTTTTATTTCATCGTCAGACATACTTGCGTAGTCTTTTGTATCTTTTACTGCTAAATTTTCTCGGAAATCTTTAGAAGTTTTTTGATTAGGATTAGGAGTAAACTGTCCAGCAGTTCTTGCTCTATATTGTTCTGCAGTTTCACCGGGCTGTCTTCCGATTAATGTATCTTTTAGTATATTACCGCTAGAATCAACTTGTTTTAATTTTCCTTCTGGTGGAGTTGGTGCAGCACTTCTACGTGTAGAAGTTTGACCGGGTATAAATTTAGCTTCAGTTGTTGTTAAATTAGGTCTAATCTCTTCTTCTCTTTCTATAGACATAGGAGGTACTTTACGACTTATAGGTGCTTTTTGCATACCACCTACTTGAGCTTTTACTCTACCACCTTTACGAAAGTCTTCTCTTTTAGATTTATATTTTTGTTTATATTTTTTTCTTGCCATAGTTATATACCTATTTTACTTGACTTCGAACAGTTTGTCAAGCTTTTCACCTAATTTATCTATCCTACTTATAAGGACATCAAAGTCAGCTTTTAATTCTGTTTTTGTTACGTAGTCTTTTGCAATCTCTTCACGTGTTTTATTTAAGAGAATGTCTAATCTTTTGTTTTCTTGTGTATTACTTTTGATGCTATAAAGCACCGGAGCTAACACCAAAGTTATAAAGATGTTCCAAAATAAATAAGGTGTTAATTCCATTGTGTTTATCCGATTGTTTTAGTAACGGATGTTGGTGTGATAAGTAATGCGATTTGAGCATCTAAACCGTCTTTAAGATTTTGTACAGCATCACTACCCATAGCTGTTTCAACCCAGCCTTGTACGTCAGAAGCAGATAAATCTGCAAAAGCTGTAAAGCTTGACAAGTCTGAAGTATCTACAGATTGAGTTCCGTATGATGTAGCAGTCCAGTTGTTGCCATCAGCATCCTGATTAGCATCGTCTTCTGCTGTTAATCTCCA